>Ga0172373_10006676_pt1 | contig 15270 bp, 13 predicted proteins | sample Lak10m_2_FD_114546 | JGI IMG/M metagenome (GOLD analysis project Ga0172373, IMG submission 114546) | Freshwater microbial communities from Kabuno Bay, South-Kivu, Congo - kab_092012_10m | ecosystem: Environmental > Aquatic > Freshwater > Lake | place: Democratic Republic of the Congo...
ACCTGCGAATCGCTGAGCTTGCTCTCGGCGATCAGAAGGGGTTCATCGCCCTCGCAGACCACGAAATCAACTTCACGCCCTTCCTTGTCACGAACATAGTGAAGCGAGACCTCGCGTCCCTCTGCGTCCTGCAGAAAATGTACATGCCTCAACAACATGGCTGCGCATGCGTTTTCAAATCGGGCCCCACCCTCTGAAAGACGCGCATCGACCAGACCCGTATCGAAGAAGTAGACCTTGGGTTCCTTCAGAATCGCTCGAGATATGTTGCGATGAAAGGGGCGGACCACGAACACGATGTGGAGCGCCTCGAGTATTCCCAGGTAGCCCGCCAGCGTCGTGGGGGACACCTGCAGATCGCGAGCGAGCGACGCAAGCGACAGCGGTGAGCCCACCCGCAAGCGCAGCATGTCGATGAAGAGCCGCATCGCCTGAACCTCGCGCAAGCGCGAGAACTCCAGAATGTCGTCGCGAACGACCCCATCAATGTAAAGACGACGCCAGCGGTCGGCCTCGACCACCGAATCGCCCAGAAGCGGCTCCGGAAAGCCGCCACGCTCAAGCAATCGGTCAAGCGCTTTCTCAGCGTTCACACCGGTCATGCGTACATATTCGGCAACCGTCACGGGGTGGAGCCGCCAGGAAAAGTACCGGCCCGCCAACGACTCTCCCGAACGGCTGAAGGCATCGAGTCGCGCACTACCCGTCACGAGAAAGGTTTGCCCCGGCTGCCGCCCGTCGTAGGTGCCCTTCAGCCAGTCACGCCAGTCGTTCATCTTGTGCAGCTCATCAAGCACGATCAGCCTGGCTTCTGGCCGCCAGCGACGGTCGAGCAAGACGCGACGATCGTCCGCCACGTCCCAGTTGAGCACCTGCGACACCGGATAGCGTTTGCTGTCGCTCGCCAGGGCCCGTGCAAGAGTGGACTTCCCGGACTGTCGGGGGCCAGACAGAAACACCATCTTGCGCGACAGGTCCGTCGCTATGTTGTTGAGGATGAGCCGTTCCATCTGACGAATTGCTTGTTAATTAGAAAATAGTCTAGACTATTTTTCAATTAACGAGCGTTTGGTCAATTTCTGCGGGCACATTCCGGCGCCGCCCGTGCACGGCACCGTCACTCGCCTACTTCCCCTGAATGCCGATCGATTTGATGAGGCTGGCGACGCGCGTGGCATCGCGCTCCAGCAGGCGCCGGAATCCGTCCGGGCCACGGTCAGCCGACGACGGGATCTCGGACGCGAACTGCTTTTCGACCCGCTCGACATACTCGGGGCTGTCCATGACCTGCGACACCGCCGCAGCCAGCCGGTCAAGCGCCGCGCGCGGCGTGCCTTTGGGGGCCACCAACCCATTCCAGATGCGAAGGTCAAACTGCGGCAGCCCCGCTTCTGCGAAGGTCGGCACATCGGGCAGGCGGGGCAGACGCTGAGGCGCCGAGACCGCGATCGCGCGCGCGCGCTTGTCAGCGTGAAGCGGCATGAGGGTCACCGTCTGGTCGATGATGCCCTCGATGGTGCCGGCAATGACATCGATCAGCGCGGGGCCCGTGCCGCGGTACTGCACCAGGGTGCCTTGCACGTTGGCAAGATTCAGAAACAGCGCCTGCGCAAGATGCGCCGTAGTGCCAGGCCCGCCCGAGCCCAGATTCACCTTGCCGGGGTTCTGCCGCATATGGGCCAGCATGGTGTTGAGATCAGCAAAACCGCTTGCATTACTCACCGCAAGCACCATGGGAACCGTAGCCACCGAGGCAACCGGCGCCAGGTCATTGAGCGGATCAAAGCCCCCCTGCGGGTGCAGGTGCGGAATGACCAGGAGTCCCATGTTGCTGAAATTGAGCGTGTGACCATCTGCGTCAGAGCGCTTCAGTCGCTGAAATCCCACCAGGCCACCAGCCCCGGCGAGGTTCTCCACCACAACAGGCTGCTTGAGAATGGGTGCGATGCCCTGTGCGATCTGCCGGGCAAGCGCATCAAGAGTGCCGCCGGGGGCTACGCCCACAATGATGGTGATCTGGCGGCTGGGGAATGTCTGGGCTGAGGACAGGGTTGGCAGCAACGTGGCCAACAGGCCGATGAGCAGCATTCGAATCACGTGTCACCTCCAGAGAATCTTGTATGTGGCCTGCATCCTATCCGGTGCGCGCGGTTTGGATCCGATAAATTTCGGAACCGGCCTGGACGCGAGATGGCCCGTCCGCGCATGCTTTGAGAGCATACGCCCGGCCAATCACCGCCAGGTATCTGCGCCCTGAATGGACTCGCCGCCAACTGCCTACGGAGCCCACCTGCCATGATCCGATCCCGACGACTCCTGATCGCCGCCACGACGGTGTGCGCCTGCCTGTTTGCGGCAAACAGCTCCGCGCAAGACCTGGCCGACCGCCCCATCCGCATGGTGGTGCCATTTGCCGCGGGCGGCGGCGTGGACGTGCTGGCACGCGCACTTGCGGTTGAGCTTGGCAAGGCCGTCAATCGCTCGGTGGCGGTGGAAAATCGCCCCAGCGCCACGGGCCAGATCGGCGCCGCCGAAGTGGCCAAAGCGACCGCCGACGGCACCACGCTTCTGATCAGTTCAGCAGCCTTCGGCATCACACCCTCATTTGTCGCCAGGCTGCCCTACGACATTTTCAAAGACTTCGAGCCCGTCACCGTCGTGGCATCCACCCCGCAGGTTCTGGTCGCGCCGGTAAATTTCAAGGCAAACAGCTTTGCCGAAGTGCTGCAGATGGCACGCTCAGGCGCCGCTATCAATTTCGCACTTCCCGGCAGTAGCGGCATTCAGCGCCTCGCGACCGAACTGCTCACCGCCAATGCCCAGATCAATGTGAACAAGGTGCCCTACAAGGGCGCGGGCGCTGCGTTCACCGATCTGATCGCGGGCCGGGTCGACCTGATGTTCGACAACCCAGGATCATCGATGGTGCATGTGCGAAGCGGCCGCCTCAAGGTGCTGGCCACCACGGGGTTAAAGCGCCTGAGCACGCTGCCCGATGCGCCAGCCGTTGCCGAGACCCTCCCAGGCTTCGAGGCATTGAACTGGTTCATTCTCGCGGCGCCCGCCGGCACGCCCGTCGCAGTGCTCGACCGGCTGAACAGCGGTACGGCTCAGGCCATGAGGACCGACGCCATGCGTCAGGTGCTCGAGCGCGACGGACTGCAAGCAGTCGCCAATGCACGCGCCGATGCAAGCGCATTTCTGCGCAGCGAATTCACCAAGTGGGACAAGATCATCAAGGACCGCAATCTGAGTGCAGATTGATCCTCGACACCGACGGGCCTCGCCCATGATGCGCATCGCTGTTGATTCTCAAGGACCGGCGTTCGCCGATCAGCGATTTCAGTCTGAACTCGCGTGCGCCGCCGGGATCAGTTCGGAGCGCGCCGCATGCCAGCGCGCCATCGCCTTGCGATGCACCGCCAGCGCAGCCTCGTCGAAGTCGGCTCGCGGCGCGGGATCGAGGTCAAAATGACCAAAGCGGTCCTCTCCGCGAACCAGCGTGGCAGACAGCCGCTCACGTGCTGAACAGCGGCAGCGTGTGGGGATGTAGCTGATCCCAAGGCCAATGCGCCGGTCGTTGGAGCCGTTAGGCATCGAGTTGTGAAAGGTGTGGGTGTGGTGGAGCGAAAATTCGCCCGGCTCGAGCACCAGGTAGTCGAGTGCCTCCTGATCGGCCACCGCAATCGTCTGGCCGGTTGCAAACAGATTGGCTGAGCGCTTCAGCTGATCGTGCGGCACCTGTCCGCGCAGATGACTGCCCGGCACAACCTGCACGCAGCCGCTTTCATGGCTCGAGGGCGATAGCGCCACCCACGCCGTGACATGTTCAGCAGGGCTGAGGCCAAAATAGGTGGAGTCCTGATGCCAACTCACGAACGCATCGGTGCGGGGCTCCTTGATCCAGAGCGTCATGTGATAGACGAGAATGTCGGGGCCGATCAGGTCTTCCACGGCATCGAGCACCTGCGCGTCGCGAACAATGTCGTCCATCCACTTGAGATAGAGATACATCTTGCGCCGCTGATCCGGGGCGAGCCCGTGGTCTCGCTCGCCAGTTTCGAGGAGGCCGCGATACCTCGCAGCCTCGCCGCCACTGAATGCGCGGATCGGACTCAGATAACCCCGGTCCCGATAAAAACGGACCTGTTCGGCGGCGAGCTTTTTCATGGCACCTCTTGTTGGCGCAGACCCGCTCCTATAATACTTTGATGACTACTTCCCTTCGTCTCGACCATCGTGTGGTGCTGATCACCGGCGCCGCCGGCGATCTGGGTCATGCCATCGTCACGCATTGCCAGGCGGCCGGGGCTCGCGTCGCTGCCCTCGACCACGCCGGCGCCGCGCTTGGAAAGCGCTACGCCAACCGTAGCGACGTGCTGCTTGTCGAGTGCGACATTTCCGACCGCGAACAGAGCCGGGCCGCAGTCGAGCAGGTGGTAGCGCATTTCGGTGCGCTCAATGCCCTGGTGAACAACGCCGCAGTCGCCACGCGACGCAACCGTGTTGCTGATATTCCGCTTGATGACTGGGATCTCGCAATCAGCGTCAATCTCACCGGGTCATTTCTGATGTCCCGCTGGGCCATTCCCCATCTGATCGCGGCGGGCGGAGGCGTGATCCTCAATATCGCCTCACAACTCGGGCACGTCACCGCACGGGCGGGCGCAGCCTACAGTGCGAGCAAGGCTGCCGTTCATTCGCTCACCCGTACGCTCGCGGTCGATTACGCAGCCGACAATATTCGTGCGGTCAGTCTGTCACCAGGCGCCATCATGACCAGCCGACTCACCGACCGTTATGGCGACGAGGCGGCGGTCAATGCAGCGCTCGCGCCCCTGCACCCCGCGGGGCGACTGGGCCGCCCGGAAGAAATCGCGGAAACCGCGGTATTTCTCCTGAGCGATGGTGCCTCGTTCATCACCGGCTCCGATGTGCTCGCCGATGGCGGGTATACGGCGGTCTGATCGCAGACCGCCCGCGCTTGACGCAACTTCCCCCCCTACCTAGACTCAACCGCAATCATGCAAGCTTCCGTTGCTACCCTCGAGACGCTGCTCGTCCATCTTCCCACGCGCCGGGTGCATAAATGGACAGGTCTCACCGAACCCATAGGGCGCTACGTTCTCGTCAAGCTTGGCGACGGCTCCGGGCGCTTTGGCTGGGGTGAGTCACCCGCGCTCAAGGATTGGGGCGGCGAGTTCGGTCGGTACTTTGGTGAGTCCCCGGCCATCGCGAGGCTGGTCATCGAGCGCTACCTCCTGCCGGCGATCAAGGGACATCCACTGGGCGACTTTGCCGGTCTGCACCGGCGAATGGACGCTGCCATCAAGGGCTACCCTTATGCCAAGTCAGCGGTTGACTTCGCTTATTACGACCTCACCGCCCAGGCACTCGGCGTACCTGCCTACACGCTTCTGGGCGGGCTCGCCCGGAACCGGGTACCGGTCACGCATTCAATCGGTCTTCTTGCCATAGACGAGGCGGTCGCCGAATGCGCGCGCGTGGCCTCGGAAGGTATCCGCACCATCAAGATCAAGGTCGGGCAGGATCCCAGGCGCGATATCGAAATCGTTCGAGCCATTCGTGAAGCCGTTGGTCCTGCAGTCGATCTGTGCGTCGATGCCAACGAGGGCTACGCCACCCCAGGCGAGGCGATTCGTACCATCCGCGCAATGGAGGTCTACGGCCTCAAATATGCGGAGCAGCCAGTCATGGGAATCGAACGGATCGCTGAAGTCTCGCGTGCCATCGATACACCGGTCATGGCAGACGAAAGCGCCTGGAACGCGCACGACGTCATCCAGATCATCGAACGCCGGGCAGCAGAAATCGTGTCGATTTACACCACCAAGCCGGGCGGCCTCTATCGCGCGATGGAGGTTGCTGCGGTGTGCAGCGCGGCGGGCATCATCTGCAATGTCAACGGCTCGGTGGAAACCGGCGTTGGCAATCGTGCGAATCTCACCCTGGCTGCCGCTGCGCCCGCGGTCACGCTTTCAAACGTCATCCCGGTGTCCACGCCTGCCGAGGCCAACACGGGACAGATAGGCGGCATTTACTACAAGGATGATCTTCTGCTTGAACCCATGCGTCTGGTCGACGGGTTCATCGAAGTCCCTGACACCCCCGGCCTTGGTACCGCTGTCGACGAGGCCAAGATCGCTCACTACCGTGTTCCCGAATCGGAGGCCTGATGCGCGAGGAAATCGTTAACCGCTGGAAGGCGGCCTGCAATACCCACGGCCTCGATGCCATGGTGTCGTGCTCCCCGGAAAACTTTGCCTACCTTACGGGCTTTGTCGTCCCGTCGCAGCCGCTCATGCGGCATCGTCACGCAATGGGCATCGTCACCGCTGACGGTCAGACAGCGATCCTGGGTGTCGACATGGAAGCGACCACCATCGGACGGCGCGAGCCTGGCACCAAAACCCGCATCTGGGCAGAATTCAGCGATAACGCCATGGCGGTGTGCGCTGAATTCCTCGCGGAACTCGGCCTGGCCCATGCGCGAATCGGCATTGAACTTGACTACCTGCCCGCCACCGATTTCGAGAAGCTGCGTGCCGCACTTCCCGGCGCCACCTTCGTTCCCAACCAGCAGATCATCGCCCGACTTCGTCAGATCAAGACGCCCGATGAAATCGCTCTCCTCAGGCGTCTGTCGCGCATCGCTGATCAGTCCATTACCGATGCACTCCGAGCGGTTCAGGCGGGCGACACCGAGATGGATCTCGCGGGTCATCTCACGCGCAATGTCTATTCGCTGGGCGCCGAGCAGTTCAAGCTGCTGATCGTGGCAACGGGTGAGCGCAGCCAGTTGCCCAATGTCGGACCGTCGCTGCGCAAGCTCGAAACGGGTGACGTATGCCGGGTTGAGATTTTCTCAGTCATCTTGGGCTACCAGGCAGGGGTCTGCCGAACTGCGGTGGTTCAGAAAGCGCCACCGCATGCCGAGCGCATCTGGAAGCATCTGGTCGACTGCAAATATGATCTGCTCGACCGGATCAAGCCCGGAGCAAGCTGCCGCGACATTTACGAGCGGTTCATCCGCAAGCTCGACGAACTCAAGCTTCCCCCCATTTCATTCGTGGGCCACGGCATCGGACTTTTCCTCCATGAGGATCCGTATCTGGGCAAGACACCGGAGATTGGTCGCGAGGGTGATGCGCCGCTGGAAGCAGGCATGGTGCTGGGGGTTGAACCGCTTTGCTATCAAACCGGCTACGGCTATGGCATGCAGTTGAAGGACATGCTGCTTGTCACCGACACCGGCGCGGAAATGCTCTCCGACTACTGCTCGAATGACGAACTGATAGTGGTTCGCTAAGCCCATGCGCATCGCAGTCATCGGGGCGGGTGCGGGCGGCGCGGCCGCAGCGGTGGAACTCACGCTGGCGGGTCATCAGGTCCGTCTCTGGAACCGTTCACCCGACACGCTTGCCCCTTTCATCGAACGCGGTGGCGTCGAGTATGACGGTGTCCTCGGTGAGGGCTTCGTCCGCCCGGAACAGATCACGCCCGATCTTCAGGAAGCCATGCGGGATGCCGACGTGGCTCTGGTATGTCTCCCGACGATCTCGCACGCACCCGTGGCTCGCGCCCTAGCCCGAGCCGGACTCCACCGTGTGCCGGTGGTTCTCAACCCGGGCCATACCGGCGGTGCGCTCGAGTTCACCACCGCATTTCGCCAAGAAGGCGGACCTGTTCCTGCGGTCGCCGAGTTCCATACACTCAGCTACATCGCACGAAAATATCGCCCTGGATCGGTCACGATTTCGGGAAAGGCCCGGTTTTTGCGCGTCGCGGCCCTGCCGGGCGGGGAGGCTGCGCTCGATGCCGCACAAACCCTTTACCCGGTGAGCGAGCGTGTGCCCGACGTGCTGAATTCCAGCCTGGCGAATCTCAACATGGTGTTACACGCACCCGGCACGATTCTCGGCGCCGCCTGGATCGAGGCCACGAAAGGCGACTTCACGTTTTATGTTCAGGGCATGACGCCCGGCGTGGTACGCGTGATGCAGGCGCTCGATGCCGAACGACGTGCGGTGGCGAGCGCCTTCGGCCACGAACTGCCCGCGCTGGGCGCCGAGATGCAGCGCTACGGCACGGTCGAGTCTTCGGTAACTGACACCAACGACCTGGTTGCCGCCATCAGCGGCGGCAAGGCCAACCAGCGTATCAAGGCGCCCGATTCGCTCACGCACCGCTACTACCTGGAAGACTTTGGCCACGGCCTGCTCCCCTTCATCGAGCTCGCTGGAATTGCCAACGTTCCGGTCCCCACCGCGCTCTCGCTCCTGCAACTGGGCATCACGCTCACCGCCACCAACTATCGCGAAGGTGGCCGGACCGCGGCCGCCATGGGCATCGCGGGCATGAGTCGGCAAACGCTTCTTGAGCACGTGCGCGGCCCAAGCTCCAATCACCCCTGATCACGGCGTCCAACATGCAGATCGGTGTCAGTTTTGATGGCTTTGCCCCCTACGGCGAGGCCCTTGCGTTCGCCCGTGAGGCGGCTGCAGCCGGTGCAGGCAGCCTCTGGATGGCAGATCATCTGGGCTACCGCGAACCGATCGTTTCCTGTCTGGGTTTTGCGAGTGCAATCCCCGACGTTCGGGTGATCCCCACGGCAGTCAGTCCTTATCTGCGTCACCCCATGCCCACCGCCATGCAGATGGCCACGCTCGCCGAGGCCGCACCCGGCCGCGTCGCGCTCGCGCTGGGCACGGGCAACCCGCTGTTCCTGGGCGAGTCGGGCGAATCAATTGAAAAGCCGATCGGGGTCACCCGCGAATTCGTGAGCGCGCTGCGCGCACTCTGGTCTGGCGAGCCTGTCCATCAGGAGGCCCAGCGATTTCGACTGCGCGGCGCACGCATGATGTTCACGCCAGCGGAGCCCATCCCGCTCTATCTGTCACCCATGAAGCCTCAGATGCTCGCGCTGGCTGGAAAAATCGCGGACGGCGTCGTGCTCTCGGCGGGGATTTCCGCGGGCTTCGTTCGCGAGTCGCTTGCCATGACCCGCTCTGGGGCAGAGGAGGCAGGTCGCAGCTATGACACCCTGAAAAGGGCAAGCTACATCTCCTTTGTCGCTGCAGCCGACCGGGGACGCGCCATTGAACAGGTGCGGATGAAGCTCGCCTTCATTTTGAGAAACCGCTTCATCGATGATGCAATCGCGCACTCCGGTATCCAGGTTGATCAGGCGGGAATCATCGAGGCGATGGGGCGGCGCGACTACGCCGCAGCGGCCCGTCTCGTATCCGATGAAGCCGTTGATGCCTTCGCGGTGGCGGGCACCGTTCAGGATTGCTGCGACAAGCTGATCGCCTACCGCGATGCAGGACTCAATGAACTGGTCCTGCTTCTGGCGGGCGACATGTCCGATCAACGCTATGGCCTGTCAGTTATCCGCGAACTCGGACACTGAAGCATTCGCAAATCTCGCCCAACCCGGTCTTTCACTCACCCGCAGGAGCTCGCCATGAACAAGCCGTTGATCCTGAAACTCGCTGCATTGTGTGTTGCCCTCGCGCCCGCGCTCGCTCAGTCGCAGGCCTTTCCATCTCAGCCGATCACGCTGGTCGTGCCCTGGCCTCCCGGGGGCGGCAGTGACGCCGCCATGCGGATGACAGCAGAGGCCGCCTCCAAGCGAATGGGCGTCCCGGTGGTCGTGGTCAACAAACCCGGGGCGGGTGGAACGGTGGGCATCAAGGAGGTGATGTCATCCAAGCCTGATGGCTACACCCTCGCCATGATCGCAACCGGCGCGGTCTTCGCCCAGTACAACAACCCCAACGCCAACTCCCTCGATGAGATGGAGCCGGTGGTGTTCTTTGGCGACGATCCGTCGGCCATCACCATCAGCCCAAAGCTGCCCTTCAAGACGCTCAAGGAACTGGTCGATCACGCCAAGGCCAATCCGGGTAAGCTCAAGAATGGCAATGATCAGCCAGGCGGTTCTTCGCACGTGGCAGCATCGGTCTTCGAGAAAGGCTTGGGTATCCGCCTTACCAAGGTGCCGTATGCGGGCTTTGCGCCCACTGTTCAGGCACTGCTCTCAGGTGAGGTTGACATGGCGTCGATTGCGCTGCCCGACGTGATTGAACAGCATGCGGCAGGCAAACTACGTGTGCTGGGCGTGGCCTCATCAACCCGTCATTTCAAGGCGCCCGACGTACCCACCTTCGCGGAGCAGGGTTTCCCGGTCATCTCCGGCCTGTGGCGAGTGATTGCTGCGCCCAAGGGCATTCCCGCTGACCGGCTCAAAATACTCGAAACCCAATTCATCGAGACGCTTTCCGACAAAGCGTTCCAGGAGAAGGCCCGCGCCGCGGGTTTCCTGGTTACGCCGGGTGGCAATGAAATGACCAGGAAGCGCTGGGCAGAAGACGATGCAGCCATGTATCCGGTATTTCTCGAGGCCGGTCTGGTCAAGACACGGCAGAAGAAATAAGTTCGCCCGATTGACACCGTGATGAACCGCCTGGACGACCGAGACCTGTGGGCCGGCATCGTCCTGGCGACGTTCGGCGTGCTCGCCCTGATCCTCGGCGCAGACCTCACGCAAGGGACAGCGGCCGATATGGGTGAGGGCTATGTACCCCGAATCATGGCAATCGGGCTGATCGCGCTCGGCGCACTGATAGCCGGCCTCGCGATTCGTCGCGGTATGGGAAAGCCCGACGCGAGGTTCGAAAGTGTCCGACTGAGGCCCATCGCGTTCGTGTCGGCATCGGTACTGATTTTCGCGGCAACGCTCTCAAGCCTGGGTCTGGTGATCGCCATCGCCGCCACCTCGATCACCGCCAATTTCGCGGGGCAGCCGCTTTCATGGCGGGCTCTGACGGGGCTTGTCCTCGTCCTGAGCGTCAGCGTCGTCACGATCTTTGTATGGGGGCTGGGACTGCCGCTGCGCGTCCTGCCATCGTTGCTACCCTGACTGATGGACGCGATCTTCTCAGGGCTGATTGCCAACATCGGTCTCGGCTTTTCAGTAGCCCTCTCGCCTCTCAACCTGGGACTGTGCCTGGTTGGCTGTCTGCTTGGAACACTGATTGGCGTATTACCCGGCATTGGACCGTCGGCCACGGTCGCCATGCTGATGCCGCTTACCTTTCACCTTCCCCCGGTGGGTGCGCTCATCATGCTGGCCGGCGTGTTCTACGGCTCGCAGTATGGCGGTTCAACCACCGCCATACTCGTAAACCTGCCTGGCGAGTCGTCATCGGTGGTCACCACCCTGGATGGTCATGCAATGGCCAGGAACGGCCGCGCCGGCGCGGCACTCGCGGTGGCCGCGCTGGCCTCGCTCTTTGCGGGCACCGTCACCACGCTGGTGATCGCAGCAGCCGGGCCTCCGGTTGCGAAGCTCGCGCTGCTCTTCCAGTCACCTGATTATGTTGCTGTAATGGTGCTCGGCCTGGTGGCCGCGGTGGTGCTTGCACAAGGCAGCCTCGCCAAGGCGCTGGCCATGATCGCGCTGGGCGTATTCCTTGGACTGGTCGGCACCGACGTGACAACCGGCATGCAGCGCTACACGATGGGTGTGAATGCGCTCTTTGACGGCATCGGTTTCGTGCCGGTCGCCATGGGCCTGTTCGGCCTTGCGGAAATCATGCTGAACCTGGAAGCCACCCAGGGTCAGGGCCGAGTGGTGCGACCGGCCGACCGCTTGTGGCCATCGCGCGAAGACTTCAAGCTCGCCACACCCGCGGCCGCCCGGGGCACTGCAATGGGGGTTGCACTTGGCATCCTGCCGGGCAGCACCACAGACATTCCCGCTTACGCGGCATACAGCCTGGAGAAAAAACTCTCAAAAGAGCCTGAGAAATTCGGGCACGGCATGGTGCAGGGCGTGGCCGCCCCCGAGGCCGCCAACAACGCCTCAGCCCAGGCGGGATTCATCCCGATGTTGTCGCTAGGCATTCCGCCCAACGCGATCATGGCCATGATGATAGGCGCCATGATGATTCATGGCATTGCGCCGGGCCCCCAGATCATCGACAAACAGCCAGCGCTTTTCTGGGGGCTGGTCGCCAGCATGTGGCTGGGCAATGCGCTACTCGTGGTGCTCAATCTGCCGCTGATCTGGCTCTGGGTGCGGCTGCTTACTATTCCCTATCGGGTGTTGTTTCCAGCGATCATCATCTTCTGCTGCATCGGCTGCTACAGCCTCAAGAACAATCTGTCCGAAGTCGTCATCATGGCAATTTTCGGGGTGATCGGCTACGGCCTTCGAAAAATGCGCTGCGAGCCTGCGCCGCTTCTCCTGGGTTTCATCCTGGGTCCCATGCTCGAGGAAAACTTCCGGCGATCCATGTTGATTTCGGAGGGCGATCTGTCGGTGTTTTTGACCCGACCGATCAGTGCCGGATTCCTCGCGGTGTCCGCTGCACTGCTGCTGATGGTGCTGGTGCCGTCTATGCGACGGGCTCGCAACGCAGCCGATTGATTCCCAGCATCATCGGGCGGGCGCACCACGTGCCCCGCCCAGCGAAGGCGTCCCGCTTCCGGGACGCAAACTCTTATTTCAGCTCGTACAGGTCGAGGATATCGACCTTCTTGTTGCGCGCCGATTGAATCACGACCACCTTGCCCGCTTGATTGTTTGCATCGAAGGTCACTGTCTTGCCGTGAAGCATCGTGAACTTCACTTTCGTCAGGCCTTCACGAATCTTCTCCGAATCGGCACCATTCATCAGCCGGATCGCTTCCGCGTACGCACGCATGCTGTCGTAGCCTGCCCAGCTTTGCAGCGTGGCCACCGTATTGTGCTTCTTGACCATTTCAGCCGCGAATTTCTTGTTGGTCGGATTGTCAATATCTGGCGAATAGGTCCAGGCTGTTACCGTTCCCTCCATCCCCCCTGCAGCCACCAGCTCAACGATCTTGCTGCCCAACTCTGCGCGTCCGGTATAGGGGATTCGAAGCCCCATCTGCATTGCTGTACGGATGAGATTCATCTGATCAGCGCCCAGCATGAAAAGAGCGATTGCATCAGGCTTTCGCTGTGCGATCCGCGTGAGCACAGGCGTGAAGTCAGGAATCATCTGCGGTGTGTAGTCGGTCGAGATAACCTGCATACCCGCCTTCTGCGCGAGCGGCGCAAACGCCGACCCGGCACCACGCCCAAAATCCGAGTCTTCACCCAGAATGGCGATGCTCTTGAAAATCTTCTTCTGACCCAGGTATTCGGTGAGCGCCTGCGCCATCATCAGATCGTCGGGGTTGATGCGAAACATGTAGGGATTGCCGCCGGCGCCTGACATTTCTCCGATTTTGGGGCTCGACGACACCCCGGTGATCAGCGGAATTTTTGCTTCCTGAATGATGGGCATCATCGCAAGCGTGGCGCTGGAACAATGCCCGCCGATGATGGCAACCACCTTTTCCTGGATCAGCTTTCGAGCGGAATTGGCACCCTCAGTAGGGTTACACCGGTTGTCGACGCTGACAATCTCGACCCGGCGCCCAAGCAGGCCACCCGATGCATTGATTTCGTCCACCGCCATCTCAACGCCCCATTTCTCCCATTGCGACGCAAGGGCTGCGGGCCCGGTAAGCGCGCTGGAAAACCCAATTCGGATAGTTTGGGCGACTGCTGCGCCCGACGCCAGCGCAAGGCCGGCTGCGATGACTGCGACGCTTCTAAGAATCATGGGATCCTCCCTCGTTGTGATCGTCGGCCACTGCGCGCGCCCGGCAAGGGCGGGCTATCGAACGATCATAAGAGGATTGGGATCGTCACGGCAAGCATTTCAATCCGCGCGTTCATTTCATCGGGCCCCTCGCCAGCGCCCGTTGGATCGGTTAACGTAGACCCGATGAACGTTGAGCCGATCTATCTTGTCCAACTGACCCTGAACGGGCTGATGCTCGGGCTGATCTATGCGCTCATCGCAACCGGGCTAGCTCTCATCTTCGGCGTGCTCGACATCATCAACTTCGCCCACGGCGAGCTGCTGATGGTGGGCGCCTACGCCATGGCATTCGCCCTGCCCGCACTCGGCGGCCACTATCTTCCCTCTCTGGTCATTGCAATGCTTGCGAGCGCAGCACTGGGGTTTGTCCTCTACGAGGGATTTCTGGCACGGCTTCGCGACAAGGACTTCGAGCGCTCCATCCTGATCACCATCGGGCTCTCCATGGTTCTGCTCTACGGGTTTCAGTACCTCTTCACCGCGACCCCGAAGATGGTCAACACCGAGTTCGGGTTCGGCGGTGTTTCGATTGGCAACATTCGTATCACCTGGAACCGGATTGCCGCTTCCGGGCTTGCGCTGGTCGCCTTTGGCGCCCTCTGGTTTCTACTGTTCAAAACGCAGTTCGGGCGTGCCATGCGCGCAGTCTCCGTCAGTCGTGAGGCCGCACTCATGGTGGGTATACAGCCAAAGCGTGTAGCGCGAGGCGCAGTGATTGTCGCCACCGTGCTGTGCGGTCTGGCAGGCGCTGCGCTGGCCCCGGTCCATCTGGTTCAGCCCATCATGGGTCAGTTCCTGATTCTGAAAGCTTTCGCGCTGGTAATCATTGGTGGCCTTGGCAGCATTCCAGGTGCCATCGTGGCGGGCATCGGGCTTGGCATCCTGGAAAGCTGGATCGGCGGCTTCTTTGCGGTCGTCTGGCAGGAAGTCGCAAGTTTTGTGGTCATGATTCTTGTGCTGCTGTTCAAGCCGCATGGCCTCTTCGGCGCATCACGGGTGCGCGTGGGGTGATGGAAACCCGGTCTTCATCGCAAGGACGCGCTCTGTCTGTCGGACTGATCGCGTTCGGGCTAGCTGCAGCGGTGCTACTGCCTTTTATTGCCAATGACTACGTCGTGGGCGTCGGGGTAAGCGCCTTTACCTTTACCGCAGCAGCGGTCTGCCTCAACCTGGTTTATGGCTACGCCGGGCTTCTTTCCTTTGCACAGCTCGCGTTCTGGGGCATTGGCGGTTACTGCACCGCGCTTCTGGTGATGGACGCTGGCGCATCATTTGGCACCGGTCTGATTGCCGCCGCACTGCTGAACGCAGCACTCGCGCTAGCGGTTGGCTGGCCAGCGCTACGACTGCAGCGCGATTCGTTCGTCATCGTCACCCTGTCGTTTGCATTGCTTGCCTTTCTCATCTCTCGCGATTGGGTTGACCTGACCCGAGGTCCACTCGGTCTGCCAGGTTTACCTGCACCAGAACTGTTCGGTTTCCGATTCGGATCAACCACAGCGATGTACTACCTCGCCATGTGCTGGACCCTCTGCGTCATGGCAGTGGTCTACGCGTTGGTGAG
>Ga0172373_10006677_pt1 | contig 15268 bp, 16 predicted proteins | sample Lak10m_2_FD_114546 | JGI IMG/M metagenome (GOLD analysis project Ga0172373, IMG submission 114546) | Freshwater microbial communities from Kabuno Bay, South-Kivu, Congo - kab_092012_10m | ecosystem: Environmental > Aquatic > Freshwater > Lake | place: Democratic Republic of the Congo...
AAAGACATTCCGTTTGAGGAAGTTTTTGATGTTTTCGCTCTTCGAATTATTGTGGAAACCCCCATTGAATTAGAGAAACCCGATTGTTGGAGAATTTATTCAATTGTCACCGATTTTTACCAACCAAGTCCAGAAAGATTAAGAGATTGGGTGTCAACTCCTCGTGCAAATGGTTACGAATCATTGCATACTACTGTCATGTCGCCAACTGGAAAATGGGTGGAGGTTCAGATTCGATCAAAACGAATGGATGAAATCGCCGAAAAAGGTCTAGCTGCTCATTACAAATACAAAGAATCTTCGTCTGAAGAAAGTAAGTTTGATAGGTGGATTGCTGAAATCAGGGAATTGTTAGACAATCCCGAAACAACGGCAATGGAATTTGTCAATGATTTCAAATTGAATTTATTCAATGATGAAATTTACGTTTTTACTCCGAAGGGTGAGTTGAGAGTTTTGCCTTCGGGCTCTACTATTTTAGATTTTGCATACGATATTCATACAGAAATTGGAAACAAATGTATAGGAGCGAAAGTTAATAACCGTTTAATGCCGTTGAGTTATCAATTGCAAAATGGAGATCAATTAGAAATAATCACCTCTTCAAAGCAAAAACCAAACGAAGAATGGCTAAGATTTGTGGTTTCGGCGCGCGCTAAACAAAAAATTAAAGCATCCCTAAACGAAGAGCGAAAAGTAATCGCCCAAGACGGCAAAGAAATTCTGGAGCGTAAGTTCAAACAATTCAATATTCGAATGAACTCCGACAATATAAGCTTCCTTGAGAAGCATTTTTCAACAGGAAGTGCTGCTGAGCTTTATTTTAGGATCGCTAAAGGAAAAATTGACCTAGCAAAATTGCGTGAATTTGAAGTGAATAATGGGGTTTTACAATTCACAAAAAAAGAACCCGTTAAGAAAATACTGGAAGAATTCTCCAAGCCAGAATCTTTTGATTTAAAATCGGATTCAATCTTAATCGGCGATGATTTTAAAGGCTTTGATTACCAACTTGCTAAATGTTGTAATCCAATTCCAGGAGATAAAGTATTTGGATTTATAACGGTTGGAGATGGAATCAAAATTCACCGATTCAATTGCCCAAATGCTATGCACCTTATGTCGAAAATGGCATACCGATGCATCAAAGCAAAATGGAAATCCGACAAAATGGTTGAACGTGTGGCAGCTATAAAAATTGTAGGAATTGATCAAATGGGCTTGGTAAATAAACTTACCGACATCATTTCAAAACAAGAAAATGTCAACATGAAGAGTATTTCATTTGAGACGGAAGATGGAGTTTTTGAAGGAAAGCTAAAAGTAATGGTTTTCGATACTGAGCACTTGGAGCAATTAATCCGAAAGTTTGAGGCGGTTGAAGGGGTGCAACGAGTATCACGCTGGGATACGGAGGAAGAAATTAATTGACTTGCGCTATAGCCTAATCTTATTTTCCTGAATTTCCCGAGTTCTGCTTATCTTTGCACTAGAAAAAAAGACATGGCACAACAGAAATTTGCAACAAGAGAAGAGGATTATTCAAAATGGTACAATGAGTTAGTTTACCGAGCAGATTTGGCGGAACATTCTGACGTTAGAGGCTGTATGGTTATAAAACCTTATGGATACGCTATTTGGGAAAAAATGAAAGATATCTTGGATGCAAAATTCAAGGAAACTGGTCATTCAAATGCTTATTTCCCTTTGTTTATACCAAAGTCTTACCTGAGCAAAGAAGCCAGTCATGTCGACGGCTTTGCAAAAGAATGCGCGGTAGTTACCCATTATCGTTTGAAAAATGCTGAAGATGGGAGTGGAGTAGTGGTTGACCCTACTGCTAAATTGGAAGAGGAATTGATCGTTCGTCCAACTTCAGAGACCATAATTTGGAATTCATACAAAAACTGGATTCAATCGTACCGAGATTTACCAATCTTAATCAACCAATGGGCAAATGTAGTTCGTTGGGAAATGCGCACCCGTCTTTTTCTAAGAACTGCTGAGTTTTTATGGCAGGAAGGTCATACTGCTCACGCGACAAAACAAGAAGCAATTGAGGAAGCAGAACGCATGTTAGATGTTTATGCAGATTTCGCTGAAAGCTATATGGCAATGCCTGTTATTAAAGGGCGAAAATCAGAATCAGAGCGATTTGCTGGTGCGGAAGACACATTGTGTATAGAAGCGCTTATGCAAGATGGTAAAGCTTTGCAAGCAGGAACCTCACATTTTTTAGGGCAGAATTTCGCGAAAGCTTTTGAAGTCAAATATACCGATAAGGAAGGAAAGCAGGAATTTGTGTGGGCTACTTCTTGGGGCGTTTCCACACGTTTGATGGGAGCACTGATTATGACCCATTCCGATGACGAAGGTCTTGTTTTACCTCCGGCATTGGCGCCAATTCAAGTAGTAGCAGTGCCTATTCATCGAACAGAGGAGGAGCTCGTTGCTATTACAGAGAAGATGAGAGCATTGGAACAAAAATTAAAAATGCGCGGTATTTCTTTCAAATATGACCACGATGACAATAAACGTCCAGGTTGGAAGTTTGCAGAATATGAGTCAAAAGGTGTTCCGGTGAGAATCGCTATGGGACCTCGTGATTTAGAAAACGGAAAAGCTGAAATAGCTCGTCGCGATACCAAAGAAAAATTTACTGTAGATTTCGAAGGGTTAGACCTTTACATAGAGAATTTATTAGCAGAAATCCAACATAATCTTTTGGAGAAAGCCAAGTCCTTTCGCGCTCAGAATTATAAAAAGGTGGACACATACAAGCAATTCAAAAAGGAAATCGAAAATGGAGGGTTTTTCTTGTGTCATTGGGATGGAACAAAAGAAACAGAAGCTAAAATAAAGGAAGAAACTCAAGCCACAATTCGTTGTATTGCATTGGATCAAGAAGCCGAAAATGGAGTATGTATGGTAACAGGAAAGCCTTCTTCTGGTCGTGTGATCTTTGCCAAAGCGTATTAATTTGTCCGTTTTTAGATTTAAGCATTTCTCTATTCGTCAAGAAAATTCTGCCTTAAAGGTCGGTACCGACAGTATGTTGTTGGGCAGTCTAGTTAATGCTGATTCCCCTGGCAATATTCTAGATGTTGGAACCGGGTGTGGAGTCCTGTCACTTATGATGGCACAGCGTTATCCTAATGCTTTCGTATGTGCGTTGGAAATAGATAACGATTCATGCGTAGATGCGCTATTTAATTTTACAGAATCTGATTGGTCGGATCGTCTAGCTCTTATTAATCAAGATTTTTTCAATTTCAGAAGCGTGTTAAAATTTGATTTAATCATCAGTAATCCGCCTTTTCATTTTGAGGAAGTAAAAAGCGAAAATGAACGTGTAAATGCCGCCAAAAGATGGACCAAATCAGAGTTTCAACAGTTTTATTCTTCGTGTGCTGAGTTATCGCATCCCCAGTCAGATCTTTATCTCATCGTACCTTATTTATGGCACGAGGAACATCTGTCAATTGCAACTTTTTTTGGGTGGCAAGCACATCAGAAAATCATTATTCATGGTAAGAGTGACAAACAAAATTCTCGTGTCGTGATTAATTTTAAACGCCAAATTGTAACCGATTGTATGGTTTCAGAAATAACGATTCGAAAGACAGACGGATCATATTCAGAGGAATACAAGACTCTAACCAGGAATTTTCATGGGGTTAACATCTAACTTACAGGCTAATCAAGCTTAAATAGATTCCGTTGATAACTTTTGCCATCATTGGGATATTTAAGGTTTCCATGGTATCACCTTCTTGATGATAATGTTTGTTTCTGTAAAATGAAGTGTCGGTAATCATGAGTGCGTCGAAACCAAAATTCCAATAGTTCAAATGATCTGAAAAATCTACTCCCGTTAATGATTGAGGGGCTGTAAATTTTTTTGTCGTAATCTGATTCGTTTTCTTATAAGCTTTACAAAATTGTTTCACGAAACTTCCATGCGAAGATTTTCTTACCAAGGTAATGAAATCGCCTCGGCTTCCGTATTTTAATTTTAGCAATGAAATAGGATAGTCTTGTGAATTTTTTTCTTTGGAGAAATACCCAATCATTTCAACGGAAATCATTCCTATAACCGGTATTTTATTGTTTTTTAAATAGTGTGCATGAATATAACTTCCCATGGATTTAGTTCTGAAAAATGGCGGTTCTTCCAAGCTATAGGCAACCAAATCCACGCGATAAGGCAATTTTGAATTTTTCAATAAGCGAGCAAGTTCAAGTAAACCAACAACTCCACTGGCATTGTCGTCAGCACCTTCTTGATTACCACAAACATCATAATGTGCCCCAATAATCACCCGTTGGGTGTGTTCAGTTCCGAAAGAACAAATGACATTTTTGTATTCGTTTTTATTAACATTAAATAATTGGTAGTCTACACTATCTGAATACTTTGAAAATTCAGTAAAAATATACGAGGCCGTTTCATTTAATTGATTCACATTCATAAAATGCCTGTATTCAGCAGTTTTCGTGAGTTTGGTTAAATGTGCATTAATTTGTGTTGTGTCAGCTTTTTGTTGCGCATGACAAATACTCCCGAAAATGAGGAAAAACATTCCCCAACTTAGCATTGACAAAAAGAAGTGTTTTGATACCATTTGATTTTAAAATTAGCCATTTTTGACTACATTTTACATTTCTCGAGGTTTTGGTTGTGTATTAAATCTTTCTTTTGGGCATGAGGTTTCTTCTTCTTTTTGCTTTCTGCTTGATTGCTGAACTTGTCGGGTCACACGCATGGAATGCAATTCGGAATAGAACGCTTCGGAATTAAATGGAGTCCGGTTTCATTTAAATATTCGAAATGGGCTGGATTATATAGAGTGTCAAATCAATTTTTATACGTAAATCGTGGCTTCGGTTACCTTGGTTTTCCAGGCAGAGTTGGAATTTATCCGGAGATAACGCTAATCAAATTTTAAATGTTAAGTCAAAAATAAAGAATAGTTAAATCATTTAAGTTTGAAACAAAATTGTTAAGTTTGACAAACTAAAATACTACTTATGAATAAATTTTTTTTTAGCGCTGCGTTAATTGCAGCTATGGGGCTTGCTTCTTGTGGGAAATCAGCATGTGATTGTAAAAAAGAAGCAGAAGAATTAGTTGGAAAAATGATGAAAGATCCATCAAAAGCAGATGATTACAAAAAAGAAATCGACGAATTAGAGAAAGATTGTAAAGATTACAAAGAAGAAGATTTCAAAGAGTGTAAATAATCAAATGATTTTTTCAAAGGGCTATTCCATAGAATAGCCCTTTTTTATTGAGTATGAGTAACAAATATTTATTTTTTATACTTCTGTTTGTTTTTTCTTGTCAAGGGAAAATGAAAGATGATATTGACGAAATCGTAGATAAAACTTGCGATTGCAAATCAAAAACTGGACAAGAGTTGAAAGACTGCAAGTCTGAAATTGAAAAAGAGGCTGAAGAATTAGATAAACGCATTCAGGAATTACCTGAGGATGAAAAAAAAGAAATGGAAGAATACGTCCGTCTAAAAATGCGAAAATGTTAATAGAATGTTCATTTTTTATTAATAGTTCTGAACCATTTATTCAGTTTATTTTTGTTAATTTAGGAAAATTTAAAATTTATAATATGAAAAAAGTATTTTTTAGTGCCGTTGCTGTTGCGGCTTTAACCCTTTCGTCATGTGGTGGACCTTCAGTTTGCGATTGTGTTGCTGAAATTAAAAAAGGCGACAAAGCAGACAAAGATGTAATTGAGAAATGTAAAAAGCTGGATGAAGGAAAATCTGATGAGGAGAAGAAAAAAATGATGGAGGAAGCGGAAAATTGCAAATAGTTCTTTTCTAAATAAAATATTAAAGGTGTCTATTGACACCTTTTTTTTTGGATATATTTAACTAAAGTAATTGGTTTATAGCCTTATCAAGTTTAGTATTGAATTTTATTAAAGTTTAATTTATAAAAAACTTTTTTATGAAAAAAAAGAAATGGAAGAATACGTCCGTATTAAGATGAACGATTGCCATTAATTGAGCATCTTTATTTCTTTACTCTTTTTCGGATTTTTGAAAGAAGTTGAAAGTGAAAAGTTATGGAAACTTGCAGCTTTTGAATAAACCGTAAATCCATAATTAAATTCAAACTTTTTCAAGAGCAAGCCAAAGCCAAGAGAAAATCCTGCCATTCCCGGTCGTAAATCCACCATTAGCTCACTTCTCCTGTGGTAGTCAAATGCACCTCGAATATGAAAACTCTTGCTTGCCAATAATTCAACTTGTAAAACCAGGTGATGTCCAATTTTCTCAATAAAATTTGGTTTATCCACCGGGATTGTATCACCTGTTAGTACATCAATTTCGGGTTGTAAGTTAGGATCAATGTACATGTTGTTCCATCGATTCAACTCATTTAATAATAGTGAAAACCGAAAAGGAGCATGTTTAAGTTTATATGTAACTGCGGCCTGAACATTTAAGGGTAATAAATCATTGGAGGAGTTGGTATAATCTTTAAATTTCACACCAATGTTTCGCGCTAATAAAGAAGCACTTAGTAATTTTGTTTTGTTAGTAAAATATGCCCCAAAAGAACTACTAATGCCCAAGGCATAATAATTTTCAATATACGATCCCAAGAAGTTACCCGTCATTCCAATCGACATATACGGATTGATTTCCTTTGAAATTGCTAAACCTAACGAATAATCCAAGGCACTGAACTCGCCAAGTTCATTTCCAGTTTCATCACGTTCCGTAAATTCCCCAAAGGCACTATACGAGATGATGGGCGCGAGAGCGAAATGTTTCGTTTTCAGTGCAAATGAAAGTATACCCTGATTCACTCCACCTGGATGCAATACGGTGGACATCAGAAATTTCCCATGATCAGTTTTCTCTAGTAACGCGGGATTAATAATAGCATTTGAAAGATCACTCGTTTTTACTGCGATTAATGCATGCCCAGTACCAGCTGATTTTGCTGAAACCAATGATGAAAGGTAGGTGAATGAATTATTTCCATAATACTGCGCATTGCCTTTAAAGATTAGAGTTAAAAAGAATAGAATGGATAAATACTTCATGAATAAATAACGCAGCTCAAAGGTAAAAATTTTATATTCTTAAATGATTTAAATTAAAAATGTTATATTTAGAAAAAAGATGCGTGTTTATAACAAAATATAAGCCTATGCAAAATTATACACAAACCATTTTATTGATTGGGAATCATGCTTCGCTTCATGCCGACGCATTTATTCAGAACGCTAATCAGCATAAAGTAATACAACTAAAATTTGAATCTTCAGATCCCTTCAATGAAGGTTCTTCAAATAAAATTTGGATAGATAACAAATCTTATTGTACCAATCAGGAATATGATATAGAAAGTTTGGTGTTAGCAATGAATGAAAACAAGCTTCCAGCCATACTTTCTAATGTTACGCTGATAGTCGGAGATCCTAGTGAACTTTTGTATCAAGCCTATTTATTAGCCACCCTAAAGGAAGATCCAAATGATTTTAGAGGCTTTATCGAAAACGAAAATGCAACGGAGGTAGTTAACTTGTTCTTGTATCCTGTTGGTATGATGGCTAAAGACATACGAAAAGAACTTTCCAATTTAATGTATTGCCTCAAAAAACATGAAATGTGTACATATCTTATTCGAAAAGAAGAAAAAGATTTGGATGCTCTTTTCAAGTTGCTGTTAAATAGTCTTACTTTTATGTCAATCGTTGAATTAGAAGATCAAATTAAAGGAATTGAACACTTGGTTTCGCCTAGATTGAGTATGCAAGAATAATGGACAGTAGGGTACAGCAGGTTATTTTTCAGGAATGTCTTAATCGCTATAAAAACTTGTTTTTTAAGTTGATAATAGACAAGTTTCCGGATCGAGAAGACGCTAAAGATATTTACCAAGAATTTTGTATTCATCTGTATACCAAGATAGGTTTGCTTTATCCTGAACAATCCGATTTATTTGACACCAAGTCTTGGCTTTCTACGGTTGTCAACAACTTTTGTATTTCTGTTCTGAGGAAGCGAAACGGTAAACGACAAATTGCCTTTGTTAATGAAGAGAAAACAAGTTTAATACGTGCTAACTATAGTGAAGGCAACGAAAAGTTTGACGAATATAGTGACCAGAATCAACAAATCCCAATTGAACGCGCCTTAGATGATGCATTAAAGGTTTTAGATAAACGTGATATATTAATATTAAAAATGAAATATTATTACGGAAAGCCATCGGTGTATATCAGTAAGAAAATGAACGAAACCCATGTTGACGTTTATATTGGCAGGTTAAAGGAAAGATTGAAAAGAAAAATTGGAATTAAAAATTTAGATGAATTTTTAATTCGTTACAATATAGAACTTTAAAAGTTAAGGTAACGCTCTTTTTTTTCCTCGTATATATCGTCAATTGTGACAAGAATCCCTGTTTCTTCCACATTCCCAAATTCAGGATTTACGGCTGTTCCAAACGTCTTCATTGAAGGCGACAGACTCATGTAGATATTAACCAATGGAGGTACAAATTCTCCGTGTTCCCGCACAAAAGTATTAAGTTCTTTAAATGCTTCTTTATATGGCAAATCTTTAATCATTTGTATATACAAGCTACAATCCTCATCCAATATTAAGGGATTATACGGCGTCATCAACTTCTCCTTATCAGGAAAAAAAGTATGCATAAAAGTCAGTAGAAAATTACGTGAAGGCCTATTGTATTCTGGATACATTGTAACCTTTCCAAAGAAATAGCGAATTTCAGGGTTGAATTTTACTAAGGCTCCAAGACCATCCCAAATATTATCGAGTGCATATAAGCCTTTTTTCGGGTTTACTGTAGGTTGGTAATCTGGCTGAACCCAGCTTCTACCGAGCTCAATAGTATGAGGAAGGTAATTGTCGATAAAATCAGAAGAAAAATTAAAATAATGTGCTGTTGAAAGATGAATTTCTTTTGTTGAATCTATAGCATCTTTGCATTTGATGTACCTGTAACCTCCAATGATTTCTTCGTCTTCTGGTGACCAAACGATTAACTGCTGATAACAAATTTCACGTATATCATATTCATCTAAATCGAGTTCTTCGCCCGTCCCACCTCCTGATGCACGAAAAGTAATTTCTCTCAAACGCCCTATTTCACGAAGTGTATTTGGCGCATTGTGTTGGTTGACAATATAAATTTCATTATCACCTTTTCTTGTTTTACGAACAAATTTTTCTGATGTCAACTCAGCCTTTAAAACCGATTTTGACACGGGATTAATTATCGTTTTCATTTCGATTGTCTAAATTGATGAACATGTTTTCTGAACCATTCTGAAGCCTCAATATCGGTCCATTCTTTGTTAATTTCTTGACCATAGATTGGTTGGCCAATGGTAAAAGTTATGGTTCTGTTTTTTTGTTTAAATAACTCATCAGCCAAATACATCATTTCAATATTCGCTTTAATGCCAATGAATTTTCGGAATTTGGATAATCGGTAAAAGAAATTTGTTAACTCTCCATCGATAAAAACGGGGACGATTGGTCTGTTAAATTCACGCCCATATTGCACAAATGTTTTTTTCCATAAAAGATCAGTAACCTCGCCTTTTATTTTCCTCGATACCATTCCAGCGGGAAATATACACACCAGTTTATCCGAGTCGAAAATAGTACGAATTTGTTGACGAACGGATGGAGCGTTTTTACCATGTTTATTTACCCCAACGAATAGATTTTTCAAATTTTCCAAATTCATGAGCAGGTCATTCACGATAAAACGAACATCTTTTCTCTTGTCTTTAATCCCTGCTACGAACGCCACAGCATCCATTCCTCCCAACGGGTGATTCATTGCTACAATCGTTGGGCCAGATTCTGGAAGATTTTCAATTCCATTAATAACGACTTTAATATTAAAATAAGTTACAATGGCTTGACAAAATTCATCGTCATACAAATGGCCATGCTGATCAATAAAATCGTTAATTTCATCTTCATGTAATATCCTTCGTAAATAATTAATGACAAACCTCGGGAGCCACTTAAGAAGCTTCGGGTTTTTACTTTGAATTAATCGTCGGATATCAACTAGCTTTTCTTTCTTCACAAACTAAAATTACTTTTTTTTACATCGTTGAAGTATCATTCTACTTTTCTTTTTTCCACAAATACTTTTTAGTAGTTGAAATTTATTTTTAATCCGTCGTATGCTGGAAAAACATGATTCGGTAGTAAATTTTTAATATCATCGTGTTTACCAAAAAGATGAGAAATATGAGTTAAGTATGCAGATTCAGGTTGAATCAATTCAATGAAATTTAACGCTTCTTCCAAGTTGAAATGAGAAATATGTGGAAATAAATGCAAAGCGTTAATAATTAGTGTTTTTGAACCTTTAACTTTTTCTATTTCTGCTTCCGGAATTGTTTTTGCGTCAGTGATGTACGTTAAATCCCCCATTCGGTAACCTAAAACAGGCATTTTATAGTGTAAAACTTGAATAGGAGTTAACGCGAAAGTATCAGAAAGTTGAAATGGATTCTCGTCTATTTTCTGGATCGCTAATTTTGGAATTCCCGGGTAAGAATCTTCTGAAAAAATATAGTGATATTCTCGATGTAAGGCAACGTTTACAGCAGCTGTGGCATAAACTTTCATAGCTTCGTTCTGTTTATGGTTAAACGCTCGAACATCGTCTAAGCCCGAAATATGATCTTTGTGCTCATGCGTAAAAATCACTCCATTTAGATACTGAACATTTTCTCGAAGCATTTGATAACGAAAATCAGGGCCGGTATCAATTACGAATTGCTTATTTTCCACCTCAATTAAGACACTACTTCTCGTTCTGTTATCCTTTGGATTTGATGATTTACAAGTATTGCAATCACAAGCAATCACAGGTACTCCTTGAGAAGTTCCGGAACCAAGAATTGTTAAGATCCCTTTTCTCATAGTTAAATAGTTACGAGTTTATGTGACCCATCCTTTTTCAAAAATGACTTTATAATCATTTTAATGTCTTTATCCTCTTTTATTTCGTTAATATATCTCGTCCAATGAATAGCTTCTTTTCCGTGAAAATGAAATGGCGCATACCCATAGCCTCGAAAATGACCATTATCTACCCAAACCAAACTCTTTTCTGTTTTGTCGCGACCTTTATCTATGAGGAAGAAACTGTCCTTGTCAAAGCTACTATCATTAATAAATTGATTTACGCGCTTATTATATTCCTCCGAATTTTCTTCTCCCAAACAAGCGCCATGGCAAGATTTTATAGTGTATTGGAAGCAGGCTTCTTTCGTGTGATACAATGAACACAGTTTTTGACAAAGGGAATATTTCTCACAAAAATACCTTAGGTAATCGTTTGCTTCTTTCTTCGAGTTAAAATATTGAATCGGTTGAGCGTTTGTTTTTGCAATTGATTTTAATGTGAGGGTAAGATATCCGTTATCGTCTAACTCATCAAATAATCCCCAAGGAAAGAGACTTTTTCTTAACTTCCTGTTATAAAGCGGTTGGTGTTGTTTGATGAGTAGCGATTCTCTTAACATGGCAATTAATTCAGAACCAGTTAACTCGTATTCAATTCGCACAATATCTTGAATCAACTTAAGACCTTTTACACTTTTTGTGTTACGAAGATGTTGTTCTACTCGTTTCTTGATGTGGATACTTTTACCGATGTAAATAATCTGATTAAATTCATTTAAAAATTTATAAACTCCTGCTTTGTTAGGGATCTCATCAAGGATTTCCAGATCTAAATTGGGGTGGACATTTTTGGGATTGACCTCTTGTTGAATGAATTTTTCGAGCCTGTTATTATCTTTTCGTAAAAGTAAATCAAACAATTTGGTAGTGGCTAATGCATCTCCACCAGCACGGTGCCTCCCGTCTATTTCAATTCCCAAAGAAGCGCTCAGCTTTCCGAGACTGTAAGAGACATGACCGGGAATAACATAACGTGAAGATCTTACGGTACATAAGTGTGGCATTCGAAAGTCAAATCCCAAGTTTTTAAATTCTGACCGTATCATGCCATAATCGAATGAAACATTATGGGCGACGAAAATGCATCCGTCGGTAAATTCGATTATTTTCTTTGCGACTTCGAAGAACTTTGGCGAATTTTCAACCATTTTATCGGTGATTCCCGTCAGTCGGACAATAAAATCAGGTATTACTTGTTCAGGATTCAATAAGGTGATGAATTCATCGATCACTTTTTCACCATCGTGCTTATACATCGCCAATTCAGTGATTTTAGAAGTTTTTGGACTCCCGCCGGTAGTTTCAACATCGACAATCACATAGTTCATTACACTAAATTAGAAAAAAGCAGCATTTGAGAGACAAACCTATCAGAATTGCTTCTTAAAATAAATCGTTTATTTTTTTTTAAATGCCTCTTCGTAAATCTCTATCCATTGTGTAGGCGTCATTTTTTGAACGAGTTTACCGATTAAATCGAAGGGAATGTCATTGACTTTTTTAAAGCGAATACAAGATTTTCCCATGTCTAGTTTTTGAGAACAATGAAGAGGGTATTCATTTGTAAACCAATTGTATAGGTCCTTATCCGCATAAATTCCCATATGGTATAAGTTTAAAGAGTTTTTTTGAGATGCAAAACTTAAAAAGGGAAGCGGAATTTTTGGATCACAATGATATCCTTTAGGAAAAATTGAATGAGGCACGACATAACTTATCATCCCGTAGCTTACAGTTTCTTCGAACCCTTTTGGTAAATTTTGAAGAATAGTTTGTCTTAATTTTTCAACGGCATATTTTCTTTCATCTATCACTTCTGCAAGTAGTTGGTCAACTGTCATGAACAAATTTTTATATTTTTCCGGGGTAAACTTTTAGTGCTTCTTCAAGGCATTCGACAGCATTTCGCAGCGATTCTTTATTTAAGACGTAAGCGATTCGGGCTTCATTTTTGCCAGCTCCAGGTGTCGAATAAAAGCCATTTGCAGGCGCCATCATTACAGTTTGTCCCTTGTAATTAAACACTTCCAGAAGCCACTGACAAAACTTTTCAGCATCGTCAACAGGGAATTGTGCTACACAATAAAATGCGCCAGATGGTTTTGGACAAAATACCCCAGGAATTGAATTCAATCCATCGACCATAATGTTTCTGCGTTCAACATATTCTGAGACGACATCATCGAAATAGGAGTGAGGAGTTTCGAGTGCAGCTTCCGCCGCAATTTGATCAACTGTTGGGGGAGAAAGTCTCGCTTGTCCAAATTTTAAAGCTGCCGCCATTACCTCTTTGTTTTTGGTAATCAACGCTCCGATTCTTGCGCCGCACATGGAGTAGCGTTTGGAAACCGAATCAATCATGATGACATTATTTTCGATTCCTTCTAAATTCATTACAGAAAAAGGGTGATTTCCATCGTAGCAGAATTCTCTGTATACTTCGTCCGCAAAAAGAAAAAGATCATATTTCTTTACGATAGTTCGTAATTGCTCAAGTTCTTGCTTTGAATACAAATATCCTGTTGGATTTCCTGGATTGCAAATTACAATTGCCTTTGTTTTATCGGTAATCTTTTTTTCAATTTCTTCCACAGGAGGTAAAGCAAATCCATTTTCGATAGTTGCCGTAACAGGAACAACAGTTAGACCAGCAGTAACTGCAAAACCATTGTAGTTTGCGTAAAATGGTTCCGGAATAATCACTTCATCACCAGGGTTACAGGTAGTCATGAATCCAAAAATTAAGGCTTCAGATCCTCCTGTTGTTACAAGAATATCTTCCGGATTCACAGGTAATCCTTGATTAATATAAGAAGAAGATAATTTTTGGCGATAACTCTCGAATCCTGCAGAATGCGAATATTCAATTACTTTTCGGTCCATTTGTTTAATGGCAGTAAGTGCTACCTCTGGCGTTTCTATATCGGGTTGTCCAATATTTAAATGGTACACAATTGTACCTCTTTTCTTTGCGGCTTCTGCGTAAGGAACTAACTTTCTAATTGGAGAAGCTGGCATTGCCTCTGCTTTGATTGAAATTTTAGGCATTGTATTAATTTTTTGACAAATTTAATGTTTCTTTCTTTCGCGATTTGCTAAAAACGAAGACAAATTCATTTAAGAATTGATCCTTAAAATGGTAATATTGTGAATTAACTCAACTTGACTTAAATGGCCGATCTAATTTACTTAGCTTGTCTTGCAATAAAATCCAACAAAGATGAGCAGAAAAATACCCTATCATGGAGCCAGCAATGATATCTTGAAGAAAGTGTTGCGAAAGGTAAACCCTAGAAAATGCTACCGAAATAGCGAGGAATGCAAACAAAAGTTGGTAGTGTTTTTTTTCTTCAAAAAAATAGGCGAGTAGGGTAAAAACTGCAAAACAAGAGGTGGCATGTCCGGAAGGAAAGGAATGATGTGAGTGATAAGTAAAATTCTCGATAAATCTAAAGGTTTCATCCTCCTTAAAATAATAATAAGGTCTATGAAAATCGGTAAAAACAACTTGCTTTAATAGTTGAGCAATTATGGCCGAGCTGACATAAGAAATGATGATGAGTAACCCAAATCTAATATTTTTTATCATGAACAATAACCCAAGAGCAATAGCGAAAACACCATCACCAAGATGAGTGTAAAATCGCATCACCAAGTCTAGCCATCCCTTCCCAAGTGAATTAAGCTTTTTATGCAATTCATATTTGTCAGTCAATAAGATAACTACCATTCCACCAAACCAAAACAAACGTATGAATTGCTGATACCATAGTCCTACAGGAATATATTTTTTAGTAAACATCTGAAGTCTTTTTATTGATAAGAATACTAAAAAGCACCGCATCATACATGAAGTGAGCTGAAATGGAAAACCAAATACCAAAGGAGTACATACCTATAGCAAGTAAAAAAATAAATGGTAATAATATCAAGCCATAAACGGAAAAACGCCAATTCCATGGATTTAAATATCCATGCATGGCAACAAATAAAATGGAAGTCGGTAACCAACCAAGATAATATTGAATTCCAACTCGAAACAATAATTCTTCTCCAACCCCTGCACAAATAGAAAGAAATATCCCATCGTACCATTTCAAATTCATACGACGTACAAGGTGCTCCACTTTTACCGGTACCTTATCGAAAAATGGAGCCTTCATGATTACATAACCAAGTAAAGCATAAACGAAGCCCAACTCCAAGCCATAACCAATTGGAATAATTCGCGCCTCATCAAATGCAAGAAATTCCATTAA
>Ga0172373_10006679_pt1 | contig 15266 bp, 12 predicted proteins | sample Lak10m_2_FD_114546 | JGI IMG/M metagenome (GOLD analysis project Ga0172373, IMG submission 114546) | Freshwater microbial communities from Kabuno Bay, South-Kivu, Congo - kab_092012_10m | ecosystem: Environmental > Aquatic > Freshwater > Lake | place: Democratic Republic of the Congo...
ATGAAAGTCACTTATCTACACAACGTCTATGATACAGACGCAAAACAAAACGAACTCGCATCAATCCTTGAACAGATCAAAAACGGGAAGTTCAAGAAAGAAGTGGAAACGATTAGGTTACTTAAAAGATCAACGAAAGGTTCTGACAAGAAAGAGGCAAGAGAGCAAAAGCAAAAACTTCCGTTATTCTTTCCTGCCTTGTTGATGCGTGAACGTGTCGAACTGAACGGAACCGAAGAGGTAACGGGATTGGTTCAGTTCGACATTGATCTTGGCAACAACCCAAACATGGATGCCGCTGATATAATTTCAAAGATCAGCAAGCACCCGTCTACTATTTATGCATACCTTTCTGTCAGTGAAGGCGTCAGATTTGCTCTTCTCACCGATTTCGCACGCAACGACGTTGAACACATTGACGTTACTCGCGGTCGATATCCAGAAGCATATCGACGCACCAAGGCCATTGTAGAACAAATCATTGACGCTGAATTCGACGATCAGATGCAAAGTATCAAGTCTTCGAGTCATGTGAGCTATGACCCAAATCTCTACTACAACCCAAATGCTGAAAAGCTTGTGCTTGGGGACATTCTTGCGATGCCAGCTCAAGAACTTGATGAACCGACAAACTCTGTTGATGGCACATATATTCGAGATCTACTCAGCTATGTTCCAACGAACCTTCCCTATGACGATATGCTGAAAGTGGCATTCTGTGTTATCCATTTCTTGGGGCAGGACGGATACAACCTTGTTTTGAACCACTTTGACGATAAGCATGGTGATCTAGCAAAGAAGTTGTCGACCGTGATGAAGAAGACCAGATACGGTTATCTGGTCACCCTTGAGAAGTATGCCCGCCAAGGTGGCTGGAAACCCAAGACGGGTAAGGGACGAAAAGTTGAAACAAATCAACCTTCGAACCATCGCTATTCGAAACCAATGTCTGCTAGCGAAGCTTTGAAAGTCATTGAAAAAATCATTCAAGACTGTATCCGCAACGGCACTTCGCACTATATCTCGATTAGCTGTGGGATCGGCAAATCTGAAACCTTTCTGAAAATGCTGTTGCAGTTGCAGCGTGATCTGAAAATTCAGGTTCATTCGTTCAGTGGACAGCTTCAAGACTCGTTGTATGCCCGCTACGAGAACCTTTCATCAACAACCAGAATGCCATTTGAACATATTCAAATGTTTGATAGAGTCAAAAATATCAAGGGCATGACGTGGTTAGATGACAAGGATGAACCACTGTGTATTGAAGCCGAAACGGTAGACCAACTTCGCAAACTTCGGGCGGGATTGCCGTTGGGGAAGTGTATCGATTGTTCTAATCTTACCCGTTGCGGCTATATCAATCAGTTTGGTGAAACGGATCATATCCGCTTCGCTTCGACGGCGCAGTATTTTGGTGAAACGTCAAAATGGGATAATGGCGTTGAATTTGGCCCTGGTGGCGAACGTCCACGGAAAGGGAATTTCATTCCTGATCTTATCATCGTTGACGAAGACTGCATTCAACCTGATCCCATCAGCGTTGACGCAAAGGCGAAATATTTTTCACTTTCACAAGTTGTGTCGGCTTGCCAGTTGGGAATGGACCTAAAGTCTGCAATCGATAAGTATGCAGATATTATCAAGGACGATTATGAAGAAGCTAAGGAAGCACGAAGAAAGGAAAAGCAGAGAATTCTAAAAGACACAGGGGGAAAACCGCAAAAGTTTGACAGTGATGAATTTCGGATTTTGGATCGCTTCGCGTCTTACATTTTTACTGCAAATGATGACATTTTCCTTGATGGAATCCGCTTCGTGCCCCGCAAAGATACAGCGGGTTACAAACGAGACGCCGCATTGGAACTGAATGTCATCAAGAAGCCGAACAAGATTTATGCTGGAATCCCAACGATTTATCTTGATGCTACGGCGGAAGAAGATGTTGTGCGGCGCGTCTTTCCAAACGTTCCGTTCACTAAAATTCACGTCAAGCAATCAGACGATGTGAAAGTCTATCAACTTGAAGGTTCTAATGTCACGAAGCAATGGCTTGCAGATAAAAAGAACATAGAAAAGTTGGTGGAGCGTATCGCAAATATTACGTCGCAGTTTACCCTTGGAACGCCGAAAATCGGTCTCATCACCTACCAAGCAATCCGTGATGATGAAGATTTTTATCAGACTCTTGCCAAGAAGATTGGTGCGCAAGTGTATGGATACTTTGGAAATGTTCGTGGGCGAAACGACTTTGCAGATGTCGATTTTCTGTTTGTCGTAGGTCGTTATAGTTTGAATGATATTCAACATGAACGGATGTCACAGGCGCTATTCAAGCATGTTTGGCTTGGCGAAAAAAGCTATGTTGACCAACCGATTCATATGACGGACGGAACTTGCCGTTCTCTGAACGCCCACCTTCACTTGAACCATGTAGATCGGATGATCTATCGTCACTGTTCTGTGGCAGAGACAATTCAAGCGATTGGTCGCGCCAGATTGATTCACGGAAAGCCAAAGTCTGTGTATCTGTTTTCGAACGAAAGTCTTGGCGAGGATGTTCAGATTTCGGCGTTCTTTCAGATGTCACCTGAAACGTTTGAAGAACAGATTTCGGCTATTTCCGCGCGAAAATACATCGATCTTGGAAAGGTTCAGATGCGACAGGATGTTGGAATTTCGGATCACATGTGGCGGGAAAAGCGTGGAATCCTGATTGATACGGCAAAGCTGGCAGGCATCAAGCACGTTGAGATTTCAGGCGTTGATGCAAGCTACAACCCGTTTACCAAGCAGTTTTTGGTGGCAGATCAGGTTGCATTCCAAGCATTTGCCAATTCGGCCAACGGCACGTTCACATACCTGAACTGAACGGTTCAATGGAAAGGGGTGGCATCAGTTGCCACCCCCCATAGCCTGTCTTTGCGCCCTCTTGAAAAAGTGCTTCGTGGCTTGTTCGCGGGCAGCCACATCCTTCATGAAGATACTATGCAATTCGCGTTCCGCCTGACCTAGCCGTATCATGCCCTGCAAGAAGTCTTGGGCATAGGCAGGGTATACCACATCTGCTGGATTATTCCGCATCATCTCCTTCATATCACCGATCATAATTTCTCGGTTAACTCGTTCAAACCGCAAGAAATCTTCCCGTGAAAACGTGGTTCCATGACGTTCATTGAAGGAGTCGATGATCTCCGAAAGGGATTTCTCTTCCTCTTCCGTGTATGCGTTGGCACCAAACTCGGTGATGGGGCTAAGCGTAGCGGTTTCACCCGCTTGCAAGGATGCACTGCCTTCTTCCCCTTTGTTCAGCTTGAACGCATCAAGGGTAAGCATGTCATCGGTAATGTTGATGTCAGCAGGAACATCCCGCGACGGAAGCAGCCGCGACAACCACGATGCATAGACGTAGAGCTTTTCCAGCCATGGATCAGACAGCGGCACCACTTGTGCCACAAAGGCGTAGAAGCGCAGGAAGCTTTTCAGAAGTTGGCGGAACTCTTCCTGTTGGGCTTCATCTTCATCCAATTCGAACCTTGCAACGGATTGCTTGACCAATCCTTCTAGCCGAAGCCGATCTTGGGTTGTCAGGTTCCCCTTGAAGAACTGTTCAGCGAACCGTTCGACTTCATCATGCAAGACGTAGTGGGAACCTGAAATTCGCTTTTCCAAATCGTAAATTTGGTTCGGGTCAGTGCGTTCTTCCAGTTCTGTGGACTCAAAGAAGGGGGCAAACGCTTCCTTGATCTCTTCCATGGTGTTCTGGAAATCCAGAACGTAAGTGCGTTCCTTGTTCGGGTAGATGCGATTCAGACGGGCTAGAGTCTGGACGGCTTGTAGTCCCGCCAGCTTCTTATCCACATACATGGCAACCAACTTCGGCTGGTCGAAACCAGTTTGATATTTTTCAGCAACAACAAGCAGTTGAAACTCATCTGTGTCGAACTTTCGTGGAAGTTCGGTTTCAGAAAATTTGTTTGCAATAGCCTCTGTCCAAGTGTTGTTGTCGATGTTCAGTTCACCAGAGAACGCCACAAGGGCTTTCAGGTCTTTGTAGCCCTTGGCATCAATGTAGGCGTTGATGTGCTGCCAGTAGCGTAGAGCGTGTTCCCGTGATTGTGTGACAACCATAGCCTTGGCATGACCATCCAACTCCTTGGCAACATGGCGGCGGAAGTGTTCAACGATCACTTCTAACTTCTGGTCAATCGCGGTGGGATGCAAGGACGCAAACCTAGCGACCGTTGATTGTGCGCGGCGACCAACAAAGGCAGGATCGTCTTCGATGGTTTTTTCAAGGCGGTAGTATGCCTTGTAGGTCATGTAGTTTTGAAGAACGTCCAAAATGAAATGTTCTTCAATGGCTTGACGCATAGAGTAGAGATGGAACGGATGTGGTTTTCCATCAGACCCAAGACGACCGAACCGTTCTAGCGTGACGTTCCGTGGGGTAGCCGTGAAAGCCAAAAATGAGATATTTCGCTGTGGTCCACGGGCTTTCTGTTGGGCAAGAACGAACTCATTGATGTCATCAAACACCTCTTCCTCTCGGGTAAGGGCATCTGCCATGGCTTGTGCAGCCTTACCCGATTGAGATGAATGCGCTTCATCGATGATGACCGCGAAGTTCTTGCCAGACTGACCAGAAAGCGTTGCCAGATGTTCAGTTCCGAACTTCTGGATCGTGGTGATGATGATCCGCTTGCCTTGGGCAATAGCCCGTTTCAAATCACGGGAAGTTCCATCGATTTTCTCGACAACACCCTTGGTTTGGGAAAATCCAGAAATCGTATTTTGAAGCTGCCGATCTAGAACCAGACGATCCGTGACGATGATGGCGGTATCAAACAAGGGTTTGTCGTCATCGTCGTGCAGGTTAATGATCTGGTGGGCGGTCCATGCGATGGTGTTGGACTTACCAGAACCCGCGCTGTGTTGGATCAGATAGTTCTGACCAGTTCCGTTGAACTTGGCATCTGACAAAATTCGACGAACCGCATCAAACTGTTGATAACGTGGGAAGATCAGGACTTCCTTACCCTCTCCCCTTTCCAGATGGATGAACCGACCGATAAGGTCTAGCAGAACATCACGGGAAAAGACCGCTTTGGTATCGGGAAGGTCTTTGTAGAGGTAGGCAACGCGGTTCTCGTTGGGTATGTCGGGGTTTCCAGCCCCACCATCACGACCACGGTTGAACGGCAGAAATCTGGTTTTCCCGTTCATCAAACGGGTGGTCATCGACACGTTGTCTTGGTCCACCGCGAAGTGAACAATAGCCCCACGCTTGAAGGTCAGAAGGGGTTCACCTGCCGAAGAACGATCTTTTCGATACTGCCGTTCAGCATGTTTGAAGGTTTGACCCGTCAGAAGGTTTTTCACCTCAAGCGTCGCGACGGGAATACCGTTGACGAAGGTCACAAGATCAATTGCGTTGTTGTTCTTCGACGAATACTTCACCTGCCGCATCACAGATAGGATGTTCGCGTTGAACAGACGCACGAGATCGGGGTTCAGGTTTGACGCAGGTTTGAAGTAGCACAGGGTGAAATGGATGTTGGGGTAGAGTTTGATCCCGTCACGCAGAACAACATGTGTGGGCTGATCTTTGAAGATTGCCTTCAAACGTTTCAGGATTTCATCTTCGGCGGTTTCGCGGAAATGACTTTCCAGCGCCTTCCAAGCATCAAGTTGGGTGGATTTCAGAAATTGGAAAAGCAGTTCCGTATCAAGGGTTAAGGCTACGTCATAGTGGGTAGCGCAGACACGTTCGACGTAACCCTGTTCCCGCGTCAGGCAGGTAACGATATGCTCCTCAAACACCTTCTCTTGGTGAATATCGGCTTGGGTGAGGGCGGTTTCGGTCATTTAGCTACCCATAGACTTTGTGAACCCACCAAGGAGACCACCAAAGAAATCTCCAAGGCCCGCGAAGTTAGTGTTCCCACCTGCAACTTCGCGAACAGCCTTACCAACCTGCATCCTATTGTCACCTAGTATGAAGGACTGATTTAGCAGTGAAAATCCTTTTGCCGTAATCATTGGGCTAAACAGCGTAACATCACCGCCCATTTCTTGCGCTGCATTCGCGCATCGGATTATACCTTCCTCTAGCAGCCATGTGCAGCAACCGTTGAATATAGGGCCATCTTCCTTTGGTAGGGAAAGGTCAGAAAAGCTCAAACTCGAACCCTGTTGCAGGCCAAGATTTATCAGAAATTCCAGTATTTTTGAAATAATGAACTCTGACTTTTGCAAGTTGCTTTCAGTCATGCCCCAAACTCCTCTTCAATCGCATCCAACTGGCGGTCAGTAGTTCCAGCGTTGATCCACTTGGTCACGTCAATCTGACCAGTCACTGCCGATGTGATAAGCGCAGAACGGTATTCTTTCAGGTGGTCTATGGACTTCGCGGCGGCATCTGAAATCGCCTCGAATTTCTTTCGCGCGACGATATATTCCTGAATGAATGCGTCTTGCACCATCAGGTTCGGAACTCTCAGGCGAAAACCGCCAAGTGTCTCTCGGTTGATCTTCGGCATAGCAACACGCATCGACTCCAGAGTTGCCCACTCTGTAAAGCGCGATGAAAGCAGTTGCATAAGTAGATACTCGGGTAGCAATCGGCGGTCTGGAATGATTGGATACATGTCTGCACTACACATTCCAGCTTCTGGTGCGATACATGCCTTAGCCAGAGCAGGTCGAATCTTACTGTAGAGAACGGTTCCTGCTGAATATGCGTATTTCCCGCTAATCGCACCTTGCTCTTCGGCAGTTTCTGTTGTCAGCAATCGCCCCGTTTTGCTTTCGATATGATTGGGTGCGATAAGGGTTCGCTCTCTCCAAGTTTCGGAAGTTGGGTCTACTTGACCTTCGGCAATACGGCATACCCATCGAAATGGTATAAGTTCGCTGGATGAGATGTTTCCCAAGAATGTCCTACTTTCCAAAAATGAAAAGAACTTCTCCCCCAACAGTTCGACCAACCGTTGCTTTTTCTCAATCAGCGTATCAATTCGCGCGGTTTCGCGGTCCAGAAAATCGGCGATTGCGCGTTGGGTGGGAAGGTCGGGATGATAGACCCAATCGTTTGGGAAGTCCGAAAACTTTACAGATTGGCGGACGCCGCCACCAAGAGAATAGTAGTGCTTTGCAAGGTCCAGCGCCAAAAGTGAATAGAACCAGAACCTTGGATCATGCCCGCCACCAACTTCGACAGCATCATATGCCGATGTGATAATACCACGTTGGGTTACCAATCCTTGCCGCAAACTTCTCTTATCGTTTTGCAGGTCTGTAAGTCGCAGGACGATGTTTCCATCCTCTACGATCTGATATCCCTCAAAATTCTCGGGAAGCAGCCCTTCCGATGTTTCAATATCTTTCTGAATGATGCGGCCATAACTAAGGGAAAGAAGGTTGTCCTCCCTCATTCCAACATTCTTTTCACCACGGCGGACGCGGAATACGCGATGCAGTTTGTTCAGTTTCCAAGACTCAGGTTTGGGTGCTGAATGAACCCGCTCTTGCAGTGAACTCACACCACCACCTCTTGCAGCAAACCCGCAATCTCGGCTTCCAGTGCTTTCAGTTCAGCATCAATTTCGGCAAGCAGACGCGGCGGAACATACTTGTAGAAGTAGCGGTTGAAGTTGATCTCATACCCCACACGACCAACCAACCCATCTTGGGTGTCGGTGTAGGTCTCATCTACCCAAGCGTCAGGAACGAAGGGCAGAACTTCCCGCTTCACATACTCTTTCCAGTCTTCGTTCAACGGCACAAGCTCATGGTCACGAAGATCGGTATCAGCTTCGGGATTGCCCTTGGCATCCGTGCAAACCGCAGCATCTTCATCACGTTCGGACAACGCAGACAGGATAGCCTTCTTCACTGGTGCGCCAACCTTCACACCAGAACGCCGTAGGGCCGCGTTCAGAGCCGTCTCGAACTTGTCCCTATCCAACCACCGTTCACCATCGGGAAGACCAGTTAGCAAGGCGCTAAGAATGCCTGTGCGTTCATCTTGGTCCAGCCTTTGAAACGGCTTTGCATCCCGAAGGTTTTCCAACCCTTCCTTGGTTACTGCAAAGGCAAGTTTCAGGGGGCGTTCAACACGAATTTCACGGTAACCAAAGTCCGTGGTTTCGAAGATTTTTGAAAACTCTCCCCAACCATCTTCGCCGTTCAACATCTCAGAGTAGATGCGGGCAATCTCTTCCACGGCTTCTTGCGGTATCTCTCGCCGCTTGGACCCAAGGGATTTCCGCATGGACTTCCAGAAACGATCACTACTCGCGTCGATAAGCTGAACCTTTCCTTGCCGTTCCTTGTTCTTGCGGTTGGTCAGCAACCAAACATAGGTCTGAATGCCTGTGTTGTAGAAGAGATCAGTGGGAAGCGCGATGATGGCCTCAACCCAATCGTTTTCCAGCATCCATCGACGAATTTCACTTTCGCCAGAACCAGCACCACCCGTGAACAATGGGGAGCCGTTCATGACAATACCGATACGGGAACCAGCTTCGTCATTCCGCATCTTGGAGATCATGTGCTGTAGGAAGAGCAACTGACCATCAGACACACGGGGAAGACCTGCACCGAAACGACCAGAGTGACCAAAGTTCTCTGCCTCAGACGTGATGTCGTCTTGGTATTTCTTCCAATCCACTCCGTAAGGAGGGTTCGCAAGGATGTAGTGGAACTTCTTACCCTTGTGGGCATCTTGCGTAAGGGTGTTGCCGTAGGCAATGTTTTCGGGATTGTGACCCGTCACCAGCATATCGGATTTACAGATCGCAAAAGACTCGGGGTTTAGTTCCTGACCAAACAGTTCTACCCGAATTTTGGGGTTCAGGTTCTTCATCTCCATCTCTGCGATGGACAACATACCGCCTGTGCCAGCGCAGGGATCATAAACCTGACGAATGACACCAGAACCCGTTAAAGCGTCTTTGTCATTCACCAGAAGCAACGAAACGATCAGACGAATGACTTCACGCGGGGTGTAATGTTCACCCGCAGTTTCGTTGGAAATTTCCGAGAACTTGCGGATCAGCTCTTCGAACAGATACCCCATCTCAAGGTTGGAGATGGCTTCGGGGTGAAGGTCAATCTGGCAGAACTGTTCGAAGACAGTGAAGAGCAAACCCGCATCGTTCAGGCGCTTCAACTGATCGGTGAAGAGGAACTTTTCCAAAAAGATGTCACGGACGTTGGGCGAAAACTTCGTCACATAGTCCAAGAGGTTCTTGTGAATGTCCTTCGCGTTCTGACCCTTCAAGGTGGCGAAGGTGAACCGCGATAGGTTGTAAACCGAGATACCCTTGCCAACCGTGCCGTAGAGGATCGTATCCCGCGCCTCATCATCCATGTCTTCGGGAAGGGTAGACGCCATGGAAAGAACGGCATCCTTCGAACCTTCCAGAATGCAGTCCAACCGACGAAGCACGACGAACGGTAGGATGACCTTGCCATAGTCCGACTGGCGATAGTCGCCACGAAGGATTTCTGCGATTGACCACACGAACGATCCTAGGGTTTTGATATCGGTCACGTTAATGGCACCCCTTGTATCTCAATGTGACGTAAGTCCTTTTCAGTTTTTAAAAGCTGAGTAGGCCTTAAGCATTGCAACCTCTCTACGCTTTCCGTGATTTTCCTCTGCATATTTTTTTGCACTTGCAAAATCAGCAACATAGGTAGTGAGAATAAGGAAGTCGCAAGTTGACGGGTCGAAGATCTTACCCTGCAAATCGCTTTTTTGAAGATATTTCGTAAACTTAACGCTCTCGCGCTTGGCGTCATCTAGTAGAGTTGGTGAGAATTTCAGACTTACGCTACTTGGATGATCCCAACCTAGTCCGACCAAAATACGCCTAAATTCTTCCGTGTATTTGTCAAAATCCACTTTGCTGCCTGCAACTTTGTCACCAAAGTAGCTCTTAAGGAAAGAAGAAAGAGACGCCGCATCCTGAAAACGTTCAGACTGTTTTCTCCGATGCTCTTCTGCTGCCTTTTCGCGTTGCAGGCCAGCAGAAATCAAACTCCCGATGATATTGTCACCAGACTTGGTGAGAAGACCGAGAGACTCGATTGCAGTCCTCTCCTGAGGAAGAAGATCGTCTTTTCCCTTATAGACGATGTCATGTTCAACTTCGTTCCAAACATGGGCAAGCATACTGGTAATTTGTAGCTCACAGTGTGCTTTTCGCAAATTTGCATCAAACCCACGCAAAGCCTCGGGTTTTATGCAAATCTGCATATGTGTTGCGCGGTAAAAGTTGTGCGGGTTGTCTTTGATGCGAGGATCGTTCTCCTTTACATCATACTCATAGTCAGGCTTCCCGTTCCTGTGAGTGAACACCTTGCGCGCAATCTCCGCAACCCGCTCTCGGTCTTCTTCTAAGTATGTGGTGACGCGAACAGCCGCCAGGTCGCTGACCTCATTGAAGACATCATTAGGCGTCTTGATGCGCTCCTTTTTCTTTTCATCAGTTGAAAACTTTTTCAACTTCCCTCGAAGGCTATCAGGGTTCTTCACCCGTCCATTAACACGGCCAAGTATTTTTGCTTGGCGCAGCTCATACTCAAGCTTGTTTGTTACCATCTGAACAAGCTTCAAATATCTATCGATTGAATCTGTGTAGGTTTCGACCGTTTGCTCAATCAACTCAGGCGTCATCGCCAACCCCTTCACTCTAGTAGCGCCGCGCATCCAGCGTTCAGTGGCACTTTCCTGAGAAATGTTGACCACTTAGGCAGCGCCAGATCAAGCCCATCACGGCAACAGTGGCAAACTCACCAGCACCTTGACGTTGTGACATTAAGTTGTAAAGTGCAAAAAACATGTTTGGACGCCAGATCGAGTGCTCAAAGGTCACATCAGCAAGGAACACAGACCTATCGTCACTGTTGATGCAGTGATCCTTACGTTTGATGGTGTCCTAAAGACCTTATTGTGGCGGCGAACCAAGCAACCTCATCTTGGCGAACTGGCACTTTGCGGAGGCTACGTGCATGTTGATGAGGATTCTACTGTTGATGCTGCCGTCACGCGCGTTCTCAGGCAGAAAGCTCATTTGGAGGACATTCCTGTAGAGCAACTGCATGTTTTTTCTGGAGAACGTGACCCGCGTGACTGGTCGGTTTCCGTGGCATTTCTTGCTTTATGTTCGCGAGATCGGATTGGTGAGCTTCATGAAGGCGTTGAGTTGCATGACGTGACGGAACTTCCTCAGCTAGCTTTCGATCACACGAAAATCGTTGGTTTCGCGCTGAATCGGTTACGAGATGCCGCAACGCTGTCCACCCTGCCAGCGGCATTGCTGCCTGATGAGTTTACGTTGCCTGAACTACAGGCTGCCTATGAGGCGGCACTTGGATGCAAACTCGACTCAAGCTCGTTCAGGAGAAAAATCGCAGAACGACGTTTGCTAACTGCAATCGACAAAACAACCCCTTCGATTGGTAGACCTGCACAACTCTGGAGGCTGGCCAACGGAATCGAACGACTAACACGCCCACTTTGAGAACCAGTCATATGAAACGCACCAGCCTAACCGACCCCTTGCATATCGCCGAAATTCCGTTCGGGAAGGGGGCGATTGGGATTACATTCTGCCCTGGCAAAAAGGGGGAAAGTGTATTCGGTGCCGCGTGGGACCGAGACCTGCAAATCGATCTATGCGCCATCGAAACTTGGGGGGCATCAATAGTTGTCACATTGATTGAGTCACATGAGTTTGACCTCCTTCGCGTTGGCGATCTGCCGCAAGCAATGTCAAGTCGCTTTGACTGGCTCCATCTTCCTATTCATGACCTCGGCATTCCTTGCGAAACTGGTGAAAGGCTATGGGCAACCCACACAGAACGATTGTTACGTGACGTTCGTGGTGGGAAGAGGGTTCTATTCCATTGTCGGGGTGGATTGGGTCGCGCAGGAATGATGGCCGCAAGGCTACTACTTGACGGCGGCATGTCCGCCGATACGGCGATTCGTGCGGTCCGCAAGGTTCGAAAGGGGGCAATCGAGACAGTCCAGCAAGAACAGTATCTTCGACACCATCCCTCATTCATTTCTCATGCATCGATGCTTGGGCTTGCCGTAGGTGATGCTTTGGGGGCTGAAATCGAGTTCGCAAAGCTTTCACAAATACAAAAGCTATTTCCAAACAAAGTGGATCGTTTGCTAACCGCTTACGGCAAGCTCGGCGCCATTACAGACGACACGCAGATGACATTGTTCACGGCAGAAGGCTTAGTGCGGACTATCTGGCGCGCATCGACAAAGGGAATAGGCAGCCCATCGTCAGTGATCCATCATGCATTATTGCGTTGGTTGGTCACACAAGGCGAGGAACCGCCAGTAGAAGTTGATAAGAAGGTTGGCCTCGTCAAGATCAAAGCCATTCATGCAAGAAGAGCTCCTGGTCTCACCTGTCTTGATGCACTCAGAAACGCCGAGTTTTTTGATCAGAAAGCTAGGAACAATAGTAAAGGTTGCGGAACAATCATGCGCGTTGCTCCCCTTGCCTTTGGTTTGAAGCGTGAGTTCATCCGCGAGTTCGCCATCGAGACATCAGCGTTGACCCACGGCCATCCAACAGGACAACTTGCTGCTGCATTTTGGGCAGAACTGCTTGCAGACGTGATGAGTGGCGGAAGCTTAGAGTTGTCATCGCGTTGGCTTGTAGACCAGTATCAAGAAATCGAAGGGGCAGAGGAGGTCGTTCGGGCCGCTCAAAAGGCGAGGTCAGCCATTCGAGATGGAACCCCACAAACCGTTGCCACCCTTGGCGAAGGATGGGTAGCCGAAGAGTGTCTAGCAATCGCACTTTATGCAGCGCTCTCCACCACAAACTTTAAGGATGGAATATCGGTTGCCCTAAAACATTCTGGCGACAGTGACTCATGTGGTGCCGTCGCAGGTTCCCTCTTGGGAATTATGTATCCAGAGGAGGTCTTTGCCTTCGACTGCACGAGTCTGATTGAGCTTCAAGAATGCCTGAGAAAGCTCTCCAAAGACCTAGTGAATGTTCAGAGTTTTGACTTCACACAAGAACTTCGCGATCCCTTCTACAGCCCATGGTGAGATGATGTATGCAGTCATTCCTGACATTCACGGCGACTACGGACGTCTAGAGGCAACGCTTGAAAAGGCAGATTTTCGGCGAGGCACCGATGATCGTTGGCTTCATCCATATGGAACCAAGGCCGTATTCCTTGGTGATTTCATTGACGGTGGAACTGAAAACCGAAAGGTGATCCAAACCGTTCGCTCAATGATGGCGGATAAAGTTGCCGTCGCAATCATGGGTAACCATGAACTGAATGCGATCCTCTATCACACACCACGAAGCGACGGCGAAGGATGGTTACGTGATCGAAGCAAGAAGAATACTGACCAGCATGAGAGATTCTTGAGCGAATTCAATGCAAACGAAGATCATGACTTCGCACCGCCACGAGACACAGAGCTTTCTGAAGCTATTGAGTGGTTCAAATCTTTACCTCTATATCTCGAATTCGATCATTTCAGGGTTGTTCACGCGCAATGGGATGATGATGCGGTAGGAACTGTAGATAAGCTGACCTCTGACGCCCTGCTGCCACATGGCCAAATTGATAGTCTACGCGACATCGAAGATGGTCTTGGCTTTGCGGCGGAGCGGCTTCTCAAGGGCATGGAAATTCTCCTGCCGCCTAAAGCTTCCTTCTTGGATCGCAATGGGATTTCTCGAAACGAGATGCGAGTGAAGTGGTGGGCTGAGGGTGATAGGACCTATCGAAATTTAGCACTATCAGTTCCAGACCCATCTGTGTTTCCTGATATTATGGTTCCAAATGCAGATGAGTTGTTCAACTTTCAACATGGCGGAAAACTCGTGTTTGTTGGACATTACAAAATGCACGGAACGCCCTCGCTAGGTTCGGACAGGGCCGCATTGTGTTTGGATTATCCCAAAACTCCATGTTTTTATCATTGGAAGAAGGGCGACACGGAAATTTGTGAAGATCAGATTGTCTTAGTCTGATGGCATCCAATTTATGCATACTTCCATCTCTCTTGAAAAGAGGAGCCATGTTCAATGGAATACGACAGGGTTGCACTTGATGCGTATGTTGAGAATTTTTTGCGTGAGCGAAAAATACATCTCGCGAAGTTAGAGAGCCTAGGTAGATCACCACATCTATTTGAAGAAATTCCGATGGTCGTGACGGCTATGGCTGCAAGAGGTTATCTTGGAAGCCTTAATCTGGAAGGAGATCGGATGAAAATGGCTCTCGCAAACTATCTTAACAGCACATTTCCTGACGCCATCGATCCCGAAATCCCTGCCGCTATTGAATATGCGCGACAATACTGGATGATGGCATATGGTTATTGAGCTTCAAATTATCTGTTTGATCGCCATGCCCCGCAAATACCGTTGGAGCAAAAAGGAAGGATGCTAAAATGACCAAGAAAACTGACAAGAAATCTGACGTTCACACGGATCGCCACGAGGAAGTCGGCGGTTTGTCTTACGAACAGCAGCAAGGACTGTTGAAGCAGATGCGAAACGGACCTTTGAAAATTGACCGTGTTGGATTGGAATTTTTCCCCGAAGAAGAACACAAGGAGACTAAATGACTGAAAGTATTAAGGAAAATATCACATCGCGCTTAGACCAGTTGGAAGCTGACTTGAAGTCTGGAAAGCACCTACTGGACCACGCCAGCGAAGAGGAAATGCTGGAAGTCTACAAACTGACGGAAAGCGTTTCAAAATTTTGGCGGATTCTGTCAGATGATGAAAAAGACCTGATTCAATGTGCGCGGATAGCGATCCTTGAACAGAAGTCTTGGGAATGATGGAAGGGGCGATTGCCCCTTTTTGTATTTCGAAAATACATAAATAGTATCAGTCACATATACAAATTTTCGGAACAGCTATGATCGATTTTCAAACTTCAAATAATACTACGGCAGTCCATATGCTTCTTCCATCTGAATTGGTTGAAGAACTTGACCTATATCGAACAAGATACGTAAGCAGAACCCAATTGGTTGCCATCGCTATTCAGGATTACTTGAAGACGCTTGAAGCAGATGGAATTCCCAAGAAGGAAACCAAGTCTTCATGGACATTGTTTTCAAAGAAGTAACCTAATCGTTTCCACTTCTTTCTTGAACTTCCCGTTTTTGATCTGTTCAAGGATTGATGCGAGTTCGTTTTGTTTTGCGTCTGTATCATAGACGTTGTGTAGATAAGTGACTTTCAT
>Ga0172373_10006681_pt1 | contig 15261 bp, 8 predicted proteins | sample Lak10m_2_FD_114546 | JGI IMG/M metagenome (GOLD analysis project Ga0172373, IMG submission 114546) | Freshwater microbial communities from Kabuno Bay, South-Kivu, Congo - kab_092012_10m | ecosystem: Environmental > Aquatic > Freshwater > Lake | place: Democratic Republic of the Congo: South-Kivu...
CGCAAAAATAGTTCCGGTGGTGATAGCCCGATGAGTGTGAACCCTCCAACCAAGCCTATGTATCACAAGGCTTTTTTGAGGGGGTGTCTTTGAATGATGCCCTGCTATTGAAGGGATTAAGACTGTTTGCTCATGACTTATTTCTCCAGATTGTTTACTTTGAATGATGCCCTGCTATTGAAGGGATTAAGACATGACTTTGTCCACGTTTATATCCTCGATTATTTCTTTGAATGATGCCCTGCTATTGAAGGGATTAAGACGGCACCCATTGGTCGCCTGGTCGGAGATCGTATTCCTTTGAATGATGCCCTGCTATTGAAGGGATTAAGACTAACGTGCTTAGGGTCTTTATCTCTAAGATGTTCCTTTGAATGATGCCCTGCTATTGAAGGGATTAAGACGTTAGGAGTTGGGTGGTGGTCAGTTGTGTGGTCATCTTTGAATGATGCCCTGCTATTGAAGGGATTAAGACAGGAAACATTGCGAGCCTCCATCATTGCATCAGCCTTTGAATGATGCCCTGCTATTGAAGGGATTAAGACTGATGATGCCGGCCAGCAGCAGGTAAAGCAGTTTCTTTGAATGATGCCCTGCTATTGAAGGGATTAAGACTTCCTGAACCAGTCGGAAACGGACTGCGATAGGCTTTGAATGATGCCCTGCTATTGAAGGGATTAAGACAAGAGTTCATCACTCAAGGATTCGATCTTTTTGCTTTGAATGATGCCCTGCTATTGAAGGGATTAAGACCGCTTGAATCTATCGCAGCCCCAAAAGGTTTTGCGTTCTCACCGAGACCTGATGAAGAAGGGATTAAGACCCACTCGCATGAGTGGGTTTTTTATGCCTGGAATGGAATTGAGGACATCGCGGAGGACTCCATGCGGCGGGCGCATGGAGTATCGAAAGAATGGTCTCGCCGCGGCGGGCTAGTGGTACCGACTGAGGGCCGGGGTCAATGTAGCCGGTACTCACTCAACGTCTGTACCGTGAAACCCGGCAGGGCCCATTGTTTGACCCGGTCACTCAACAGGACCTCGATCAACCAGATCGGGTGCGGACTGTAATCGCACTTCTCGCAGATGTAACACTCGATATCGCAGGATTCTTCCGGCACGAGCAAACCTTCCTCGACCAGCCAGCGTAGCCCGGATGAAGCGTAGCGGAATCCGGGATGATCGCGACGCCGAATCCCCGTATTCCGCTGCGCTGCATACGGGCTACTTGCTGGAAACGACCGCCATCCAGGCCGACGGGAACCACCCAAGCCCGGCGCCTGGCATGCCTTTCGGGTCCGCCAGGGGCCTGGGTTCACGGCCATTCAGTGAGCCGTTCGCTGAGCGGAGTCGAAGCGAACCGACCACCGACCTGGGTTCCGTTGGCTTCGACTCCGCTCAGCCAACGGAACCCGACGCCCCGCGGTCCAGTAGGGTACGCTGTGCGTGCCTTGGCCTGATGTGGGCTAGGCAAGGGGCAATGCGGACCGCCTCAACGGTTCACCTTGAGGACCAATGGGGGCGATTCCACCTCGTTAAACTTTTTATCCTGGAGTTTTCTGGCGTTCAGGGTGCAAGTGCCAGGCTTGCCGCTGGTAGTGACCGCTAAAGTCCTGCCAGACACGCGCGTTTCGCAACGGGTGCCGGGGGTGCCGCTCTTCCTGACCACGAACTTGCCTTTACCGGCGCCACCCTTGATGGCAAACACGGCGTCAATTTTCGTGGGCGCCTTACCCAGTCCACAGCCCGGCGCCAGCAGCTTGAGTCCCGTGCAATCCGGGGGTTTTATCTTGCGACTTACGAGTTTGAGCGGCGGCTGGTTGCTCTTTCCGTTATTGGACTGGGTGTAGCAGCGGGCGGTCTGGGTATTCGCGCCCACGCCCAGGCAGGACCAGGTAAAGCGGCCATCCGGCAGGGCGGCGGGCTGGGTCGATACGCCGGACAGGCAGAGATTGGGGGCGACCGGGGTGGTGCCGCTGAACACGTTGTTCGCGGTCCCACAATTGCCATCCGCCTGGCTTGGGGCCAGGGGGGTGTTGGGGTTGGGTTCCGGCGCGGGCGGCGTCGCGGGTTTCGGTGCGAAGGCCGCGGAAACATCGAGGGGATTGTTGACCGTCAGTATGCAGATCGGGTCGGTCCCCGCGCAGGCGCCATTCCAGCCCTGGAAAAGCTGATCCACACCGGCCGTCGCTACCAGTCCCACCGTCTCGCCATGAGTGAAATCGAAGGCGCAGACCGGGCCGCAATCCAGGCCTGCGGGGGTACTGGTCACGTTGCCGTCACCGGATCGATGGACGGTCACGGTATGTTTGAGGATTTCGAATTCCGCGCCGACGGTGGCCTTGTCCGTGACGGTGCACTCAGGTCCGCTGGCGGCCGCGCAATCACCGGTCCAGTTCTTGAAGCGTTGTCCGTCGCCGGCCTGCGCCGTGAGTGTCACGGCCGTGCCGGTCTTGAAACTGCCGCTGCATTGAGAGCCACAGTCGATGCCAGCGGGAGCGCTGCGGATGGTTCCGCCGGTGGGGGGAGGATCGATCAGGATATTGTAAGTGCCCTCTGCCTCGACCGGTTCGGTTTTCAGGGTCACGAGATAATCGCCGTCGCTGCTGGCAAAGTTATTGCCCACCGTGACGAACAACTCGTATTGACCAGCGTCCAGGGTCTGGGTCAACTCGGCCGTTTCCCCAGGGATCGTGCCCAGTTTATGCGCCAAGTAGCTCAGACCCTGCGTGCCCAGGGGGTTGGGGGTGCTGATGATGCCATCCGCCGGCGGATTTTCGGAGTCTATCCGCCCTGGCCCGTTGTCGCCAAAGTAGATCGTGTCATGCCGCACGGCCTTGGAGCCCACGCCATCCCAGCCCTGGTAAAGCGCGAAGCCGGGGATGTAGCCTGGGCTGTTATCCGCGGCGACCGTGATCGTGAGCTTGGCGCGCTGGGCCAGCGAAATCAGCCCGAAGTTCATCGAATTGCCCCAGCAGTTGTCGGGCGCCGTGCGCAGGCTGAATTTCGACAGCTTTTGTTGGGCGGCATCCGCCCTGGACAGGGTCAGGGTCTGGTGGTCATTGGCCAAAAGCGCCAGCCAGTAGGCCTCCAGCCTGCCTTGATAGCCCTTGCCGTCCGTGCCGAAACTGGGCGGTTGCGGTTTCCAGTCAGGCGCCAGGCCGCCGCCGGTCTTGGCGTTGTAGAACACGGCGGGACAGAACGTCGCCAGGACGTTGGGGATTTCGGCCGGGTTGGGCGGAGCGGTCAGACCCGGCCGGTAGCGTTCCCAGACGTTGCCCTTTTCGTTGCGGGTGTAGTCGTCGAGCGTATGGCAGGTCGTGCACTCGTCCGGCGTGTCCATCACGGGCTGGGGGCGGCCGTAGCTGGAACACAGGGCCTTCAATTCCGCCGGGTAGGGGTCCTGAGCGAGGACCGAAGCCGATAGGACCAAGAGGCTTGGCAGCAGCATCCAGAATCGGAAAATCGGACGATGAAAATGACAGTGAAATTTTTCGCTCATGGCGCTGACCCGAACATTGAAAGGTTGCACAAAAGACCACTAGACGGCTTGCCCGTGGATGGGGCCTGTTTGGAACAATAACCGGGTAACGATGGATTCAACTCCCTCTCCATCCGGGAGAGGGAAGGGGTGATGGGATTCCAATAGATCCTTACCGGTTCATCCATCCATCAAACCCGGGAGTTCTCATGGGATCCCTCTCCAGCAGGGAGAAGGATTCACGGTGAGGGCTAACACTTTGATGTTACAGAGGTTTCTACCCTCACCCCTGACCCCTCTCCCTCCTGGAGAGGGGAATAAAAACAATGTTTTGCCGGTGTGTAGATACTCATGCATTGGCACACGCAGACGCCGCCGCACGATTCTGCCGGAAATGCCCGCCCATTGCCATGCTCGGGCGGGCATTTTTTGGCCTAAAACGGAAGGCTCATTATGGCGTGACCGTGATGGTGATGGGCGCGGCCTGGACATCGTTGTAGTCCTTGTCCGCGGCCTTGGTGGCCTTAACCTTGCACACCCCAGTACCCTTGACCTTGACTCTGGCCTTCTTGCCCGATGGAGTCAGCTTACATTTCAGACCTCCGCTCTGAAAGTCCCTGCTATATTTGACCTTGCCCTTGCCGTTTCCGCCACTGGTAGACAACTTGACTGTCTTTCCGGATTTGACCGATGTGCTGCCGGGCAGCAGGGCCAAGGGCGCCTGATTCAGTTTGCCGTTGCTGGTATAACACACTTGACTCTTCGCGCCTTCGGTGCTGCCGTTGCAGGTCCACTGGTAGCGACCATCATTCTTGAGAACCACTGAAGAGGGAATGCCGGAGGTGCACAGTTCCAGCGGATCGGTGGGTTCGTTGGAGTAATCCATGTCACTCGCATAACCGCAGGCGCCATTGCCGGCTTCGGGAGTCGGGTTGTCATCGGGGGGTGGTTCTTCGGCGGTGCAGAATTTCGCTAACACCTTATCAAGGTAATTAGTGTTAGAAGGGTTCAACCGAAATAACTTATATATCTCACCGTCACCATTGTTAGTGTCGGCCGCAAAGGGGAGGTCAGGGTCTGCCTCGGTGTGGCAGGCAATACAGTCTTTCTCACCCTTGAGGTTGGAAACCATGCCATTTTCAGAACAGACATTCGCTATGGATAGAGGATCTGTTGAGATGAATTCCTTATTGGCCCAAGCGGGGCTGGACGTCAGCAAGGCCAGGGTGATCAGGCTAATGCCGTTGATGGTCGGCGGCGTAAGCTGACCTTGAAGGAAGCGGGGTTTGATCATATCGGGCTCCGGTAGATAAAGGCTTGCATCATGCATGAAACTATAAGGCTTTTTACTGTATATCAGGCCATGAAAGCAATCTTTACAAATAATTCAGGGGAGCCTGGGCTCCCCTGATCCATCGGCTCGGGCCGCGACGGTGCGCCGCGGCCTAAGTCAAGCAGCCCCTCAAGGCTTGGTGGCGAAACCGGGGAACCTGAGGTAGTTGTCGATCTCGGTGATGCTGGGCATGACCACCAGGTCGTAATCGCCGTGCTCCGAGTCCTTGCAGGTGGCGGGATAGGGGTTCACCGCCGGGTCACGCACCAGCAGGGTGTAGTTCAGCCAGAAGTTTTCGTGGATACCGTGACCATCCTTGAACAGATTGGTCGGACCGCCGAACCAGAAGTTGCCGATGTGCGGATTGTTATTGTATTTCGAACGCTCGGCATGCAGTTCACAAAGATCGGCGCCGGCCGGACGCACGACCAGCTTTCTGGCGCAACTGGTGCTGGAGAACGCCAGCTTGCGGATGCTGCTGGTGTTCTGGTCAACCGCATACAAGGCCTGGAAGGCATTGTGGTAGGGCGCGCCGGCGGAGCCGACGCCCAGGGCCGCGATCTGGGCGGCGTCGAACTTGTTGCCCTTGGCGTAGAAACCACCGCCGTAATTCATGTTTGGCGCCCTGGCTACGTTGGTCTTGAAGTAGCCCACGTTGCCGGCGAACTGGAAGCGGGGCTGTCCGCCGGGCGGGTTCAGGGTGCTGATGGGAACTTCAGGGCTGCCGGGTGCGCCGGTCGTGGTGCCCTCGATCAACTCCGAGGCCAGTGTGGTGGCGGTGCCCATGCCGTCTGGATTTGGCGCATCGCTGATGTTGGGCTTCTTGCTGGAATCCGGGATTCTGGCAACGGCGGGCTGGGTGGCGGAACCGGTACAGGTGTTGCCGCTCGCACTGCATCCCGTGCTCATGGGCGCCTTGGACCAGTTGCCTGTGCCGCCCTTGCCAGTCGGCCAGAGCCAGCTATTGGCCACCACGGGATCGACATTGCTGCCCGTGTCCTGAATGTCGCAGCCATGACCGATGCGGATGGCGTCCTCCATGTAGCCGCGCACCGAGCCCATAACCATGTCCTCACAGTTCCATCTCAGGGTGATCGGGTCTTGTTTACAGGAACTGGAAAACGTCGGCGTGTTGTTCTTCCAGTTGATTCCATTCGGGTTGCCACCGTTGACGAAGCTTGGGTGGGCGGAGACGGTTTGTCCGGTGAGCGCCAGCGCGGACAGCAGGGCGCTGGTGGTCAGGGTCTTGAGTTTGAAGGTCATGGGAACTCCTTGACGAGTGGCATTGAATGAAGGTTGAACCGGCAAACCATTTTCTGTGTGGTCTGGCGCGGAACATTTGAAGTAATAGCAATCCATGTGCCAACTAGAAATTGCTGATCAATCAGGGGATTAGAAAATACTAATACTTTCGGACAGTCTGCCAAAACAGGCGCTTTCGAATACCGATCAACCCGATAGTCATGGGTACGCAAGCCACCGAAAACCAAGGGTTTTAATCAGGAATTGGCGCTCTGACGATGGTGATTGAATGACGGTGGTCAACCACGATGGGAGGGTATCGCACGGCCTGTAATCGGGTAATCCGGCACGCACCGGTAACCTGACGTTGCCGCCATACACACATATCATCCGCTTCGACGTTGTCGAGTGTGGGATTTGCCTTACTGAACTGTGTGAAATGCCGCACTCGACGGAATAACCTTCATGATCACGGGCATCCCTGCCCGTGACTGACGACGATCACTGGTCGAGGTAACGCTCGAAGGGCCGCAGCGGGCCTTGTTCGGCGCTCCGACCCGCGCGGCCCACCGCGGGTATCCGCAACCGGGTCTCGGTCAATGCCGGTGCCCCGGGGTGGTCTGGCTGGGCCACATAGCCATGCGCGACCTCCAGTGACGGATGATCGAAGGGCGCCCGCTCCCAGCGGACCCGTTCGTCGGTCAAGGTCAGCAGAAACGCCAGCAGGTCGGCTTTTTCCTGTGGCGTGAAATGCTGGGCGAACACGAAGGTGCCGAAGTGCTCGCGGTTGTTGACGTTGCCCCCGCGATCGTAGAACTCGATCACTTCATGGAGGTTCTTCATGCCGCCGTTATGCATGTAGGGGCCGGTGAGTTCGACGTTGCGCAGGCTGGGTACCTTGAAGGCGCCATCGACGGCCATCGCCAGCCGTCCCTGGCCGGGTTGGCCCAGTTCTGACTTCGCCACGGTGGGCGAGGGGATCTGCGCCTGCTCGGGATTACCGAGCGCATAGCCATGGGCGGGAGGCGGCGCGATGAGTTCCTCGGGCTCGAAGCCGATGCGGTAACGCAGCGAGAAATTGAAGGCGGGTAGGGCGACAGGGTCGAGCGGCAGCCGGACCGGATCGGCCAGTTGGGTGACATATTGTTCCGTGAAGGACAGCGGGTGGCCCATCGGGTCCTTGCCGCCAAGGCCGAGGTCGAACTCGTTGGGTGTCACTCCGGTATTGGCATAGCCCGCGTCGGACAGGGCCGTGAAGGCGGTTTTGGTCGCGCGATCGATGTTCATGACGCGGCGGTCAACCAGCTTGGGCGGTTGATCGGGCCGTAATTCCGAATAGACCGCGGGATGTTCGGCGGCGGAAAATCCGGGGCCGCGATGACAGAAATCGCACTCGGCTTTGTTGAACAGTACATGGCCCCGTTTCTGGGACTCGTTGTAAACGGCCGGGAAGCCGTCGGGTCCCCGAGGCGTGTCGAAAGGCGTCTCGTCGCTAATCAGGGTGGCTTCGTAGAGCTGTATCGCCAGGCCGAGGAAGAAGGCAAAGTTGGCCTCCATCTGGGAAAAGGGCGGACCCTCGTCCGGCTTGCCGAAATCGCCTTGGCCCGACCAGTAACGCTGGGCGAAACTCCGGCGGATGAGGTCTTCGTAACGGGCGTTCAGGCCCTGGCCATCCCCCTGACGCAGCGGCCCCAGCACGCTGTCTTCCGGATGGATGTCCTGATGCTCCAGGGGACGGCGCGGCAACAGCTTGCGGGCAAGGTGTTGAAACGTCCGGCCCAGGCAGGCCATCTCATGCGTATCCACCACGGGCGCCATGGCTTGTGAGGCGAGCGAGGCGTTTTCCAGCGAAAGCGGGGTCTTCACCGTCTTGCCTTCTTTGACCTCCCAGACCCCGGCGTCGGGATTACGCGGGCCATAGGGCGTCTCGCCGTTGAAACGGTTGTTGGCCCGCCCGTCCCAGAAATTCCGGAAATTGAATGCCGCGTTGAAGATGCTGGGGGCGTTGCGGGTCGAAGCCCGCCGGGTGTTGACCGAATCCAGGTGGAAAATGTCGTCCTTCAGGGGAGAGCAGACCTCCGCGCCCTGACCCGCCAGCGACGGCGCGGGCTGAAACAGCCCGTAGACCACGCCGGAAGAGGACACGACCTCATCGGTACTGAACAGCACTTTTGTGCTTCTGTCCTCCGGCTTGGCGAACCGATAGAACGGAAAATCACCGGCCTTCAAGACGTAATTCACCCCGCCTGGCGCGCCCGTGCCGGTTTTCTCAAAGGTTTTACCGGACGGGGCCTCATGCCGGCTGCCTGGGTCCAGTTGATTGACGTTACGACGATCGGCCCCAGCGTGGAAATGGCAGGTCGCGCAAGCGACCCCGTCGCTGCCGAGGTTCATGTCCCAGAACAAGGCCTTGCCCAGTTGAATGGCGGCGGTGCGGTCGACCACGATCGGCTGGGGGCCCTCCGTCAGGCCGGGGGTCGGCGGCACTGGGATTCCTTTCAGGGGCGGCGGGACCGCATCCAGTTGCAACGCGAAGGCTTCGGGAATCGCGGTCAGGGCGAACCCGTATAAAAAGCCCAGGATTATCGGTATATTCGGCCGCTGGGATGGGGCTGAAGCCGGAACAGCGGGTTTCGGTACTGTCATGATTTGTCACACGATGGGTGTAAGCTGGTGAAGCTTCGGGAAATCGGGTCTTGCGCCGGAAGCATGATGGAGGCATTTGTGTCGAGATTACAGCAGTTCATCAAGGGTGTGAAAGTGGACATCGGGATTTCCAGGCATTCACATTCGACGTGGGTGTGCCGCCCGGCAGGGCCCGAGCATCGTAACCATTCAATCCCTCCCCCAAGCGGCATGGGGCGGACATGGTAGCCATCCACATCAGACATCTGAGCAAGCGCTTCGGCGACACGCCGGTACTCGATCGCATCGACCTGAGCATCGAACCGGGCGAGATGTTCTTCCTGCTGGGGCCCAGCGGCTGCGGCAAGACCACGCTGCTGCGCCATATCGCCGGATTTTACACGCCGGATGCCGGCACGATCGGTTTTGGCGAGACCGACGTGACCCGGACGCCGCCGCATGAACGCGGCACGGCCATGATGTTCCAGAGCTATGCGCTGTGGCCCCATCTCGCGGTTGCGGAGAATGTGGCCTTCGGGTTGGAGGAGCGCCGTCTGCCCCGGACCGAAATCGCCACGCGGGTACATGATGCGCTGGCCGCGGTGCGGCTGGCGGCGCTCGGCGACCGCCGTATCCAGCAACTCTCCGGCGGGCAGCAGCAACGGGTGGCGTTGGCGCGGGCGCTGGTGGTGCGGCCGCACTGTCTGCTGCTGGACGAGCCGCTGTCCAACCTCGACACCCAGTTGCGTCGCGACATGCGCGCCGAGATCCGCCGCATCTGCAAGGATTTCGGCCTGACCGCCGTCTATGTGACCCACGATCAGGAAGAAGCCCTGTCTATGGCCGATCGCCTGGCCGTCATGCAGGCCGGCCGGCTGGCCCAGGTGGGCTCCCCACGGGAAGTCTATCGGCGTCCGGTCAGCCGTCTGGTCGCTGGCTTCATTGGCGAGACCAATTTCCTTCCGGTGCGGGTTTTGTGTTGCGATGCGGCCACCCTGACCGCGCGGGTGGCAACGACCTCTGGCGAACTGACGGCGCGGCTGGGTCCCGCGGACTGGCGGCCGGTGACCGGAGCCAGCGTCTGGCTGTCGATCCGGCCGGAGGGTTTGCGCTTGAGCCCGTCGGACGGGGCGGTCAATGCCTTTCCCGGCGAGCTCGTCGAGGCCGTCTACCTGGGGGCGACGGCCCAATACCGCCTGCGCCTGGCGGAAGGTTCCGAATTGGCGTTGACCGAACTGAATCCGTCCGCGGAACCACGTTCCGCCGGTGAGCGTATCGTCGTCCATGCCGCGATCGATGACCTAGTCTTGTTGCCGGAATGAAGTCTGATCCTAAAAACGGCCGTTGGAACGCAGAAATGCCGTTCGTGCTGAGCACCGTCGAAGCATGAGCGGCATTTCTGCGTTCACCCATTGGGTGCGCTTCAAAATCCCGCTCACCCTTCGACGGGCTCTGGGCGAACGGGATTTTGAATCGCTCAACTGCCGTTTTAGCCTGATGGATGACTCTCCCAGGGATGAGGCGCGTCCCCCGGTGCGGGTCAAGCGGCTCTGGCGGGGCGACTGGCTGATCTGGCTGGCCTTGCTGGTGACCGTGGCCGGGCCGTTTCTGTTGGCGACTCGCGACGCGGGCGCCCCGGGTCATCATGATCGCCGTCTGGTCATCCTCACCCCTCACCACGAGCGGATCCGTCAGGAGATCGGCAACGCCTTCGTGGCGGACTGGCGCGCACGCACGGGTGAAACGGTTTACCTCGACTGGCGCACGCCAGGGGGCTCCTCCGAGATCGCCCTGTTCCTCAAGTCCGAATTTGCCGGCGCCTTCGAATATGACTGGACAACGCACTTGCGGCGGGACTGGAGTCAGCCGCTGGCCCATGCTTTCGCCGATCCGCGCACCACGGATCGGAGCAGTCCCCGGGAGTGGGAGGCGCGCCAGGCCTTTCTGGCCTCCAATGTCGGTGTGGGCGTGGATCTGCTGTTCGGGGGCGGCTCCTACGATTTTCAGCAGCAGGCGGAGGCGGGCTATCTGGTGGCCGGTGGCGCCGGGATCGGACTGCGGGCCCTGCGTGATCGCCATCCCGACTGGTTTACCCCGGAGGTCTATCCGGAAGCGGTCAGCGGCGAGCCTTTTCGTGACCGGGACTACCGCTGGATGGGTGTCGAGCTGGCAACCTTCGGCATTGTCTATAACCGCGACGTGCTGCGGCGCCTCGGGATTGTCCGGGAGCCGGAACAATGGGTCGACCTGACCGATCCCAGGCTGGCGGGGCAGATTGCCATGTCCGATCCGACCAAGAGCGGCTCGGTGGCCAAGGCTTTCGAACTGATCATTCAGCAGCAAATGCAGCAGGCCGTGGCGAACCGATTGGCGGCGGGAGAGGAGGCCGACGCGGCCGAGGCCGGGGGTATCCGGGAGGGCTGGCGCGAGGGCTTGAAGCTGATCCAGCGCATGAGCGCCAACGCCCGCTATTTCACCGATTCGGCGGCCAAGATTCCGCTGGAAGTCGCGCGCGCCGATGCCGCGGCGGGCATGGCCATCGAATCCTATGGCAAGGCCACCGAAGAGTTCGTCCGGCGGCCGGATGGATTATCCCGGGTCGGCTTTGTCGCGCCCCTGGGCGGCACCTCGCTCAGCGTCGATCCCATAGCCTTGTTGCGCGGGGCGCCGGAACCCCGTTTGGCCACCGAGTTCATGGAGTTCGTGCTGTCGCCCCGGGGGCAGAAACTCTGGGCCTTCCGGCCCGGCGCACCGGAGGGTCCCGTCTCGAATTCGCTGCGGCGCTTGCCCGTGCGGCGAGATTTCTATACCGACGCCAACCGCCTCTACATGACCGAACCGGACGCCCGGCCCTATGAGCAGGCTGGGCATTTTGTCTACCGACCGGATTGGACCGCGCCGCTGTATGGCGCCATTCGTTTCCTGATCCGCGTGATGTGTGTCGAAACTCACCCGGAACAGCGCGAGGCCTGGCGCGCCCTCATCGACCAGGGCCTGCCTGCGGCGGCTCTCGCGGCGTTCCATGATTTGTCCGGTTTCGATTACGATGAAGTCCAGCGGCGAATCGTGCCGATCCTGCGGGGCAAGGATAAATTGGTCGAGGTGCGGCTCGCGCGGGAACTGAGCGCCGTCTTTCGCGAGCGTTACGAGCGGGCCAGGCGGCTGGCGCGGGGTGGGAGGAGCAGTCCATGAGCACACTGGCCTCTCGGGGCGTCTTCCTGACGGTGACCGTCTTCTTCCTGCTGTTTTTCGTGCTGCCGATCTGGGGCGCCTTGCGGGGCGCTTTTATCGAGGCCCAGGGCGGCTTTACCTTCGAGTATTTGCTGGAGGTCTTCCGCAACCCGATCTACCGCGAGGGCCTGTTCAATTCCTTCCTGATCGCGGTGCTGACGACCCTGGGCTGTGTGCTCCTCGCCGTACCACTGGCCTTTGGCTATGTGCGTTACGAATTTCCCGGACGAGGGCTGTGCAACGGCCTGTTGCTGACGCCGCTGATCCTGCCGCCCTTCGTCGGCGCGCTGGGAGTCCAGGCGATATTGGGACAGGCGGGCGCCCTGAACAGCCTGCTGTTGCTGCTGGGCCTTGCCGCCCCCGATCGGCCCATCGACTGGCTGGGGGAAGGGCGGATGGCGGGTGTGGTGCTGATGAACGTGCTCCACCTCTATCCCATCGTCTACCTGAATGTCTCGGCGGCGCTGGCCAATCTCGATCCGGCACTGGAAGAGGCGGCGGCCAACCTGGGGGCTACGCCCTGGCGGCGGCTGTGGCGGATCACCCTGCCGCTGATCGTGCCCGGCCTCTTCGCCGGCGCTTCGATTGCCTTCATCTGGGCTTTTACCGAACTGGGCGTGCCCCTGATCTTCGATTACGACCGTGTCACCTCGGTGCAGATATTTGCCGCGATCAAGGATCTCAGCAACAACCCGTTTCCCTATGCCCTGGTCGTGGTCCTGCTGTTCCTGTCGACCGCGTTTTACGCGCTCAGCCGGCAATTCATGGCCGGCGACCTCACGGGCGGGGGTGGGCGCGCCACCATGGCCCGCGCCATGATCCCGCTGACCGGTTTCAGGGGTTGGCTCTGTGCCGGCGGTTTTGCCCTGGTCATCGCCCTGGCGCTACTGCCGCATGCCGGCGTGGTGCTGCTGGCGCTGGCGGAAGACTGGTATGCCACGCTCCTGCCCTCCCGGCTGACCCTGGCGCATTTCGCCGGCGCGTTGAGCCATGGTCTGACCCTGTCCGCCATCGCCAACAGCCTCAAGTACGCCTCGCTCGCGACCCTGCTGGACTTGCTGCTGGGCGTCGGCGTGGCCTGGATCGTGGTGCGCGGCCAGCAACGGGGGCGCGGCCTGCTCGATGCCATGGCGATGCTGCCCCTGGCGGTGCCCGGCATCGTCATGGCCTTCGGCTATCTGGCGCTATCCCGCGAGGGGCAAATCCTCCATGGGTTGATGCTGGGCGAGGACCCGGTGCTGCTGCTGGTGGTGGCTTACGCCATGCGGCGCCTGCCCTATGTGGTGCGCTCGGCGGCGGCTGGACTCCAGCAGGTCAGCCCCGCGCTGGAGGAGGCCGCCCGTAATCTGGGCGCGCCGCCGGCGCGAGCGCTGTGGCGCATCACCCTGCCGCTGATCACGCCGAACCTGGTCGCCGGCGCCTTGCTGGCCTTCTCCTTCGCCATGCTGGAGGTCAGCGATTCGATGATCCTGGCGCAGCAGGCACAATATTTCCCGATTACCAAGGCGATCTACACGCTGGCGTCCGTTTTGGGGGAGGGGCCCGCTCTGGCGGCGGCGTTGGGCGTCTGGTCCATGGTCTTCCTCACGCTGACCCTGCTGGCGGCGGGAAACCTGCTAGACAAGAAACTCGGGGCCTTGTTCCGGGCCTGAAACACCGGCTGGTATTGACGAATGATCTTAAAAACGGCAGTTGGAACGCCTAACGGATTTACTTTTGAGTGGTTCGCGTGGGCATATTCGGAAGGACACCGATTGAAGGACGCGTTTAGCGTCCCACTGACGTAACTAGAGCCAGTACTTTGATGCCGGAATAAGTCTGCAAGGAACCGCCGGATTGCCAGTCGCGCAAAACGGCGGCGGGACGCGCGTCCGGTCACCCACGCCGCGGGTCGCGCGCTGATTACGGTATCCGCATGATGGGCGCCCGCAACAAATTTCAGCACTCGCCAGGTAACCCGGTACACCGGTCCCTTGGGGACCAGCGCCATCGGTGAGCCCCCGCGCTATGGCCAATCCAGCCCAAAAAATTGTTAACCGCTACGCGGGAAGAAAAGGGTTAAAGGGCTGAAGTGTTAAAAAGCCCGCACGGCACGCACTGTGAGCGCGTAGCTCTTGTTGGCGTTGTACTGGTCGCCATCGCCGAAATACTGGGCCCAGGCGTTGCCGTTGCCGTACTCGGAAGAACTCCAGAACCAGGCATTCGAAAAACCGCCGATATTGGTCAAGGGCGCGGGGGCGCCCGGGCCAATCTTGGTATACATCAGGTTCAGTTCATCCTTCGACGGCAGGAACCAGTCGCTGTAGCCGTTCAGTTCCAAGTTGTAGGCCAATGAAGCCGCATAGTCGCCCGCGCCCTGGGCGGCGAAGATTTTGTCGGTGTTGGCCTGCCCCGTGCCGACGGCGGTGGCGGTGGCGCCCGTGTCGATAAAGGAGCCGTTCCACCAAACGACGCCGGCGCTCTGGTCCTTAGGCGCGGCGACCAGGCCATGCTGACCCGTGCCGTCGATGTAGAAAATGATGCCGCCTTGGTAGGTGTCGCCAATTTTGATGCCGGGTGGGGGCTGTGACGAGGCGTCCCGTACCGGCCAGACGAATTGGCGACTCGCCTTGCCGCGGCGGCCTAAGTCGCCGAAGCCGAGGTTTAGGCTCCAGGCCTGGCCGGTGGCGAGCGCAAGGGACGAGGACGACCAATAGTTGGTGGACCACATCTGCAGGAAGGGGTGCCCAGCGGGCAAGGCCGGGCCGGCTTGGCTGAGATCGACCAGACTATGCAGCTCCCTGAGGTTGGGCAACCGCCAGTCACCGGCTGCCGAGCCATCGGTCAGGCCGCATTTCCCGGTGGCCAGGGCGTTGCTCCAAGTGAGCGCCTGCGACCACTTCAACGTGCCGGAGGTCTTGTTGACGCCGCCTACGGTATCGGTGCAATTGGCGTTCTTGAGCCAGACCAGATCGGTGAGGGCATCGGTGACGGTGCCGTCGGCATTGTCGATGAAGCGCGGGCTGGGCCAGGCGACCCCTTTTTCCAGCGCGCCGTCGGCGCCGGGGGGCGCGGGGTTGAGCGGCGTCGTGGGCGTCTGCCCGGTTCGCGGGACTGGTGCGAGCGCGGGGGCTGCGGCAAGGTTGAAACTCAGGCCAGCCAGGGCCAGGATTAAGGCCAGGAATGTCTTGGTTGATGGCACGGGCGTATCTCCCAATGATGGATGGTTAAAAAACGTTCATGGTTAGGGTTGGGGCATGAAGCCCGGGGAATGTTTACCTAATCTCGCTAAACTGAACAACCACAGCTTGCTCCGGGAGTCGGGACGCGGAGCGTCCGGAACGGCATTCCCACGCGGAGCGTCACTGCCA
>Ga0172373_10006687_pt1 | contig 15252 bp, 16 predicted proteins | sample Lak10m_2_FD_114546 | JGI IMG/M metagenome (GOLD analysis project Ga0172373, IMG submission 114546) | Freshwater microbial communities from Kabuno Bay, South-Kivu, Congo - kab_092012_10m | ecosystem: Environmental > Aquatic > Freshwater > Lake | place: Democratic Republic of the Congo...
ACAAGGCATATTGGGGCTTAAAACCGGAGCGTACTTAAACGTACGTGAGGATTTTAAGACCCAATATAACACAGTGGAACGGCGGTTTAACCGATGCCATTACTCCCTCCCCTCTGGGGAGGGTCGGGGTGGGGATTTAATAGTGGGTGCGTAGCACCCACCACCTTAATATAATCCATACGCCCATTAAGCAAAAAACCGATTGAACACTGAGCTAAGGGGGTTAAACTCTGGTATCCAATCGGTTTAATAAAACCCACAATGGGCTTATTCAGTTATCGAAATAAATAAAAAATAATTGCAACTAATTTTTTAAATGAATATAATTCATTCATTATGTGGTGATCCGGGCGGGATTCGAACCCGCGGCCACTTGATTAAAAGTCAAGTGCTCTACCAGCTGAGCTACCGGATCAGCACCTTTACTCTATATGATCCGCCGTGAGCTTGCAAGCTCATTTTAAGCTATTCCATCCACCCTTATTGTTATAAAAAATGGACTATTCAGATTTCCGAACCCTATGGAGCTAAATTCTCAAGGTTGATTAAGCTAAGACACTTCTGGGATTTAATTTAATCACCCAAAACCCATTTTTTTAAATGGGTCATCACATCTGCCACCAAGCTACCCGATTCAGATCGACGGACCTGAGTTCGATGAGGTCGCCTTGAGTTGGAGGACGATTTGGACTCCTGAGCCGGATTGACTGAAGAGAGTCGAACCATCGTCGGGGGAAACAATGTGATCAATAATTCGCGGGCCTTTTGAATTGAAATCGAAGACTGGGATTGTAACTCATGACATAAATCGGCAATTCGATCGGTGTGATAAGGAACATCCAAGCCATATCGAATGGCATCTAACTTCATCAAAGCATCTGGAATATCCAAGAGATTGGTTTGGGGAATTGTGCTGGATGTTATGGCATCTTGAACCAAAGCCACAATAGGTTCCAGCACAACACCATCTATTTGCTTCGGTGGAATCCCCCCCACAGCCTGACTATCCATGATTTCCATTATGCCCGACCCGGCCCCCAATTTCCAATTCGGCCATCCCGACTGAATCCATCGTTGCTTAACTTAGTTGGATCGAGACGCACACTATTTTCTTCTGCCAATTTATTCATTTCTTGCTTCAGGTCCGATGACCGATTTTCGCTTAATTGATCATTAATTAGCGTGTTCAAGACATCTTCAAATGATAATTTTTTATCAGATGACATATCCTCTTTGTTGGCATCCGGTTTAAACGAACCCAACTGCGACTGTTGCAACGCCCTTCCCACATCGAACGACGAAAAGGAATTGACATTCCCAAACATCTCATTTGACATTACTTTCACCTCATTTCTGCATGATGTCGTATCTACACTTGGTGATCTACTTGTTAAAGCTGATCTTCATACTAAATCGAGTAGGACAGCCCCTATAATGTATCGAAAAAAATGATTGTTTATGAGCCTATGGATTTAATCCGAGCTAAAATGGTTTGCATATTCATTGGAAAAACCCGCTGAGACAACTCATTAATACAAGTGATCCCTTCTATCAAGCGAGGTGATTTCTCATGAGTATTCTCTTTATCGAGACTGCTAGCCACCGAGCTTTCGGCCTGCTGAAAACTTTTGCTATGATGCTCATCAATATGATCATCTAGCCACGCCATTAATTCTGGGTCATCATTTAATTCTCGAATAGGGAAATCATCATATTCCAATAAGTGATCAGTTAAAGAATCCGTTGGTTCTGAAAACCCCACCCATTCTGTATAAGCCATATCATTCAACTCCATTGACACATCATCGATGCTTTTTTTTAAATGAGAAAACTCCCCCAAAAACATGTCACTCATACAAATGCCCCCCCAAGCGTTATGGTTTCGATCCTGTTTTGTCTTTTCCCGTTAATCAATGAGCTTAAACACCCCCCCCCACACCTGATTCACATATCCCCGTTTAGACGAGAATCAACCAATTAACACTCAATCAAGTGATCCATTCCACAAAACATCCAAAAAATTCGTTGCAATTTTAATTGAAATTCATACGAATATTATGTAGATCGTTGGTTAGATCTGCCAAAACCGATTGGTTACCAGAGTTACCCCCTTAGCTCAGTAGCCAGTCGGTTTTTTGATATATCTACTTGGTTGCCCTCCCCCCCTCATATCCAGTACAATTTTAACTCTCTACTTTTCATCATGGTATGTCGCCGTCACGACTATGGTATTCTATGCCGATTATTCCCAACTTGAAAAAGGTATTATGAGCGATTTATCCTTAAGCCATTTTATAAGAAAATCCCGAAAAAAAAAGCAAATTACCCTCGCTGAATTGGCCAATGCGACCGGTATTAGTTACTCAACGCTGGTTCGACTCGAAACGGGCGATATGCCCCAGCCTCACCCAACGTTACTGAAGCAAATTAGTATCGGGTTAGGGATGGATTATATTTCATTAATGGAATTGGCGGGGTATATTTTGGGTGAATCCTTGCCCCCGTATGCCAACATCCGTTGCGTTGAGTGTCACTTTGATGCCCCCCCATTTACATCCACTCAAGAATGGCAGGTCACAGTGGCGAATGCCCCCCATACCCTGCCGACTCAAATCATGGGTAGCAAATGGGCCCTTACACCCTTGGCACCATCCTTTCCGAACGCATTACACATTGGGGATATTCTATGGATGGATGCAGCGATAGAATCTGCACAAAAAGCAGTGGTTATATCCAATCAGCATGTATTGATTGCCACTCGAATCGATTCGAATTGGCTTGTTGGAAATATTAAATTAAATGATACCGCCCAAGTAATGGGTCGCCTATTGGGCATCACTTATTCCCTCACCCATACTAGGTTAGAACTCCATCCAGTTACCAGACCCCCATTTGCTACTTATTAACACACCAAGTTAATGTGCCACGATGGTAACTGAAAAGAATAGGATTTTAGCCTATTCAAAAAAGACGCCCCCCTTCAAGAATTAGTCTTTTACGCGTAATTTAAGCTTTTCCGCTAATGTGGTGAAGGCCGTTGGGTTCACACGGCGTAAATAGGCCATTAACCGTTTGCGACGACCCACCAAATTGAGTAAGCCACGACGCGTGTGGTGATCTTTTTTATGCAATTTTAAATGATCGACCAAATGATTAATTCGCTCGGTCAATAAAGCAATTTGAACTTCTGAAGATCCAGTATCCTTGGCATGTAATTGGTAAGTGGCCACCACTTCTTGATTGGACTTGCGATTCGACATTCTATTTCTCCTTCAACAATTGACACTCAGTATTTACGTATAGCTGGGCCATGCTATCACAGGGGAATCAACTCGACAATTCATGATCGACCCCCACCCAAAAATTCTTTCATTAACTCCCATGGGGTTTCGTAATACAGAACCCCCTTTGCACAACTCTCCTCATCATAACGGGTGACAGCATCTGGGGTCACCCATGGGGCCATGATTGCCACCGGAACCGCTTCCCTCACATGGGTCTTAATCGCGCAGGGGGTTGGGTGATCAGGTAATACCAATATCCCAACATCTCCCCTTGACTGGGCAAAATTTAGCATGGGGCCCACCACATATTGATCGAACTCTTCAATGGCTTGGCACTTGAGTTTGGAATCTCCCAAATGCCCACATTCATCGGGTGCTTCAATATGAATAAAGGCAAAGTCATGGTCACGCAATAGGTCGAGTGCAGCCTGAACCTTCCCCTTATAATTGGTGCCTATAAAACCCGTCGCCCCCGATACCAATGGATAGGCCAATCCTGATAGTTGGGCCAGCCCCCTTAATAAATCAACGGCCGTTATGATTCCCCCTGTGAGTTGGTATAGCGACTGAAAAGACGGTAATTCTGGAATTCTTCCCGGACTCCAAGGCCAAATATCGGTTACTAGTAACTCGCCTGCCAACCCACGTTGTCGATTGGTGTCACAGTCTGCCAATACCGTCCGACACCGTTGAATGAGTGAGCGCATGCCAGCTTCATTGCCACCTCGTGGCCATTGCCCTACCACCGATTGATCGGTTAAATCATGGGGCGGGGTCGTGGCTGATACCAACCATGTATCCGGTACCACCACCAAATGGCGATACCCTACACCCGCATAAAACCGAACCCCATCCATATTCAAGTGTTGATTTAAATACGCAATCACCTCATGACCTTGCTCGGTGGAAATATGCCCCGATGTAAAACTTGTCATAATATCAGATTGAATGGTGACCAAATTGCAACGAAATACCACCTCATTGGGGGACAATTGAATCCCCATGGCCGCTGCCTCAATGGCCCCTCTACCTGTGTAATACGCTCTGGGGTCGTACCCCAAAATACCCATATTTGCCACGTCTGATCCCGGATAAAGACCTTCCGGAACCGTCCAAGCCAATCCACCCCGTCCCAAGGTTACCAACTGATCCATATTGGGGGTATGGGATGCCTGTAACGGAGTCTGATTGCCCAACTCAGGAATGGGCCAATCCGACATCCCATCGCCTAAACACACCACATATTTCACGATGCCACCTCCTAGCGATCCAATAAGTCGGTTAGCGTTGCCACAATGGCCGATTTTGATTTTGATACTTTAACGGGAGACGGGGAAATCTCGATTGCACGGTTGGGATCTTTTAATCCGTGTCCCGTGACCACACTCACCACCACCGAACCTGGCTCAAATCCGTGCAACCGATGGTGCCGAATCACCCCTGCCACACTCGCAGCTGAAGCCGGCTCTACAAATACACCATCATATTGTGCCAATCCCATTTGGGCTTCGGTCATGTCATCGTCTGTCACCATATCAATCCTACCATTAGACTCCTGCTGAGCGGCCATAGCCCCATCCCAACTGGCAGGGTTACCAATTCGAATCGCAGTGGCAATGGTTTCAGGGTTGTCAATCGGGTGCCCATGCACCAACGGGGCTGCCCCTGAGGCTTGAAACCCTAGCATTTTGGGCCGTCGAGTGGCACGCCCATGTGTATGGTATTCGGTATACCCTTTCCAATAGGCTGTGATATTACCCGCATTGCCAACCGGAATGGCATGGTAATGGGGGGCATCTCCCAGTGCATCAACCACTTCAAAAGCACCCGTTTTTTGCCCCTCAATTCGATACGGGTTTACACTATTAACCAAGGTAATCGGGTATTCGGTGGTAATATCTCTCACCAACTGTAACGCATCATCAAAATTACCTTCAATTTGAACCACTTTAGCCCCATGCATCATCGCTTGGGCCAATTTCCCCAATGCAATTTTTCCCTCAGGAATCAAGACCACACACCCCATATTGGCTTTGGCCGCATACGCTGCTGCTGAGGCGGATGTGTTGCCAGTAGATGCACACATTACCACCTTAGCACCCGCTTCTTTGGCTTTGGTAATGGCCATGGTCATCCCACGGTCTTTAAACGACCCCGTTGGGTTTAACCCTTCAAATTTAACATACCATTGAATGGGAATTCCCAAATGAGCCACATAATTGGTGATTGGAATTAAGGGCGTATTTCCCTCACACAACGACACAATCGGGGTATCGTCCGTTACCGGCAAAAAGGAGCGATATTGATTAATTAAACCAGTCCACACCCTATTTCCCCTCCGTTTCGATTGGAATAAGTCGGATGGTTTGATTCCGACGGGACCCCACGGAAATGAGGGAGATGGGGACCCCTGCCATTCGTTCAACATACTGAATGTAGTGCTTGGCTTGTGGGGGAAGGTCGGCAAAATCGGTTAAACCGGAGGTATCGGATTGCCACCCTGGTAATACCTCGTAGAGGGGCTCAACTTGGGCGAAATCATCGTAATCCAAGGGGAACTCATGGGTGATTCGCCCATCAGGGAATCGATAGCCGGTACAAACCAAAATTTCTTTGAATTCATCCAACACATCCAATTTGGTTAAACAAATATCCGTAAACCCATTCACCCGAACCGCATATTTTAGACATACCATATCCAACCACCCACACCGACGTGTGCGATTGGTGGTGGTACCCACTTCTGCACCACGCACTTGTAACAGGGTACCAATCTCGTTGCACTGTTCTGTGGGAAATGGGCCCGCACCCACCCTGGTGACATACGCCTTGGCAACGCCAACCACCCGATTCACCCGATTGGGCCCAATTCCAACACCTGTACAGGCACCCCCAGCAATGGGACTCGATGAGGTTACAAACGGATAGGTTCCATGATCGACATCCAAAAACGTGCCTTGGGCCCCCTCCAAAATAACATGTTGCCCCTCATCAATCGCCTGATTCACCAAAAATGACGTATCGGTGATATAGGGGGCCAATCGTTGACCCAATTCGGTGTAGTGTTGCCAAACGGAATCAACGGTTAACCCAGATTGTGGAAGCACATCAGACCAATTGCCTTGTTCCAATAACGCCTTGAATCGACTGGGGTTGAGCAGGTCCAATAACCGGACCCCTCGACGGGATACCTTGTCGGTGTACGTGGGGCCAATTCCACGACCAGTGGTGCCAATTTTATTCCCCCCCCTCAAAGATTCCTGTTGTTGATCCAAAGCCCGATGAAAGGGCAATATGACATGGGCAATACTCGATATTTTAAATTTGTCGGGCGAAATCGAAACCCCTTCTTTCGCCAATGAGTCCATTTCACCCAGCAACCCTTCAGGGTCAACTACCACCCCATTCCCCAAAACCGATACACACGAATCATATAATATGCCAGAGGGAATGAGGTGAAGCTTGAACTTTTTATCCCCCACCACCACTGTATGGCCGGCATTATTCCCCCCTTGGTATCTCACCACCAAATTAACTTTTTCCGCCAAAATATCGGTGATTTTTCCTTTTCCTTCATCACCCCATTGGGCACCCACAATAATGGTAACTGTCATTTTTGACCCTCATTTCATCCACAATTTTCCCGATCGCTGATGCCCATTTTTGTAAAACGGGACGCAAAAGCCCGCATTATAACACCCCATTCGCTGAATATCACGTTGTTTTTTATAAATGAATCAAAGGGTGGTAGCGATTCATCGGATGGGGTTTTCAATCATGTGTCAATGTCTTAATATCGTTATTACGATGCCAACTCTTCAAGAATGGATCGGGGCCATTCGCCCCAAAACACTTCCCACTGCCATGGCCCCCGTGGCGGTTGGTGGTGCCATTGCTTGGAAATTGGGGGCTTGGAACGGGTGGCTATTGGCGTGGATTATGTTATCGAGCCTACTGCTTCAAATCGCCGTTAATTTGGCCAACGATTATGACGACGCCATCAACGGCACCGATACCCCCCGTCGGGTGGGACCCACTCGGCTCACGGCCTCAGGGGCCATTTCGCCCAACCGCATGCGCACCATTGTATGGGGAAGCATCGCCTTGGCCACGGCATCAGGCGTGGGTTTAATTGGGCGGGGTGGGTGGCCGATTTTGCTGATTGGTATCGCCTCGATTGTGGCCATTCGCGGGTACAGTGGGGGAAAAAAACCCTACAGCTATCGCGGTTTGGCGGATGGGGTTGTATGGTTGTTTTTTGGTCCGATTGCGTGTCAAGGAACGGTATGGGTGATGGCACATTCCTTATCTGTGACGGCCTTATTATTGGGTTCAGCTTTGGGCTTGGTGGCCGTTGCCGTGTTGGTACTCAACCATTTGCGGGATGAACCCGAAGACCGATTAACCGGCAAACACACGTTGGTGGTACGATGGGGCACCCAATTTGGGATATGGGAATATCGGCTTTGTTTATTGGTGGCCTGTTTGTTAGTGTTGGGGATAGCGTGGCTAGGACGGCATTGGGTATTATTGGGTGTTGGCTTGGTATTATTGCCAACTGCCTTGCGTTTAATGTCACGACTCACCCAATCGAATGTGGATTACACCCATTTGTTGGGTCAAACCGCTCGATTTGGTTTGGCCATGGCATTTGGGTGTGCCTTGTCGATTGTGGCCCCAACCGCTACTTTGGGTGAGGCCGATTCATTTGTAATGCTTGATTATCAAGAGGGAAAGTTATGATCCTATCCGATTTGCATGCTGTGTTACCCCATCGGTATCCATATTTATTAATTGACCGCATGATTCAACTGGATCCCCTTCATCGAATGGTGGCCATTAAAAATGTGTCGATGAATGAACCTTATTTTCAAGGCCATTACCCCGAATCGCCCCATATGCCGGCCACCATGATTTTAGAAGCCTTGGCCCAAACTGGCTATGCGGGCATATTATCTGATAGTGAATTAAGGGGGCGCCTGCCATTTTTTGCCTCGTTAACGAATGTTAAGTTTAGACGACCGGTGATACCGGGCGATCAGCTGAGGCTCGAAATGGATGTGGTGAAATTACGAGATCGGTTTATTAAAATGCAAGGCCGTGCGCTGGTGGATGGGGTGTTGGTGGCCGAGGGAACCTTTGTATTTAATTTGGCCAAACCACCGTCTAAATCCCATATTCACCCCACCGCCTCGATTCATGCCTCCGCTATTTTGGGGAAAGACGTGTATATTGGACCCAATAGTATTATTGGTGAACATGTTATTATTGGGGATCGCACCCGCATTGAGGGGCATGTCATGATTGAAAAATGGACCCGTATTGGATCAGATAATCACATCCATTTTGGGGCCGTGATTGGATCGGCGCCCCAAGACCTGAAATATTCCGGAGAAAAATCATGGGTGGTAATGGGCGATCATAATACCATTCGAGAATATGTCACCATTAATCGTCCTACCGGCAAAAACGAAATGACCCAAATTGGATCACACAATTTGATATTAACCGCAGCCCATGTGGCCCACAATGTGGTGATTGGGGATCATGTCACGGTGGTTAATCAAGTGAATATTGCGGGGCATTGTGTGATTGGTGATCGAGCGGTCATTGGGGGGATGACCGGTATTCATCAATTTACCCGTATTGGCTGTGGGGCCATGGTAGGGGCGTACACCCGCCTTCCCCAAGATGTGCCCCCATTTATGTTGTGCGAAGGCAATCCGGCCACCATCCGTGGTGTGAATGTGGTGGGTTTGCGTCGTCGAGGGGGAAGCAAAGCCACCATGCAAGAGATTCGAAGTATTTATCGCCTGTATTACCAATCATCCAAAAATACCAGCCAAGCCTTGGCTGAATTGGATCAATTGGGAATTGAATCGGAAGAGGGAAAATGGTTGTTGGCATTTTTAAAAGCCGATTCCCATCGGGGTATACTAAAACGTAATGGGTCGGAAGGGTCGGATTAGTGCCCCGTTGGCTGGCCATAGCGGGGGAGCGATCCAGTGACCAAATGGCAAGTGCCATTATGCAACGTATATCCCAACATGCAAATGTGTCTTGGGTGGTGTTGGGTGGTATTCACATGGCCCAACACGCCTCGGATTGTTTGGGGGTTACGGTTGATGTGTCATCGGTGGGCATTATTGAATCATTAACCGGTCGTCGACGACTCACCCAACTTTGTCATCAACTGGATGCCTACCTATCTACCCATTCATTAGACCGTGCCATTATATTTGATTTCCCCCATTACCATCGGTTATTTGCCAAGGTTCTTCAACGCCATCGCATTCCCATCGATACGGTGATTACCCCCCACTTTTGGATGTGGAATGACCGCAAGCGGGGCCGAGAATTAATTCAATATTCCCAACGGATTATTACCATTTTTAAGCGGGAATATGAGTGGTATCAACGCCTAGGCGCTACCCCTATTTTTGTAGGACACCCCTTATTAGATCGTATCGAACCTGCCGTCCCCCGCCGCCCCACCCAATGGGGGTACAAGGCACCCCATTCCATTGGTATCTTTCCTGGATCCCGCCCCAACGAAATTAAGCGATTATTGCCCCCCTGTTTGCGTATGTTGACCCAATTATCTCCCCATTGGCATACCCATGTGATGGTGCCCATTGAGCATCATTCGTGGGTCCAACCCATGATTGATCAGGCACAAATGGCGGGTGGGGCCTCCGTTTCATTACATCATGTCAGCCCATCCACTCCATTGGATGTGGCGGTGGTGGCCACCGGCACCATGAGTTTAGAACTCATTTTAAACCGCATACCCATTGTGGTAATCGGGGCCTTGCATCCGATATCCTATTGGATCGCCACCCGTATTTTGCGTTTATCCCTGCCTTTTATCGGATTACCCAATCTGATTTTAGGCCACCGTTGGGTCACTGAGCTTGCCCAATTTGACTTAACCCCATCCCATTTGGCCGATGCCCTTTGCCACTTATTAACCCCATTGGAATGGGATCGAATTCAATCGGCTTATCCATCGTTTATATCGTATTTGGGACAGGCCCCTGTGGTATCCCAAATCAGTCAAGCCCTACTCGAAGCCGTTCCTATCACCAGCCCATCGGAAATCCAATCATGACACCTCATACCGACGTGTCATTTTGGTTCAACTGGGTTCAAGACCCCTCCGTGTGGGTGGTATCCGATATTGATTTTACGTTGTGTATACCGGCACCCCACCCATCCCCCTTTTATCCCGATTGTCTCACCACCGATACCAGTGAATGCCCCTTGGTCAAAGCCCATCGACCGTTCCCAGGGCATGGACGATGCATTGGGGATATTGCCGATTTACCATTGGTGATGAGTTGTCCCCATCGAGATGCCTTTTCTCAACCCTTTTATGATTGGATGGCCACCTTGGATTTTGAACATGATACACCCATTCAACCAACGGTTAATCTTATGATGGCTTCCCCCCATCCAGTAAGGTTATTAAGTAACCGTCATGATGCGTGCGAGAGTGGCACCAGGGCTTTTTTGTCCCATCTTCCGATTACCGTTTCCGATATTTATTTGCGCAAGAGTGGAGATTTGCGACCATTGTGGGCATTTAAGTTGGAAACCATGGCCGAGTTGGCCACTTATTTACCTCGTATTTTATGGATTGATGACCAAATCCCACCCCATACCCCCCCCAATGTAACATGGATTCACCCCCATTCGTTGGGCCATCCATAGTGGTCATGCCAGTTGCTTCGCAACACCGACTTGACCAATTCCCCAATGAGTCGCTTAATGGTGACATGATTCATCGATATGATGGGCTCCCATGCCAAAACCATTAACCAAATTATCCACCCAATTAACCCATGGGCAGGTGAGTTATTCACTGTGGGGTACGGCCTTAACCCCCGGTCAAACGGTGGTGATGACGGACACCGGTCAGCGTCAATGTGGGGTATGTGGCAAGGCAACCCATCGGTTGATGGATGGAAGTTGTCCGCGTTGTTTTATGACATCCCCATGGCATTCTCCGTGTATTATTCGGCCTGAATTATGTGAGGGGCATTTGGGCAAGGGGCGCGATCCGATATGGGAAGCTCAACATCACCATCAACCCCATGTCGCTTATCTGGCTGTGAGCGGGGGAATCAAAGTCGGGGTCACCCGATTCACCCAAGTGCCCACACGCTGGATAGACCAAGGGGCCACAGAGGCTTGTGTGTTGGCGGTATTTCCCAACCGCTATTTGGCAGGCGTTATGGAATGTTTGCTTAAAACGATACTATCTGACCGGACATCATGGCAAAAAATGCTGAAGGGTGTGCCAGTAAACGAGTCGTTAGCGGGGCATTATCAGGCGGTATGGGAGTGGCTAGATGATACGTGGAAACCCTATCAACACCCATTTAACGCCACATCATTGTTGTATCCAGTCATTGAATTCCCTCATAAGATCCAATCGCTAAAACTCAACGGAGAGGGCGATCAAATTACGGGTAAATTAATGGGTATTAAGGGACAATATTTAATATTAGATGGTGGGAGGGTATTCAACGTTCGTCGGTATGCTGGTGTGGTATGTGATGGGCACTTTGGGGGGATTTAGCCATTTTTCATCCCAACCACTCAGTTCAGTTGAATCACGTGTGTATCAAGGCACTCTTTTATATTGTCGGATTCCCTATCATCGATTAAAATAAATTTTAAATTTTCAACTCAATTTAACGATTCAGTCAATGAATCAAAAAATGGTCAAAAAGGGGATTCAATCATCATGACAGGACCTGTTGTTGCATCGAGCAACCCTCAGCCTATTCTTGCACAATCGGAAACGGCAGCATCAGTGGTATCAGCTGCCTTAGTTTTTGTTACTAATGTTTCTAAGACTCACGCCCCACCCAATTCTCGACAACCATCCCATGATCCATCCCGGGCAATTTCAGTTGCATCACTACCCACTCCTGAATCTAGGGCAAGTTTGGACTTGCCCTCTCAGCGTGCTGGATCCTGCCCATTACCCGATGGGGATGCCTCGCCAGATGCGCAATACGCCATGATTAGGGACAGCAATAGTCGGCGTAGCCCTCACCCTGTTTCCGAGTCGCTTGGGTTTGCCAGCCACGCTGCAGGCAGACAGTTGGTTGCAGATGATCGTGATTTATTATCTTCGACAGCTATGCCCATTGACGATGGCCATATCTCTTCTGTTGCAGGGCATGCTGATTTACCTTCAATAGGTCATGCCGATGTTGATAGGCAAGCTGAACGCAGAGATTCAGTTGCTGGGGTAGATGATGTTGAATTATCACGGCGCCAACCCACTTCTTCAGCACGCAAATTGCCCGAAAGCCACATCCGTGCGGTACAATTACAGTCTACCGATATTAACGAGTGGCGAAAATCCCAATTACCCCACTATCCTCAGTCGAAAGTTCTTTCCGCCACAATCATTCAAACCATGTTAACACGCACCAAGCATCGACTGCACCAACTTGATAGCCAGTTCGACACCGCCACCCGTTATCGATTAGGGGCACGTATTGATCATTTAATGGCATTAAAACAACTTATAGATAGTAAGCAAATAACCGTGCATGCTGTATTGGGTTGGGGCGATGGGGCAACTGGCTCGCCACCACCCAACTTAAGTATTAGTGAATACGATTCCCTGATTATTTCAACCCCCACGATGACTACCCCATTCATATTGTCATTGGGTAGTAATATTCAACATCATGCCGCAATGATCGAGCATTCACCTTTAAATGAGGGAAGAGACGCCTCCCTAGACCTAGCTGTTCGGTTGCATCATTCATCAACCGAAATGGTGCGTTCTTCCGACTCACCCAAAGCAATTGCATCGGCTCACCCCATTGAGGAACCAACTGTGAATCGCCAATTTGACTTGCTGTCCCAATTCGGAACCCTCTGGATTCCTTGTCAAGAATTGCCACGTCTCACGGATCAGTCTGCACCTTCTTCCCCAGCAGCAGGGGCATTGGTCTTGCAGGGCACGGGGGATGAGCGGTGGGAGATCATTCGCTACCGTTCCGATGCATCCGACCAGCCCCCCAGTGAGGGTTAAGCTATTGACAGTTTAGCAACAACTCACCTAAAACAATTATCATGAATCGGTTGGTGTCGGCTCCTATACCGGATGATAGTGCGAGGTGGCTTGCTCAGCTAGCATTATTGGCCCAACAAGAATTGTTAGAGCTAGCCAGTCGTCATGGGGGGCATCGCCGAGGGGGGCATCATCATGTTGCTGGGAATCGTGTGGCCCCACCCGTTCAAAAACATCCCCATCATGCCATGCGTCCTTTGGCTCGATTCTTTGCAAGTAAAGCTTCGTTACCCCCCACACAGCATCCTCACGCTGGCGCCCGATTATTATCGCAACTCACCCACTTAATTCGACAATCACCGGCCCATGCGGCCAATGTCATGGCGAGTATTGCCAAATTGCCGTTCGCACAAGCTCAACAACTGATGCAAACCCTTTCATCATTATCCCCCACATTGACACAAACCTTGGGGCAGCTGATCACACAATTGCCCCTCAATCAAGTGGCTTCGTTCATTCAATTGTTGGCCCAACTCCCCCCTGACATGGTTCAAGCACTAATCGTGGCCTTGGCACAAAACGAGCTAGAGGCGTTAATAGACGCTCATCCGGATATGGCGGACACCCTTACTCAATTTAAAGAGTTGCTGAGCCCCCAACAAAAAAAGAAATCGGGATCAGAGGAAGATGATCCTGCCGATGACGATGACGAAGCCAGTGAACGACTTAAAAAAGGGTGGGAGCGGTGGGCTGCTTTTTTGAATCAGAATCCACCATTGAAATAAGTGGATGTGGGGTATTGTTATCCGGCAACCACCGCCATTTTTCCTTTGGCCAACACTTTTCCGTTGGCGTATAGAAAGAAGAAGTAGGCACCAGAGGATAAGGTGGCTGGGTTTAAACCCAATTCAGATAATGATACCTTGTTAATTCCCATTTGCCCGCCCGGTGTGGAAGCTTTAATGGATTGTTTGGCAACCGTACGGCCAATCATATCAAATACAATCACATCCACACTGGTATCTTTGGTTAATTCATAATAGACATGCCCCCATTCATTGCTTCGAATGGGATTAGGGTATACATTCATGCGTTTAATGGAGATTGATGTAGCCAGCATGGTGGCAACATCCCCAGGATTATAAGGAACAGCCAGTTCAGCAACAAAGGCTGGTTTCACCTCTAAATAACCCTCACTACCGGTCATGCTGGTATTGGTAATAACGGAAGCGGTTTCAAAAGACAAAACAGCCAATTTACCATCAGAAATAATTTGAGAGGCACGCAAAGCTTTTGCGTTTAATCGACGGTACACCAACGATGCATCTGTGGTGCTTGCAAACAATCCCAATAATAATAATGCCCCTATTAATCGCTTCATTATTGCCCCCCCGAGCTCTATGTTTTATACTAGGCTTATTCCCAAATGATTTTATTTTTAAACAATTTTGAATGAAATAAGCATTTTTTTTATTTTTTTAAAAAAACAAATATGTTACATAATTGATTTTTAAGTTGAAAATTATTGTCAAAACAAGGTTTTTTTGGTTTTTTTCTCATTTTTTAAAAAAATTAAGCAATTTTGTTATTTTTTTAATGGGTGTGGTGGGTGAGAATGTGGGTATTGCGTGCCCACGCCTGCCTTAAGGGCTAAGCCCTTAAGAATCCCGAGGGTGTACGCCCACATTCTATATGGGGGGTTCAAAGGGGGCTTGCCCCCCTTGGCGGGGCTGGGCGCGCAGCGCCCACATTTATATCCCCACCCCGACCCTCCCCAGAGGGGAGGGAATAAGAATTTAAATGTGGGGATCTTCGATCCCCAGACCCCAGACCAGGGGCGGAGCCCCTGGACCCGCAATATAGTGGGGATTCTTAAGGGGCATAGCCCCTTAAGGCGGGCGTGGGTGCGCAGCACCCACTAGGCAT
>Ga0172373_10006688_pt1 | contig 15252 bp, 14 predicted proteins | sample Lak10m_2_FD_114546 | JGI IMG/M metagenome (GOLD analysis project Ga0172373, IMG submission 114546) | Freshwater microbial communities from Kabuno Bay, South-Kivu, Congo - kab_092012_10m | ecosystem: Environmental > Aquatic > Freshwater > Lake | place: Democratic Republic of the Congo...
AGGTCCTCCCCGTATACTTGTCTTTGGCGTTTGAATTATGTTGATTAAGACGATTCCAAGGATTGGAAGAGTACCCAACGTAATAACGATCGATGTATGAAGAATAAATTATGTAAATAAAATAAGTCATCCATAAATAAAAAAAAAACCGATCATTTCTGACCGGTTTTGCTCCCCCTGCTGGACTTGAACCAGCGACCCTCTGATTAACAGTCAGATGCTCTAACCGACTGAGCTAAGGAGGAATGTTTTACTCAAATTTGAGAGTGCAAATATATGAAATTGTTTTAATTCAAAATATTTTTTTTCTAAAAAAAAGCCTAATAGTCGTCGTCGTCAATATTAAAATCTTCCATAGTTGGTTCAAATGCATCTATTTCCGAATCGATAATATCCTCGTGGGCTTCGTCTCCTTTGGTAGTAGGCCTTAAAATATTTGTCTTTGAAACATTTAATCTGATTTCCGTGCGCAAAGTCCCGTCTTCTTGCGTATATGCCTTCGCAAATGGAGTTCCCAAAACTTCAACTAAGGTACCTCTCGTTAGAAAGTCGATAATTCTCATATTAGAACCTTCTCGTTTCCAAATAGTACAATTTACCCAAGTGGTTTTGGTTTTAACTTGTCCAGTTTTTTTATCCTTCCAGTTTTTATTGTGAGCTACCGGAAAATTAATTGCCAAGATTCCTCTGTCCATGGTTTTAATGACAGCGTCTTTGCCTATATTTCCAATTAACCGTGTTTCGAATATAGTAGCCATGATGTTAGATTTAAAGCGAAATTTACTAAAAAAACGCTTAACTATCAAAAAAACAAGAAAAACAAAAATTAATGCTGGTGACCGTGCTCTCCGTGTACGTGTCCGTGGTCGATTTCATCCGCTGTAGCTTCTCTCACATCTAGAATCTCCCCTTTAAAATGCAGGTCGGTACCTGCTAACGGATGATTGAAGTCCATTTTCACCGTTTCATCGCTAATCTCTAGTATAGTTCCACGAAGATGATTTCCGTCACTATCACTCATCGGAACAACACTTCCAATTTGAAACATGGCCTCATCGAAATTTCCGTTTTCGTCGTGAAAAATATTTGAAGGAAGCATGGCAACATGTGCGTCATCGTGCTCACCATATGCTTGAGCAGCTGCAATTGCAAATGAAAATGTATCTCCTTTTGTCTTATTTTCTAAATTTTCTTCGAATTCAGGAAGCAAACTACCAACACCAAATAAAAGTACTAAGGGGTTACTTTCGTTTGTTTCTTCAATGTGTTCACCTGTTTGGTGATTTGTCAAGGTATATTTCAAAGAAACAACCTTATGTGTATTGATATTCATATTATTTTATTAACTGTTTTACAAAATTAGGAGTTGCAAAAGTCGCCTCATGTATGTCCTCGTTATAATAGCGAAGACCTTGACTTTCTACAAATGAAGCAACGCGCGTCGCATCTTGAAGTTTTCTTACGTCAACATTTCCTTTCAATCCATATTGAAAACTCCACATACCGGTAGGGTAGGTTGGAACAAAAAATAGAGATACAGGAGCGTTATTCTTTCCGAAAATTTGTTGTAAGGTTTTATTGAGTTCAGCAAAGGCTTTTTCATTGAATTTAGGAGATTCTCCTTGCGCCACTAAAATCCCGTTATCATCTAGAGCATTGTAGCAATTGGTATAAAATTCTACAGAAAATAATCCTTCCGCTGGACCCACAGGATCTGATCCGTCTACAATGATTAAATCATAACTTTTCGCTTGAGCATTTTTTATGAATGCAATACCATCGTCAACTATTAATTTTAGTTTAGGATGATTGAATGATGATGCAATCGTTGGCAAATACTCTTTACACGCCTCAATAACATGACCGTCAATTTCCACCATGGTTACTGACTCTACAGAATCGTGTCTGAGTATTTCTCGAATAGTACCACCATCGCCACCTCCAATTACCAATACATTTTTCGGATTAGTTAATGAAAATAGGGCAGGGTGGGAGATCATTTCGTGGTAATGGAATTCATCTTTTTCTGTGGTCATCACCATGTCGTCTAATGCCAGCATTTTACCGTACTTGTATGATTCTAATATGCGCACACGCTGAAATGGACTTTGAACGTCATAAAAAACATCTCCCGTAAATCTTAAAGATAAGGCCTGATCGTCGTCTTTATCTGTAAACCAAACATTTCTTGTAAAAAACTCCGGATTTCGCCATTCTGCAGCTTTCTGACGCATGGTACTGATATCAAAATCATTTCTTGTCAATAAATTAACAGAACCTCTTTTCATTTCAAGGGCTGAATAGGATTTAGCACCGAAACACTCTTTCAGGTGATCGAAAGAAATCCAAGCGTTCATCTCTCCACACGTAAACAAATCAACAGCCGCATAGCCATATTCCGGCCATGTGTGAATGGCTAAATGACTTTCTTGAATGACCACAACACCCGAAACTCCATAAGGAGAAAAATGATGAAAGGTAGAATTAATCACTGTGGCACCTGCTTTTTGAGCTGCCCCCACCATATCTCTTTCAATCGCCGCCACATCATTCATGATATGGGGTTCGCAATTCATAAATTCCACCAAAATGTGATTTCCTAACGCTGTACTCATATGTCAATTAAAATAATGGCGCAAAAGTACGCTTTTAAAGCTGATTATTTATGATTTTTCAATAATTAACAAGAATTTAATCAACTCAGAAACTTGAGATTTTCTAAAGAAACTTTCATTCGAGCATTCCCAAAGATTACCGTGACTTTATTTCCTTTTATTGATTCTACCGTACCGTTTCGTTTGGAAGATATTAATTGAACCAAAGCCCCAGTCTTTATTTTATCTTGTTCAAAATCTACAGACTTTTTTTCTTGAGCCACTATTGTTTTCTTTTTTACCGATGAATCTAGCTTTTTTGATGTCGTTTCCTTTATCGATTTCTTTGATTTCTCTAACGTGAGGTAATTTTTTATTTCAGCGTAAAGATTCTCATTACTATTCTTCTTTCTGGATTTCACATTAAAACGATCAATAAAAGATAACATCTTTTTTCCGGCTTGAATTTCCTTGTTGTATTGCTCGACCAGTTGATTTTGCGAACTTAATTTAGCATTTAACTTAGAAGATTTTTCTTCATGATATTCTTTAGATGCATATGCTTCCTTTTGTGCTATTTCGTGTTCTTTAATCAGCCGTTCTAAGTAGTTCTTTTCTTTTTGAATGTCATGCAACAGAGCATCCATTTTAATTTTCTTTGGATCCAGCTTTAATTTAGCTCGGTTAATTAACTCATTTTCAAAACCATTTAAAATTGCAACTTCGAATGTAAAAGAACTTCCTGGTTGACCAATTTCAAGCTTGTAAAGAGGGGACAAGGTATCCATATCGAACAACATGCAGCCATTTATCGCAAATTTCAACTGTTCTGCTTTTGTTTTAATGGTTGAATAATGAGTAGTAATTACAGCGAATGATTTCTTTGAATAAAGTTCTTCAAGAAAAACTTCTGCCAATACGCCGCCTAATTCTGGGTCAGAACCAGAGCCGAATTCGTCCAATAACAACAAGGTTCTTGTATTTGACACCTCGAGAAAATACTTCATTCTTTTTAATCGATAAGAATATGTACTTAATTCGTTATCAATTGATTGATTATCTCCAATGTCTGACAATATTTGCTGAAAATAGCACATTTCACTCCTTGGATCAACAGGAACTAGAAAACCGCATTGAAGCATCATTTGAAGTAAGCCGACCGTTTTCAAAGTAAGACTTTTTCCACCGGCATTTGGTCCAGATATCACCACCATTTTTTGTTTTTCATTCAAGAAAATATGCTGTGGAATAGTACGTTTACCGAGGTTTGAATTAGTTCTGCGCAAAAGAGGGTGGAAGGCCTCCACTAAATTCATTCGCGGAGATTTATTAATCAATGGGAGAGAGGCTTGCATTTCAAGAGCTAGGCGTGCTTTTGCTTGAATGAAATCCAAAGAAATCAATGTTTGGTTATAAGCAATAATCAAAGGTTTATAACTTGAAATAAAGCGGGTTAACCTTTTTAATATGCGTAATATTTCTTTTTGCTCATCGTCAATAAGATGGTCTAATTCATTGTTCAGCGCTACGTTTTGATAGGGCTCAATATACGATAGGTTCCCAGTTTTACTGGTTCCATGAATTGCACCGGATACTTTTCTTTTATAAGCCGATTGTACTAGGAGGACTCTTCGGTTGTTTACAAAGGTTTCATACGTTTCTCCGAGCAATTTATCTTTAATTAATTTGCGCATTTCCTTTTCAAAATTCCGATTGATTTGCGCTCTCAATTGTTTAATTTTAAGTCTTATCTGAAATAATTCATCTGAAGCATTATCCTTAATAGATCCATCTTTATCAAACACTTTATTTAATTCATTGATTAGTTCATCAGTGTAAAACACTTTGTCAAGAACCAAAGCAAGTCTTGGCGATCGCTCACTTCTTTTTTCAATAAATAAAAGAAATGCATTGATAGTTTGAGAAGCCAGAAGAATTCTCCAAAATCCCTCTCGCGATATGGTAGCATCCTGAATTCCCAGTAATTTTATTTCTTGATGAAGCTCTTCATAATCTAAGGCTGGGATTGGATCTCCAGCTACACGTAATTCTTTCCATTCGTTGACCTTTTGCAAAGCCTCGTCAATTTCTGCAAAACGATTACTAGGAGAAAGTTGAACTAGTTTCTTTTTAGCTGTTGGTTGAAGTGCATATTCAGCCGACCATTCTAGAATGATATCGAGATTTAAATCTAACCGAGATTGTTTGTCTGAACAATGCATAAACACAAATATAAAAACGAATTAGCCGAATTGTTCATTCTATTGGAATATCAATTTGTATTATAATTAATATTATGTTAAATAGAAAAGGCTCAGATAGTTTTCAATAAGATTAATTGAAATAAATGAATAATGCGAACTATTCTGACTCTACTCCAAGTTCATTAGTCTCCAATCATCAAAACCTCCCTCCAATTCATAAACTATTTTAAATCCAACTTTACTAAGATTTTTAATAGCCTTGCTACTTCGTCCGCCTGCAGCACAATAAACTAACAAGGGTTTCTTTTTATCAAATTTAGATTTACATTGCTCAATAAAATCTTTCGCAAAGAAATCTATGTTAATAGAATTCGGAATTTTACCTTCTTTTACCTCTTGAGAAGTTCTGATGTCTAATACTTGAGCGTCTGACCTTACTCTAAGCTTATTAAATTCTTCATTTTTTAAAGTTTTCTGGGAAATACTTACTGTAGCCAGGCCTAAAATAAATAATGTGATCAAGTTTTTCATGTCCTTCAATTTATTCCTAAATTAGTAAAGTTAATTTTTATACTCAATTCTATTTAACATAATACATGGCAATTTATTCGTTTAATGGATTTATTCCAGTTGTAAATCCCAGCAGTTTTGTTCACCCACAGGCAAATGTTACCGGCAATGTCATTATTGGAGAAAACGTTTATATTGGCCCACATGCTACAATTCGCGGCGACTGGGGTCAAATAATAATTGAAGATGGTTGCAACATACAAGAGTCATGCACCCTTCACATGTTCCCTGGAACCACAGTCTATCTTAAATCCGGAGCACACGTAGGGCATGGCGCTGTTATTCATGGTGCAACACTTGGTAGAAACTGTTTAATAGGCATGAATTCAGTTATTATGGATGATGTTGAAATTGGAGATGAATCAATCATCGGAGCACTTAGCTTTGTTTCAGCAAACACTGTTATCCCAGCAAGGAGTTTAGTTGTTGGTAATCCTGCCAAAGTAGTGAAAGAGGTTTCCGATGAAATGATTGCTTGGAAAACAGAAGGAACAAAATTATACCAATCCTTACCTCAGGAATGCAATGCCTCCCTCCTGCCCTGCGAACCACTTATAGAAATCGAAGAGAATAGACCTGTTCAACAAAAAAACTATTTCAAATGGAAAAAATAAAACTATTGATATTCAGTACTATAAATGTATTGATATTTAATTACACTTTAAGTCAAAATTTGCAAAAGCCTTCAATTTCTGAAGTCAGTTCTTTACCACTTTGGGCCAAAACAATGTACGCTGAAAACCCATCTATTTTTGAGGTTGATCAATTGTACAAAGAATATTACCGAAACAATCCTTTTGAGAAGTCTTTTCATACGCAATACTATAAACGTTGGCGCAGAAAATACTTATCATATACCGACGCACTCGGAATTATACACGAACCAACTCAAGCCGATCTTCAAAGTAGCGAACAAGCATATCGTAAAAAACAAACCAATACTAAGTCATCAAATTGGAGTATCGTCGGACCAATAACTAATTACCAAGAAGGAGGAAATCAAGGTTCTGGTCAAACGAATGTTTACAGTGTCGACCAATGCATGGACACTCCAACTATTTTATACTGCGGAACCGAGCCTGGTGAAGTATATAAAAGTTCAGATGAAGGAATGAACTGGACGCTAGTATCAAAAAACGAGAATTTTGGAAGCGGAGTTACAGCTGTTGAAGTTCATCCCTCAAACCCCGATATTGTTTTTGCCGGTGGAAACAATGGTGTTTTTCGATCTACTGATGGAGGTCAAATTTGGATAAATGTTTTACCCAGCTCAAATTTAGGCGTAAATGAATTACTGATTCATCCGACCAATGATCAACTCATATTTGCTTGTACGGACAAAGGGTTATACCGTTCACTAGACAACGGAACCACGTGGAATCAATTGTTTTCCAATAAAACGTATGACATAAAATCAAATACGGCAGATGCTTCAATTCTTTATATTGTGCGCAACAACCCAACGGCCATTATTTGCGAGTTTTTAAAATCAACAGATTTCGGTGAAACTTGGAGTGTTCAAAGTAACGGATGGTATTTCTCAACTGATCCAGCGCGTAACGATGGTGGTGCAAGGTTGGCGGTAACTCCAGCCGATCCCAATCGAATTTATGCCTATTTGATTGGAGAAGCCAAAGCGAATGATTTCGGCTACATTGGCGTTTATCGAAGTAATGATGGCGGTTCTACATGGACTTTGCCAAATAGTCCTGCGGGGGGACCCTACACTTTAGATCATGTAAATTTAGCCATTGGTTGGGCAGATTGGACCTATCACCAGGGATTTTATAACTGTGCTTTGATGGCATCCCCAACTAATCCGGATGAAATTCTAGTTGGCGGATTAAACTTGTATAAATCTACGAATGGTGGAAGTTCATTCATTCCTGTTGCTGGTTACGTTGGAGGTCCATTAGGAATGCATGTGGATATGCAAGATTTTCGAATTGTGGGAAATACGGCATGGGTTTCAACTGATGGTGGGATTTACAGATCTAATGATTTTTTTACTTCGAATTATGAATTTCGCATGTCTGGCGTTCACGGTTCCGATTATTGGGGTTTTGGTAGCGGCTGGAATGAAGATGTCCTTGTTGGTGGATTGTATCACAATGGAAATTTGGCTTATCACGAAAATTATGGAGCTGGTAATTTCCTTGAACTCGGTGGTGGTGAAGCGCCTACGGGTTATGTGAATCCTGGAAATAATCGTAAAACTTATTTTTCAGACATTGCGGGAAAAATTATTCCAATTAATTTGAATGATCCGATTGCCAATGCAGCATTTGGAATGGCTCCTAACGAAAGTTATTGGGCTGCTGAATCAAGTGAAATGGAATTTCATCCGAATTGTTATTCCATTGCTTACATTGGAAAAGACAATGTCATTTGGAAAACTACAGATGCTGGAGCTTCATTCAATTTGTTGTATACATTTGGAACCAATACCGCTAATCAGATTAAGTACATTGAGGTTTCATCAAGCAATCCCAATGTCATTTATTTAAACCAACAACCAAGTTCTGGTTCAAATGGAACACTCTGGAAAACAACCGACGGTGGAGTTACATGGAGTCAGTTGAACAAACCATCAGGAAATAGCAGAAGGATGCTACTTTCGTTAAATCCACAAAATGAAAATGAGTTATGGATTGCCTATCCAGATGGTTCAAATGGATTTAAAGTTTTTAAAACAACAAATTCAGGTCAATCATGGGAAAACTGGACATCCTCTATTTTTAACAACGAATCGGTGCAAGCGTTGAATTACATTGCAGGAACAGATGGTGGAGTTTACATCGCAACGAATCGTGCTGTTTATTACAAAAATAATCAAGGTCAATTTCAGCTTGATAACAGTGGGTTGCCTTTATTTACAAGTGGAAATATTATAAAACCATTTTATCGCGATGGAAAAATTCGTTTAGCAACTTACGGAAAAGGAATTTGGGAAAGTACTTTAAGCGAACAGCCTGCCTACCCTATTGCAAGAGTAATGGTTGATAAATTATCACAAGAAGTGGTATGCGAAATAGACTCATTTTATTTTGAAGATCATTCATTTCTAAATCACACGAATGCAACATGGAGTTGGGCTTTCCCATCCGGTTCACCAAGCACTTCAACTGAAAGGAATCCTTCTGTTTTATTTACACAAGCTGGTTCACATCAAGCTATTCTAGAAATCACGGACGGGAATGGCAATTCGGATTCAGATACTATACAAATTAGTGTGAACTATTTGAGTTTGCCAACTTCGATTTCAGAAGGATTTGAAGGAAATTTTGTGCCAAGTGGATGGAGTATCAACAATCCAAATAACGATGCCCAATGGTCACTTTCATCAAGCGCCGGCGGATATGGTAATTCTAATAAATCTGCCATTTTTGATAATTACAATAACGATTCGCAAGGAAATTCGGATGATCTGATTATGAATTTTAATCCTTCTGTCATAGCTACCAATTCATACTTAAAATTTGATGTTGCTTATGCACGATGGGGATCAGGATATAGCGATACGCTGGAAGTGTTAGCTTCAACAGATTGTGGACAAACGTATCAAAGTCTTTATTTTAAAGGAGGAACAGATTTGGCAACTTCACCGGATTTTCAAGATTACTTCACTCCTAATTCTTCTCAATGGCGAACGGATTCCGTTGATTTGGCCAGTTATTCCAACGAGTCAAATCTTCAAATTGCATTTCGTAATATTGGTCGGTACGGAAATGTCCTTTATTTAGATAATATCAATATCGGGAATTTAGCTTTACTCAATGAAATTGAAATTTCGTCGCTTCACGTTTATCCAAATCCAATAAAAAATGGAACGTGTTTAACTTGGAATTCATCCATAAATGAACCGGTCACTTTAAGAATATTTGATCCTAAAGGAAAACAAATATTTGTAAAACAAGTAGATGAAAATCAACTAGTTATTCCTGAAAATGTGAAATCTGGAAAATATTTAATACAATTTCAGTATGCGCATACAATTTACAACAGGCCTTTGATTATTATCGATTGACAAGGTTTTTATTAACATTTGGATAATTTATTTGGCATAATTTGTGATATTTGTCGAGAAATTATAAAAATGAAATACCTCTTTTCTCTTATACTGTTTTTTACTGCGTTTTGCGGTTTTTCCCAAGATGCAAAGTCGCAAGGAATTCTTGATAAACTGTCGACTAAAATGAAAGGAATGAGTTCCTTTTACATTGAATTTAGCGCAAATATTAAAAACTCCAAAAGCGGTCAAAATGAAAATGAGACTGGTAAAGGTTGGGTTAAGGGCAACAAATATTACGCCTCCTATGGTGAAAATACAATTATTTCAAACGGCGTAAAAACTTGGACGGTTGTTAAAGAAGAAGGTTCAATTTATGAATCAGATGCAAATGCTGGAGATGAAGGCTTAAACCCAAAAAAATTAATGACCATCTGGGAAACAGGATTTAAAAATGCTTACGATAAAGAATCTTCACTCAATGGAGAGACTGTTCATATTATCAATTTAACACCAAAGGTTCCTGCTAAGGCGGATTACCATACTATTGTTTTATACGTATCTAAAGGCAACGATTTGAAAAAAGCAATAATGAAAGCCAAGGATGGTTCTGTTATGTCATATTCACTTACAAAGTTCTCTTCTAATCCTGTAATTGACGACAGTAAATTCGTTTTTGATAAGAAAAAATACCCCGGATATCCTGTTATAAAAGACTAGCGTTATCTTTTCATAGCTCTTGCAATTTCTAGTTTATCGTCTTTTTCTTTTAAATCCTGACGTTTGTCATGCATTTTTTTACCTATTGCACAAGCAATTTCAACTTTTACCCATCCTTTATCAGATAAAAAAAGTTTTAGCGGAATAATCGTATTTCCTTTGGTTTTGAGAAATTTTTCTAGCTGATTAATTTCCTTTCTATTTAATAATAATTTCCTGTCAGCTCGAGGCTTGTGGTTGTAAAACGATCCATTTTCGTATTCTGTGATATGCATATTACGTATCCAGATTTCGCCAAGTGAGTAAATACAATATGACTCCAAGATACTTGCTTTGCCATTTCGTATAGATTTTATTTCTGTACCACTTAATTGAATCCCTGCGGTATAAACGTCTTCAATGTGGTATTCGAAGCGTGCTTTTTTGTTTCGAATGTTCAGTTCTTTCATCTGTTAACAAAGTTAGCTATTTCGTTCTGCAATATTCGCGACTTATTGATTATTTTTGAGGGTGCAAATTCCATCTAAAAATCTAGAAAATGCCGTAAATCAATTAGGTTCTTTACCTGGCGTTGGAAGAAGAACCGCGCTACGTTTGGCGTTATTCTTATTAAAAAAAAGCGATACTGAAATTTCTGATTTTACAGAATCCATCCTTAACCTACACACAAAGATTCATTTTTGTAAAAATTGCCATAACATCTCCGACAATGAAATTTGCGATATATGCTCTAATTCTACAAGAGATGCTTCAACCATCTGCATTGTGGAGGATATTCGCGATGTAATGGCCATTGAGGCAACCGGAACATACAAGGGAGTCTATCATATTTTAGGAGGCCTAATTTCGCCAATGGATGGCATTGGACCTGGTCAGTTAACTATTCAATCTCTGGTGAATAAAGCCGAAAACACACAGCCGAAAGAAATCATTTTCGCCTTGAGTCCAACCATGGAAGGAGATACAACAAATTTCTACCTTTATAAAAAATTGCAACATGTTCCTGTTTTAATAACGACTTTATCGAGAGGAGTTTCGGTAGGCACGGAATTACAATACGCGGATGAACTCACACTTTCGAGATCATTAGAACAAAGAAGCGAATTCAAAGCTGTCTAATCTTCAGAATTGAAGAAACTAGTTTTATGTTTTAATAATTTCATGCTTCCGGCAAAAAATAAAATACAGACTAAAAATAGTAAATCCAAATAACTGAAAACATAACCATTATTATTGTCAATGCTTTGTCCGATATTAATAATTAGCATACAACTTAATGTGGCGCTAAGACCTGGGTATTCATTTTTAATAATGGTTTTAAAAGATAAGGGATTAGGATTTTTATTAAATTTTTTCAAACTTGGAAAAAAAACCGGAGTTTTTCTGGCCCAATCTTCATAAGAATCGCCAAACTTGGTCAATAGGTAATCCTCTTCTGAAAGAATTATCCGTTGGTAAACAAACCAAAAAAAACTACATACTAAAAGCACGACTCCAATATGTTGAGTTGATAGCGACAGTCCCAACCAAATTAAAAAATTTGCAAAATACAAGGGATTTCTTGTCACGGAATACCATCCTGTTGTATTTAAATTTTCAGCATAATGGTGTGAACGATTTCTTCCTGAAGTATGTTTGTGACGGTTTCCAACTGTTGAAGCTCTTATAATATGCCCTGAAATAACGAACAAGAAAGAAAGCGCATAAAAACCATATCTAAACTCTTTTGTCAAATTAATTGGGAAAAACACGATCAAAAACACTGAAAAAAGGATGACTATTATCGGTAATTGTCCTCGATACCTAAAAAAAACAGTTCCTTGATGAATTAATCGCTTGTGAAGCAACATTGTAATTAAAAATGGTTATATTTAAGAGGTACAAATGTAAAATTAAATTTGTCGGCTATGAAAGAGAAATTTGAATTGGAGTATTTATTTAAGAGTACTCCTGGTGTTCTTGAAAATCTTATTGCTACCCCGAGTGGTTTGAGTGAATGGTTTGCGGATGATGTTAATGTTAAAAACAACGTTTACACCTTTAAATGGGATGGCGCTTCTGAAGATGCTCAATTACAATTTCATAAAATGAATCAGCGAATTAGATTCAAATGGTTAGCGGATGAAGAAGATGATTACTATTTTGAAATCGCAACAAAAGTTGATCCAATGACGAATGCAATGATCATCAATATTACCGACTTCGCAGAATCTGATGACATAAGTGGTGCTGAAATGCTTTGGGATCAACAAATGGAAAAATTACGTCGTATTTTAGGTGCTTAATTCAATTCTCGATTATCTACCCTATTTTTGCCGTAATAATTTCAGTTGAAACGCCTTTATTTTTTTAGTATACGTTCGTTTACGGGACCATTTCTGGTTACCTTGTTTATCTCTATGTTCATATTGATACTCCAATTCTTTTGGCTGTATATCGATGACTTAATGGGAAAAGGTTTGGGCGTAATGGTAATTTTAGAATTATTACTCTATGTGTCAGTAAGTTTGGTTCCTTTAGCGCTTCCTCTTGCAATTTTGCTCTCCTCACTTATGACTTTTGGAAATTTTTCTGAAAACAACGAATTAACTGCATTCAAAGCAAGTGGAATGTCATTGTATAGAGTCATGAGACCCTTAACATTTGTAGTAATAGGTATTGCATTATTTACCTTTTATTTTGCAAATTATGTGATTCCAGTTGCCAATTTAAAATGGCATTCGATGATTTTTGATATTCAAAACACTAAAATAAGTTCACTTTTAACTCCTGGAGTTTACACAAAGGATATTGAAGGATATGCAATCAAAATTGATGAAATGCGTGACAGTGTTAACTATGGAATAACCATTCACGATTACAGCGATAACGAACAAGTACGAACTATAAAAGCTAAAGAGGCTAGAATCTACAAATCAGAAAACAATAACTTTCTATTTTTTCAACTTAAAAATGGTGAATTGTTTGAAGAATTGGATTTACAGAATCCCATTTTTCTTCCCAATGGAGAACTGAAGCAGTATAAAAAAGAAAATCGCCCTTCTCGCGTTTCTTCATTTTCTACAGGAACTTTCAAAATAAAAATGGACGGATTAAGCCTAGCTAGATCAGATGAAAAAGTTTTTTCTGACAAGCATGAAATGATGAATGTTTTTCAAATTGCAGATGTAATGGACTCACTTCAGCAAAAGACTGATCAGTTTTCTAATAACATTGCCAGGTCCATTATCAGCTCTCATCTAACAATGACCGATGATGCGCTTATTGCGAATAATTCTGAAAATATGAAGGAAATTTCAGTTCCCGTTAAAAGATTTAAAGAGTTATCAGAATTGGAAAAATCTAATGCGCTCAATCGAACTATCAATTTTCTTAGAGGTAACAATCGAATGATCCAAAATCAATTGGAATTTAGAAAAACTTTTGAAGCTGAACAAAATAGATATTGGATAGAGTTTCACCGTAAATTTTCGTTAACATACACCATTTTGGTATTGTTTTTTATTGGGGCACCACTAGGCGCAATCGTAAGAAAAGGAGGATTTGGCGCTCCTGTTGTAATTGCTGCGATAATTTTTATGATTTATTTTATTCTCATCAGTATTGGTGAAAATCTTGCAGAAACTCAAACTGTAAGTCCATTCATTGGTATGTGGCTCGCGAGTATATTCTTCACACCAATAGCCGTTTACATAACGTGGGTTGCTGCAAATGACAGAAATGTATTCAATTTTTCATTTTCACTCACTAAATTGATTAAATTTAGACATATAAAATCATGACCAAGCGAAGTTTATATTTCATGGTGCTTTTTATTGTTGGCTGCGCCGTTAGTTCATGTGAACGAGGTATCGCATCTTTTACATTGGCGGGAACGATTACGGATGAAACTTTTCAACAAGGCTTAACAGGAGCAGAGGTAAAATTATTCAAAGTTCCAATCGGTACTAATTCAATGATAGTAATAGATTCTGTAATCCTTTCTTCAGATGGCAAATATGAATTTACCTTTCCAAGGGACAAGACTGAAAAATATGTAATAAAAATTTACAAGGAAAATTATTTTGATATTTCGGACGATATTCCTTTTTCAAGTTTAACTCCATCGAGCACGACAACAAGAAATTACGGAACCAAAGCCAAATCTTGGGTTGAGATGCGCTTTATAAATAGTTCTGTACTTCCGAATGAAACATTTCGATTCATGAAAACAAGTGAAAATACAACTTGTGAAGAGTGTTGCCCCGGAGGATTAATTGATTTAGTGGAGCAATCTTATTATTCTAGAACATGCTTAAATAATGCTAACAGTTTGTTTTCTGTTGATTATTGGATCATTAATGGCGGAACAAGTCAATATGGTCATAAAGAAGTTACACCTGCTCCTTTCGATACCGCACTTGTACTCGTTAATTATTAAAACTCGTTGAGTAGAACTTTGTATTTTTTTAACGCCTCGATACGTGAACACGCATTATAATGCCACCATTCTGTTTCTAATTGCCTAAATCCTTGAGCTTGCATTAATCTCCTTAACAATAATCTGTTTTCTAATTGTTTTGCACTCAACTCTCCAGACTTAAGAAACTGTTGCTCAAGCGATGGATAGGCTATTTCGCGAATATCATCAAAACCTGCGCCCATATCTAATGGTATTCCTTTATCATCAATAATGGTAATATCAACCGCCGCACCCATGTTATGAAGACTTCTTTTGTCAGGATTTGAAACAAACTTACCTCTCCTACCAGGCGGCAAACTATCCAATGCTTCCCACATTTTTCGTTGAACGCTGACTGGCCTTAAGGCATCATAAATGAGCAAATGAAAACCTGGCTTCTTTTTCGATAATGCATCTTGAACTTTAGCTAAACGAACTGCAACATCCTTTTGAAGATAGGCTCGGTCAATTTTATCGTACAAACGCATGTGCATGAAATTATCATCTGTCGTATATTTCAAATCTACTAAAATGGAAGCATTGAGTTCTCTTACGTCAATCAATGAATCAAAAGTTTTGGGTGTTTTTGGGACGGTTAAACCAGTATCTATTTTTTCAGATTTTATTGATTCAGCTGATGACACCTTTGACGCATCATCAGAACCAAAATTTTGATTCTTTTCATCAGAACAAGCTGTAAAGAATAAATAACAA
>Ga0172373_10006692_pt1 | contig 15250 bp, 16 predicted proteins | sample Lak10m_2_FD_114546 | JGI IMG/M metagenome (GOLD analysis project Ga0172373, IMG submission 114546) | Freshwater microbial communities from Kabuno Bay, South-Kivu, Congo - kab_092012_10m | ecosystem: Environmental > Aquatic > Freshwater > Lake | place: Democratic Republic of the Congo...
AATTTTTTGCTTCTGGAATCATACCGAGTAATTCATTACCAGAATATCTTGGTATAGCGCCGCCTGTATTTTCGTCTATCATCATCGAAAAAGTGCCGCCGGTAAACACAACTAATATTTTTTTCACACAATTCTCACTTTTTTTGTGATCAAAAATAATCTTTATGCTTAATTCTAAAAAGAAATCTTTGTGATTTATCAAACTAAATTCTTAGTGACTTGCGGAGTTAAATACGAAAGTATATTTTTCGCACACGTATAAACAAAAAGGTGAAATTATGTTAATGGTACAAGATGTTGATTTAACACCAAATCCGCACGCACTAAAATTTATTTTGAATGAAAAATTATTAAACCGTGAAACAAGACAATATGCAGATAAAGCTTCTGCACAAAACGATCCATTTGCAAAAGGTGTTTTTGAAATTGATGGCGTAGTTTCCGTTTTTTATATGGATAAGTTTGTTACAATAGAAAAATCAGCAGAAAATAATTGGGGACAGATTCAAAGACCATTTATTAATTTCTTAAAGAATTTTGATAAGAGTTTAATTCCAGATGAAAAAGAAATTACAGTAAGTGATGAAGAATCAAACGAGTTGTTAAAGCAAATAAATATTTTATTAGATCAAAAAGTAAGACCAGCACTTGCAGGTGATGGCGGTGGATTAGAAGTTTTAGGCTTGGAAGGCTATACTGTAAAGATAAGATATCAGGGTGCTTGCGGCAGCTGCCCAAGTTCAATAAGCGGAACGTTAAGCGCAATTGAAGGATTATTAAAACGTGATGTGAATCCTGCAATAAATGTAGTTCCTGCTTAAATAATATTTTAAATTTTTTGTTAGGCTGCTTTACTTAGCAGCCTTTTTTATTTAATGGAAGAGAATATGTCGGAAATAAAATACTACTCTGAAGAAACAATCTCCGAAATTAATATAGCTGTTCTTGCTTCATCAAAAGGAATAAAAAAAATATTCTTTAATCCCACAAAAGAACTAACTGAATTATCCACAGCAACAAAACTTAGAAGTGATGATCCATATCTTTTCGGAATATTTAATCAGCTTAAAGAATACTTTGCAGGAACAAGACAAAAATTTAATGTTCCGCTTGATATTGAAGGAACAGATTTTCAAAAAAGAGTTTGGAATGAGTTACAGAATATTCCATATGGAAAAACTATCAGCTATAAATCATTATCTGAAAAACTTGGTGATATGAAAGCAATTCGTGCCGTGGGAAAAGCAAACGGACGAAATCCTATTGCTATTATAATTCCCTGTCATAGAGTAATTGGAGCAAATGGAAGTCTGATTGGTTATGCCGGCGGACTAGCTATAAAAGAAAAACTCCTTCATTTAGAAGGAGCTTTAAACCCAGAACTGTTTGATTAAACTCTCTCTACTGATATTGAGAGTCTTTATAAATAACATTCTCTATCATAGTAGTTGTATCAAACCATTTACCATCGGTAGAAGTTAAAATAATATTGGATTTTTTAATAAAAGGTTTTACTTGTTTCATCATTTCATCAAAATCTCCTTTTGCAGCTTCCAATTTTTTAGATGAAACTTCTAGCTTAATTGTTCTATTTTTTTTCATTTTTTTCATATTAAAACCTATATTATTATGAATTTATATTAGCAGCGAAGCTAAATTCTTTGCTTTCAATACATTTGGCAACTCTGGTATTGGTATAGTTATAAGCTCTTATAAACAACTCGTAAGATAATTTCCATAAATTAGATTTCAAGTCCATTAATTCTACCTTCAGGCCACATTTTTTAGCTTCGTCTATAAATATTGATCTACCATGTGATTTAGTTTCTTCAGGTGTTAAAAATATTTTAATTTTTTTCCTAATATCATCTCTAGTTGTCCCCTTCATCATTCCACTCTGAAGTGCTCTTATAGCAACATCTTCAGCTAGTTCGATTGCAGCTTCAAATTCTTTAATTTCTCTAGCATCGTAGTTTGCAAGCTGTTGCAAAAAAGGCTGAAGATTTCCCTTTGTATTCTCAGCTTTTTCAAAAAGTTCTTTATAACTCTGTACTAAATTACAAAGTGCAACATTCATTCTTTTATTATCTTTTTGAATTGGAAATTGCGGATCAATCGGACCAAGCTCAGATGTTTTACTCATATAGACTTTACTAGCTCCCATACAAATCATTGTAGCCGCTGATTTAGCCTTACCAGGAACTATTGCAACAAAATCTCCAGTACCACTATAGCTCTTACAAATATTTAATATTCGTTCTGCAGATAAGCCAATTCCACCTGGAGAATTTATTAATAAGGCTAACCCTTTTGAAAGATCAATCTTTTGGAGTAATCCTTCAATCATATCTGCATCAGCATCTTCTATCATTACAGGAAAGTTAAAACTGGTTAGAAACGAAATTACAGGTAAACCTATTTCTTTTTCTAAATCTATATATAGTTTTCTTCTAGTTTCATGTCCCTGATTCTGTTCGGTCATCACATGTTGATAAACAGGTATATCATGATTTGTTTTCATTTGGTGATGCTTGAAAATTTGGAATTTATTTTAGATCTGTTACTTTGCTAATATCTGCAAGTTTAACAAATTTTTCGTTGAATTTATATGCGCCGCCATCGGTTTTCATACTCTTAATTACCTTTACAGTAACGCCTTCAACTTTTTTCTTACCCTTAGCTTTATCTGCGAAACTTTGAACTTTTGCCATTTTATTGTCCTATTATTTTTAATCCATGATTTTGGGCTGTAAATATATAGCAATAATGCTTTAAAGAAAAGATTTGAGGTTATAAGTATTTTTTATCAATAAAAACTTGAGAATCTGTTCATTTTTAATAGATTTGTATCACAATTTTAACATATTCAGAATTTATGGCTTCATCAGAATCTACAAAAAATTACATTTCTAAATATCCTGAAATACAATCTAAAATATTAGGGAAAACTGGATTTCATACATCAATTTGCGGATTTGGATGTTATCGAATAGATGATGGAATTTCACAACATCAACAAGCACTGGAAAAAGCTCTTCTTTCGGGTATAAATCTTATCGATACTTCATCAAACTATTCTGATGGCGGAAGTGAAATTCTTGTTGGAAAAGTTTTAAATAAACTGATTACAGAAAAAAAAATCAATCGTGAAAATATTATTGTTGCTTCCAAAGGCGGATATTTACAAGGATCAAATCTTAAGCTTGGATTAGAAAGAGAACAATCTGGAAAACCTTTTACAGATGTTGTAAAGTGTTCGCAAGATTTGTGGCATTGTATCAGTCCGGATTTTCTTGAGAATCAGATTTCGCATTCTTTGCAAAGATTAAATTTAGAAAAAATTGATGTTTATCTTCTTCACAATCCAGAATACTTTCTTACTTACTCCATCATTTCCGACCCCGAAAGACGGGAGCGGGAATACTATCGAAGAATTAAAAATGCTTTCATACACTTAGAATCAGAAGTTAAACGCGGCAGAATTTCTTACTACGGAATTTCATCAAATACTTTTGCTGAAAAAGAAACAAAACAAAATTTCACTTCGCTGGAAAAAATAATTGCAATTTCAAATGAGATATCAGAACAAAATCATTTTGCTGTTGTTCAATTTCCTATGAACTTAATTGAAAATGGTGGAATGAATATTTTGAATCAGCAAAATCAAACTAAAACTTTTTTACAGCTTGCCGGAGAAAATAATCTTGGGGTTTTAGTTAATCGTCCTTTAAACGCTATAAACAAAAATAAACTTATAAGATTAGCTGATTATCCTGTAACTGAAGATCGAAATGAAAATGAAATTTTTAGTTTGATTGATGACTTAAATAAACAGGAATCTAATCTGATTGAAAAGTATATTAATTATATGGGATTGAGTGCGAGTGAAAAAAAAAATGTCACTGATTGTGTTTCACTTTCAGCAATTTTAAAATCAAACTATAGAAAGTTTGATAATCCTGGTAATTTTAACGAGATAAAAAGTACGTATTTAATTCCGCGAGCAAATTTTGCGATTAACGAAATTAGCAAGAGTTATCCCAATGATGAAAATGTTGTTCGTGCTTTAAGAAATTTTGCTGTTACAACAAATATTCTTTTGGACTCGATTTTTAGCATTTTAGCGAAAAACAAAAATCTGGATAATGAGATTTTCCATAAAGCAATTGATAAATTTGCCAATAGTGAACAGCAAAAATTATCGCTTTCTCAGAAGGCTATACTATTAATTAATAGTGTGCCCGAAGTAACTGCTGCATTAGTTGGAATGAAATCTCCAAATTATGTCGAGGATGTTCAAAAATCGATAAAAAGTGAGTTTATTGGGAGATATAAAGATTGCTGGCATAATATTGGTTCAATCATTAAATAAATCAATGAATCTTTGGGTTATTATTTATATCTAATAAAACACTAAAAAAATTTTATAAATATCAAATGTTTCTTTTCGTTGATTCTTTATTAAATATTGATTAGGTTTTATCACAAATTTTTGGATTTTTAATGTTTTTACTTGCAACAATCATAATTCTCTCTTACTTAGTTGGCTCAATACCAACGAGCATTATTATTAGTAAGCTCACACATGGAATTGATATCCGTGAGCACGGCAGTGGAAATGCTGGCGGCACAAATGTTATGCGCGTACTTGGTTGGAAAAAAGGTTTGCTCGTAATTATCCTTGATGCGCTTAAAGGTGCTTTCGCAGTTGTTGTTATTGCGAGATTGCATTACGGCGGATTACCATTCCAGAACGTTTCTCCGTTTGATGATTTTACATTAGTTCAAATCATTGCGGGTATTGCTGCAGTCATTGGACATATCTGGACAGTGTTTGCCGGCTTCCGTGGTGGAAAAGGAATTGCAACTGCTCTTGGTATGTTAATAATGATTATCACTATTGATATGCTCGTTGCAGTTGGAATTTTTATTATCGTTGTTACAGTTTCTCGTTATGTTTCTCTCGGTTCGATTTTAGCAGCATTGTCGATTCCGCTTACACTTATTTTCAGAGAAAATATTCTTCATGATCATATTCAGAGTTACGGAACGATACTTCCATTTGTTGCCGCAGTTTCATTACTTGTAGTATATACACATCGCAAAAATGTTATGCGATTGATTAACGGCACTGAAAGTAAAATTAGTTTTAAGAAAAAGAAGTAATGAAAATCTCAGTACTTGGTGCTGGCGGCTGGGGAACAACACTTGGTATTCTTCTCCACTACAACGGTCATCAAGTTACTCTGTGGGAATACAAAAAAAATTATGTAAAAGAGTTAATCAAAAAAAGGATTAACTCTATTTACCTTCCTGGTATTCAAATACCTCAAGAAATATCTATAACGCACGATCTCAAAGAATCTGTCTATCAAAAAAACTTAATTGTGCTTGCTGTGCCTTCACAGTTTTTACGCTCGGTTATTGATGAAGTAAATTATTCTGATATTAAAAATTCAATTCTTGTTAGTGTTGCAAAAGGAATTGAAAACAAACACTTGATGACAATGAGTCAAATGTTAAAAGATGTACATCCAAATTTATCTGAAGAACAGATTGGCGTTTTATCTGGTCCCTCCCACGCAGAAGAAGTTTCCAAAAGAATTCCAACGGCTGTAGTTGCAGCTTCAACCGAACTTGAAACTTCAAAATCTATCCAGGCTGCTTTTATGAATTCCTACTTCCGAGTTTATTCTTCCACGGATATACTTGGTGTTGAGCTTGGCGGCGCATTTAAGAATGTAATTGCAATTGGTGCTGGAATTATTGATGGAGCTGGTTTTGGTGATAATACTAAAGCTGCAATTATGACTCGTGGTGTTGCAGAAATTTCTAGACTTGGTTTGGCAATGGGCGCACGACCAGAAACTTTTGCGGGACTTTCAGGTATGGGTGATTTAATTGTTACATGTATGAGCAAGCATAGTCGTAATCGATATGTTGGCGAACAGATTGGTAAAGGCAAAACACTTAAAGAAGTTTTAAAAAGTATGGAAATGGTTGCTGAGGGTGTTGAAACTAGTCGCTCTGCATCGAAGCTTGCTGAAAAAAATAATGTAGAAACCCCGATTACAACAGAAGTTTATAAAATATTATTTGAAGATAAAGATCCGGTTAAAGCCACAACAGATCTTATGACTCGCGATATGAAAACCGAAAGACACTAAAACAAAATTCAATAGAACACGGATAGCACGGATTACGCTGATTCACACAGGTTTTCGATCATTAGAAAATACTTTTCTTTTAAATTCAGGTTTCTTTCCAAAGTTTAATAGTAAACCAACCTCAAGATTTGTAGCTTTTAAATAATTTATTAATTGAGTTTCATGTTCTTCACACAAACTTTCAGCGGCTTTTAATTCTAATATTATTAGATCTTCAACTATCAAATCAGCAAAATAATCTCCTACTTCAAATGATTCATAAAATACTTTAATATTTTTTTGTTGATCGACCTTTAAATTCATTTGCTTAAGTTCAATCTTTAAAGCATTCTCATATACTTTTTCCAGAAAACCATAACCGAGTGAATTAAAAACTTTGTAGTAGGCTTCAATAATTTTCTTTGTGATATTTTCGTGTAACATAAATATTCCTTTTTTAATCTGCGTAAACCCGCGTAATCCGCGATATCCGTGTTCTATTGCGATTATGTTATTCTGTAACTCTTCCGCCTGGCAAAGAAATTCCTTTTATTTTTCTAAAGATAGAAACTGCGTATGAATCTGTCATTCCGGAAATAAAATCTATAACCCTTAAAAGTCTTTGATATAGTTCTGTGTTTTTCTTTTCTCCAAAGAAAAATCTTTTAGGAATAAGATTTATGATTGCGCGATATTTGGGTGTGAGATTATTATTTGAATATTCATTGTAAGCAGTAATGAAAGTATCAAGCAAACCACCGAGAACTTCATAGCCGGCAACTTCACGCTCGACTACACTTCTATGCCTGTAAATTTTTGCAATTGAAGCTTTCTCTATTTTCTTAAGCGTATTTGATTTTGAAATTACAGTAACAAGTTCCTTGTTGAAGTTTCCAACAAGAATATCTTTTTCCTTTTCCATAAAAGCATCAGCAACAAGATTAACAAGATCGCTGATAGCTTTTGCACGCAAGTAACCAACTTTTTCATTATCATCACGTTTTCTGTAGCCGGATAAATCACTTTTATGAATTAAAGGAAGCAATAAACCTTCAGTTTCTTTAAATGATAAAAGTCCAAGACGAAAACCATCTTCAAGATCCATAATACTGTAACAAATATCATCCGCAGCTTCAACAAGAAAAGAAAGCGGATGACGGTGCCATAAATAGTTTTCGTTTCTTTCTGGTTTGCCTAATCCTGTTTTCTCAGCAACGTGCTTAAATATTTCCTTTTCAGATTGAAAGAAACCAAACTTCTTGTAAATATTTTTATATCCCTTTGCGTGCTTGATCTCAAGATCAGTAAGTGATTCTTTTGGATATTTATTAAGTGCGGATAAAGTTGCATAAGTTAATTGCAAACCGCCATCAACATCCTGGTTTTGTAGTTTTGTAATTATTCTAAAACCCTGAGCATTCCCCTCAAATCGAATAAGGTCATTCCATTTTTTCTCATCATTTATTTCATCTTTGAATTTTTTACCGTTTCCATTTTTAAAATATTCTGCAATAGCATCTTCACCAGAGTGTCCAAACGGAGGATTACCAATATCGTGAGCAAGGCAGGCTGCAGCAACAATCTCTCCAAAATGAAATTGTGTAAAATCTTTTTTCAACTTTGGATGTTTGACAATTATTCTTTCACCAACAAGATTGCCAAGTGATCTTCCAACAACAGAAACTTCAAGACTGTGAGTTAATCTTGTATGAACAAAATCACTTTCGGGTAAAGGAAAAACCTGGGTCTTATCCTGCAGCCTTCTAAAAGCAGGTGAAAAAACTATTCTATCAAAATCTTTTTGAAACTGGCTTCGTCCATCCTTTTTTGATAATTGACTTTTTTCAATTCCAAGACGGTCATCTGTTAAAAGTAATTTCCAATCCAAAGTAAATTCCTTTAATTAGTTATGCGGAAAGTTAAAAAAATATCGCTTAATAATTATAAGTAAAGTTGAGTTTGCTTTGCCAAGCATCTATTTTTCGGGCAATGAAATCTGATAAAGAAAATATTCTTGAGTCTTCAGTTCAATACATCAAATCTGTTGGACCTAAACGTGCGGAATCTTTTTCTAAAATTGGGATAAATACAATTCGAGATCTTCTCTTTTATTTTCCTTCCCGCCATCTCGATCGCACAACTGTTTTAAATGCGGCACGCGCATACGGTTACGCAATAAATGGTTATGATGGGGAAGCGACTATCATTGCAAAAGTTGTTGATAAAGAAAAAAGAAATCTTGGCAGAAAAGAAATTCTTAAGGTTCAGTTTAGAGATTCATCTGGCTTTATTGAATGTGTTTGGTTCCATGGAGTAAAATATTTCCATTCAGTTTTTAATGAAGGAGATTATTTTGCGATCTCTGGCAAGCCGGAAATAAATTATAACAAACTTCAAATCGTCCATCCTGATTTTGACAAGATTACAGAAGAAGAAACACAAAGTTTTCTGAATACAGGTAAAATTATTCCGTTTTATAGAATTCCAAAAGAGCTAAAGCAAAAAAACATTGGCGATTTAAGTTTACGCCGAATTATAAACTCCGCAGTTGAAAGTTATGTTGATAATCTTGAAGAAACTCTACCGCAAGAAATTATTGTACAACATAAGTTGATTGATTTGATAACTGCTGTTAAAAATTATCATTATCCACAAAGCAAAGAATTATTCGATCAGGCAAAGCGAAGATTTAAGTTTGAAGAAATGTTTTATCTTGAACTGCTTGTTGCTATCAAGAAGAATAATTATCAGACAAAGCTTTTCGGAAATAAGATGGAGATTAAAACAAATCTGGTTTCTGATTTTATCAAAACTCTGCCATTTGAGTTAACACATTCGCAGTTAAATGTTTTAAGTGAGATCAAAAAAGATATGCTTACTGAAAAACCGATGAACAGACTTTTACAAGGTGATGTTGGAAGCGGAAAAACTATTGTTGCATTAATTTCAATGTTGATTGCAATTGATAATGGATTTCAAACAGCACTTATGGCACCAACAGAAATTTTAGCTGATCAGCATGCAAAAAATATTTCTGCAATGATGAAAAAACTTTATGAGCTAAATCCTAATAAAGAAATTAAAGTTAGTTTGCTTCTTGGCGGACAAAAAAAATCTGTGCGAAATCAAAAACTTTCTGATATTGAATTGCAGGAAGCTGATATTGTTATTGGCACACACGCAATTTTTGAAGAACAGGTTAAGTTTAACAATCTTGGTTTGATTGTTATTGATGAACAGCATCGTTTTGGTGTAAAGCAAAGGGCTGCGTTACAAAGTAAAGGGAAAATTCCGGATGTTCTTGTTATGAGCGCAACTCCAATTCCCCGAACTCTTTCGATGACGGTTTATGGTGATCTTGATTTGTCAATTATAAATGAAATGCCGAAAAACAGAATTCCAATTAAAACTGTTTTACGCAGCGAAAAGAAACTTCCTGAGATTTATAAATTTATAATTGATAAAGCAAAAGAAGGTTACCAAACATTTTTGGTTTATCCATTGGTAGAAGAATCCGAAAAGTTAGATTTAAAAGCTGCAACAACTTTTTATGAGGATTTAAAAGAAAATCATCTACAAAATCTTAAACTTGGATTGATTCACGGAAGAATGAGCTGGCAGGAAAAAGAAGAAGTGATGCTGATGTTTAAGGATAAAATGTTTGATGTTTTAATTTCCACCACAGTGATTGAAGTTGGGATTGATATTCCCGACGCAAACATAATTTTGATAAATGATGCTCATCGTTTTGGTTTATCGCAGCTTCATCAGTTGAGGGGAAGAGTTGGAAGAAGTAACAAACAAGCTTATTGTATCTTAATTACAAAAGATGAAATTGCCGCAAAGCAGAATACAAACCAGCTTGAGCTTGATTATTTATCCTCTGTTCAGTTAGAAAAGTATAAATCATCTGTAAGATTACAATCGATGGTAAAATATTTTGATGGATTTAAGATTGCAGAAATTGATTTAAAGCTCCGCGGACCCGGAGATATTTTCGGAACAAAGCAAAGTGGATTTCCTGAATTGAAGTACACAAATATTGTTGAAGATCAGGAATTAATTCTTGAAGCAAAGCAAAGTGCGTTCAAATTAATAGAAAATGATCCGAAGTTGGAAAAAAATTTTTCAGCGCTCATCCGCAAAAATCTAATCAAGCATTACTCAGAAAATCTTTCTTACGCTAAGATTGCTTAGCATTAAAACTCTTCACATTACTTTCAATACTATAAACAGCTATTGCTATTGGCATCACCTAGATCCAATCGAAATATTTTTCTTAAAAATATTTTTTAAAACTAAAAAAACTGAACGATGAACGCTTGAAAATATTTTTTCTATCAAATCCAAAACTTGTTGACAAACATTTTATAAACATTATATTTGGAACAGAAAAAATTTATAAGGAGAAAAATATTTTATCTTCCTTCTTTAACAAGAAGTTGAACGTTGCGTTAGCATATAATGTGAAACCTGAAAGTGATTCTTTCCCAGCATCCGTGTCCCCAAATTCGAATAATCAATCACAAAATTTAAATTCACAGATGGATGAGTTTGCCGAATGGGATACTTGGGAAACAATCAACGCAGTTAAAGATGCAATCTCTCTCTATAATAATGTTACTATGATTGAAGCCGATGAAGAAGCGTACAATAAATTTCGCAAAATCAAACCAGACATTGTTTTTAATATTGCTGAAGGTGCATTCGGTGTAAGTCGTGAAGCACAAATTCCTGCTATGCTTGATATGTTACAGATTCCTTACACCGGTTCTGATGCTCTTACACTTGCAATTTGTCTTGATAAAGCCCGCACAAAAGAAATTTTAAGTTATTACAAAGTTCCTACTGCTAAATTTTTTGTTGCTGATAAGGTTGAAGATGCAGAAAATCATAATCTTAACTTTCCAATGATCGTAAAGCCAATCAGTGAAGGTTCGGGAAAAGGAATTTATGCTTCATCTTTTGTACATAACAAAGCAGAACTTGAAAGAGAAATCAGCAGAATAACTTCTGAATACAATCAATCTGCATTAGTGGAAGAATTTTTATCCGGCAGAGAGTTTACGGTTGCTATGCTTGGTAATAACGGCGACGCCAGAGTTTTACCAGCAATCGAAATGAGATATGATAAATATCCCGCTGGTACCGCTCCACTTTATTCTTATGAAGCTAAGTGGATTCTTGATACTAAAGAAAATGATTTTGATGTATTCGATTGTCCTGCAAACATCACAAAAGAACTTGAAGCAAAGATTAACAAAGTTTGTGCTGATACTTACAGAGTTCTAAAGTGCAGAGACTGGAGCAGAATTGATTTACGTCTTGATAAAAAGGGTGAACCCAATATTATTGAGATAAATCCATTACCAGGAATTATTCCTGATCCGAATGAGAACTCAAGTTTTCCCAAAGCTGCACGAGCAGCCGGAATTGAATACGATGATATGATAAACACAGTTTTAGCATCAGCAGTTAAGAGATATAATCTATTATGAAGACTGAAGCTAAAATATTAATCTGTTACAATTCACCAGTAAGCATTTTTTCTATTTACAATGGAAAACCTGCTGATGAAAGTTTAGACAGCAAAGATTTATCAGAACATTCCTTTGCATCAAATATGTTAGAGATTGAAGATCATCTTAAAACATTTTTTACAGATGTAAAATCTTTACCGATAGATAAAAATGTAAATCGAACAATTGAAGATATTACATCTTACAATCCTGATGCGATACTAAATTTTGTTGAATCTGTTGAAGGAATAACATATTACGAATATTGTATTGCCGGATTGTATGAACTTCTTGGTTATCAATACACAGGCAATGTTCCTCAAACACTTGGAAATTGTTTGGACAAGAAGCGTGCAAAAGAAATTTTATACTCAAATGGAATTAATACTCCGAGAGCAATTACACTTGCACCGAAAGAAAAATTTACAAAAAAAGATGTCAATCTTACTTATCCGCTCATCTTAAAACTTGTTGATGAAGATGCAAGCATTGGCATTTCAGAAAATTCTGTTGTAAATAATTACAAAGAGTTGAAAAATCATTTTACATTTTTAACTGAGACTTATAATAAAAGTCTTATCGTTGAAGAGTATATAGTAGGAAGAGAATTAAACTGCGCAGTGCTCGGTGGTAAAGTTCTCCCCTTATCTGAGATTGATTTTACCGGGTTACCGGAAGGATTACCTAAGATAGTTACTTACGATGGTAAATGGATTGAAGGCAGTACATATTATAATTTTACAAATCCTGTTTGCCCGGCTAAGATCGACTCCGATACTAAAAAGAAAGTTGAAGAAATAGCTAAGCAGTCTTATAAAGTTTTAGGATGCAGAGATTATGCGCGTGTTGATGTTAGACTATCTAACAATGGAACACCTTACGTGATTGAAATAAATCCCAACCCTGATGTGTCAAGTGATTCAGGTTTTGCAAGAGCAGCCGCAGCATCAGGAAAATCTTATGGTGAACTTTTATCTACTATAACAAGTTTTGCATTACAGCGAAAGTACAATGATTCGAAAAATAAAGCCGTCTGACGAAGTTGCTATTGAAAATATGCTGACGAGGATTCCGAACTTTAATGAGGAAGAAATTAAAGTTGCAATGGAACTTGTGAATATTTCGGTCATAAATCCGAACCAGACAGATTATCATTTATACGTTTATGAAAATGATGGCAAGATTGTTGGATATCATTGTACGGGAAAAAGACCGCTTACAGACGGTGTTTATGATCTTTACTGGATTGCTTCCGATCCTGCTACCTCAGGCAAAGGAATCGGTAAACAGCTTTTAGAACATGCTGAAGAGTTTGTAAGAAGTAATAACGGCAGATGGCTGCTGGCAGAAACTTCTTCAAAAGAAAGTTATGCTTCCACGCAAAACTTTTATCTTAGAAATAAATATTCGATTATTTCGGAGATAAGAGATTTCTACTCAGTAGGTGACGACCTGCTGGTATTTGGAAAGTATTTCAACAATAAGAATCACTGAGGAAACGTTATGGAACTTTGGCAGCAAATGGTACGCGACAGTGTGCACACTGTTGATGAACTCGTTGGAAAATTCGGGATCGACCGCAAAGTGGCGGAAGAACTTGATGAATTTTTCCAGGCACGTATCAATCCATATTATCTAAGCTTAATTCGACATCCCGGAGATCCCATCTGGCGTCAATGTGTTCCGGATAAAGCAGAACTGGAAGACTTTGATTCAGCAGAAGATCCATTGATGGAAGATGCAATGAGTCCTGTACCAAACATCACTCATCGTTATCCAGATCGCGCATTGTTTCTTGTTACAAGCCAATGCGGATTGTATTGCCGCTTTTGCACAAGAAAAAGAAAAGTCGGCGATTATGAAAAGATATCCATGAAAGGACTTGAAAGCGCTTTCAAATATCTTGAAGAGCATACGGAAATCCGAGACGTTATTCTTTCAGGCGGTGATCCATTAATGTTAACGGATGCAATGCTTGAAAAAATTCTGCAACGGATAAGAGCAATTCCTCATATCGAAATAATTCGTATTGGGTCTAAAATGCCTTGTGTACTTCCGCATCGTATAACAAACAAACTTGTTAATATGTTAAAGAAGTATCATCCACTTTATATTAATACACATTTTAATCATCCTTGGGAAATTACACCTGAAAGCTCTAAAGCCTGCGAGATGTTAGCTGATGTTGGAATACCGATGGGTAACCAGATGGTTATTATGAAAGGTGTTAATGACGATCCTGCTGTTGTAAAAGAACTGATGCAGAAACTTCTTAAGATAAGAGTTCGTCCATATTATATTTATATGGCTGATGAAACAAAAGGTGCGAATCATTTTAGAACTTCTATTGAAACCGGAATTAATATTATTGAAGGTTTACGCGGACATACAAGCGGACTTGCAGTTCCTCATTTTGTAATTGATGCACCAGGCGGTGGCGGTAAGATTCCGATTCTTCCAAACTACGTGCTTCATAAAGATGAAGAAAGAATTATCCTTAGAAACTTCCAACATAAGATTTACACTTATAAAAATTATGCTGATAAAAATAATCCCGAGGGGTTTGGAAGTAAGAGCAAGAGTAACGGTAAGAATGGCAAGAACGGAAGTAATGGAAATGGTAACGGCAAAGGAAAGAAAGATGATATGAAGCCGAAGAAGATCAAACTTCCCGAACTCTCTGAGATAGAGAATTAAATAAAAACCCCGATGAAAGTCGGGGTTTTTTGATTTTGTCTCGTTGAGCAGGATTCCCATCCTGCTTTATTTTTGAATTTTGAACCAAATCGCACGAAAGGATTCGCCGCGGCGAACTGCCCTATGAAAGAATTTTTAACAAATCCTTCTCCAAACTTTCCGCGGGAGTTTCAACAATTCTTCCTATTTCACTTCCATCTTTGTAAAAAATTATTGTTGGAACGAATTCTATTTCAAGTCCTTCAGTTTCGTTGGATAATCCTTGTTTTTCCCTGTTAACTCCAATTAGAGTAATAGAGTTTACATCGTAGTTAAGTTCGTTTAGTATTTTAAATAATCTTGGTAATTGTTCGCGGCTATCGCTGCAGGTAGAACGGAAAACAATTTTGATAGTTATATCTACAAGTTTTCCTTCTAAGCTATCAAGAGTTTCAAAATCCGGCTGGTAATTATTGTATTCTGTTGTCCAGGTGTTAAAGAAAAACGAATCATTCATCTCACTTACTGGACAATAACCAAGCATTAATGGCTCGCCATTTTTTTCATCTGTTGTGATTTTGTAATCCTGGGCATTTATTTGGATAGTGGTAATTATTATTGCAAACGGGATGAGATATTTGAGCATATTATTTAATTCCAATTTCGTGCTACTGAATTTAATGTCTAATAAAAACTGAATAATTGTCATTTCGACCAAAGCGAGAAATCTGTTTGATAAGCAGTTAAGATTTCTCAGTCTGGCAATGCCATCCTTCGAAATGACAACTGATAACTTTATCGAAAAATCACACTTCGACTTCGCTCCATTAGACTTAGTGTGTGATTTAATTTATTTTTATAAAAAATATTTAATAACAAAATAAGGATTAAATAAAATACCCAAAGAAC
>Ga0172373_10006698_pt1 | contig 15241 bp, 10 predicted proteins | sample Lak10m_2_FD_114546 | JGI IMG/M metagenome (GOLD analysis project Ga0172373, IMG submission 114546) | Freshwater microbial communities from Kabuno Bay, South-Kivu, Congo - kab_092012_10m | ecosystem: Environmental > Aquatic > Freshwater > Lake | place: Democratic Republic of the Congo...
CGCCGGCTGTCACAGGCGGTGATGCGTGCGCGAGGGCGCCCTGCGCGGTCGATCCTGTACTAGGGTGCGCCCCCTTTGCCGTTCATGGACTCTCCAGGAGCCGGAAATGTTCGACAAGCTGCGTGATCACTGCGGTGTCTTCGGGATCTTCGGCCACAAGGAGGCGGGGACGCTGACCTACCTCGGGCTCCACGCGCTGCAGCACCGCGGGCAGGAGAGCGCGGGCGTGGTGACGTCGGACGGAGCGACGCTGCATCGCCACCGGGCGATGGGGCTGGTGGCGGATATCTTCACGCCGGAGGTCCTGGCGACGCTGCCGGGCGATCGCGCGATCGGCCATGTCCGCTACTCCACGGCGGGCAGCTCGGCGCTGGAGAACGCGCAGCCGCTGATGATGCGCGACCACGGGCGTCATCTGGCGGTGGCGCACAACGGCAACCTGGTGAACGCGGATCTGCGCCGCGCCGAGCTCGAGGAGCTGGGCGCCGTCTTCTCGTCGTCGTCCGACACCGAGGTGATCCTGCACCTGATGGCCCGCGAGAAGGAGGGGACGTTGGAGCAGCGGATCGTCCGTTCGCTGAGCCACGTGGAGGGGGCGTTCTCGCTGGTGTTCCTGACGGAGGACCGGCTGGTGGCGGTGCGCGATCCGCACGGGTTCCGGCCGCTGGTGCTGGGGCGTACCAAGGACGGCGCGTGGGTGGTCGCGAGCGAGACGTGCGCGTTTGCGCTGGTGGGCGCGGAGCTGGTGCGCGAGGTGGAGCCGGGCGAGGTGGTCTCGATCGGCACCGACGGCCTGCGCACCGACTGGCTGCGGCGTGATGCGCCCGGCGGCCGCTGCGTCTTCGAGCTGATCTACTTCGCCCGGCCCGACTCGAAGGTCTTTGACCGCTCGGTCTATGGCTCGCGCCGCTCGCTGGGGCGCGTGCTGGCGCGGGCGCAGCCGTGCGAGGTGGACGTCGTGGTGCCGGTGCCCGATAGCGGCACGCCGGGCGCGATGGGCTTTGCGCAGGAGCTGGGGGTGCCGTTCGAGCTGGGGCTCATCCGCAGCCACTACGTCGGGCGGACGTTCATCGAGCCGAGCCAGCAGATCCGCCACTTCGGCGTCAAGCTGAAGCTGTCGCCGGTGCGTGAGGTGGTCGAGGGCAAGCGGGTGGCGGTGGTGGACGACTCGCTGGTCCGCGGCACCACGTCGCGCAAGATCGTGAAGATGCTGCGGGATGCCGGCGCGCGCGAGGTGCACCTGCGCATCACGGCGCCGCCGACGCGGTACCCCTGCTACTACGGCATCGACACGCCCAACCGCGGCGAGCTGCTGGCGGCGACCCACTCGCTGGAGGAGGTGGCGCGCTACGTCACGGCCGACTCGGTGGGCTACCTCACCGAGGCGCAGATGCACGAGGCGCTGGCGAGCGACAGCCAGCAGTTCTGCGACGCGTGCTTCTCCGGCAAGTACAAGGTGCCGTTCCCCGATGCGGACCAGTTGGTGAAGCTGGGCAAGGCGGGGTAGCGCACTGACCTTGCGTTACCCAACGAAACCTCCTTCTTCTGCCTCGTGGAGGCGTGCTTAAGCACGCCTATCGCTGGGGATCTCCCGAGTCCGCGGTCATGAGGTGGTCAGGCCGTGACCACCTCCTCGACGACGATCGGTGCCAAGCCTCCGAGCAAGAGACGCTCCAAGGAGCGTCTCTACGGGCGGACAAATAAGGCGGAAGAAGCGGGCGGAAAAAGCGGGCGGAGCGCAGCGACGCGCGTAGCCCTCTGCTTCGTGGAGGCGTGCTTAAGCACGCCTATCGCTGGGGATCTCCCGAGTCCGCGGCCATGCGGTGGTCAGCACGCGACCACTTCCTCGACGACGATCGATGCCAAGCCTCCGAGCAAGAGACGCTCCAAGGAGCGTCTCTACGGGCGGAAAAGGCGGGCGGAAAAGGCGGGCGGAAGACGGCGGCGGATCCGACCTTCAGACGCAGCCCGCCAGCCGCAGCATCGCCTGCAGGGGCTCCGTGAACCGCCCGTCAGCATCGTGCGCGATCAGCGGCGGCTCGATCGTGAGCGGCCGTCGTGAGCGCGGCCGCGCCTCGATGAGCGTCACACCGGCGGGCGCGTCGGCGCTCGGATGCACGCAGCGCAGCCGCACCGGCATCAATCGCGCCGCTGTCAGCGCGCCGATCGCCGTCACCAGTCTCGACGCCGGATAGACAAGGCACATGCGTCCATTGTCGGTCAGCGCGCGCCTCGCGTAGGCGGCCACCACGTCGATCGGGGCGTAGAGATCGTGGCGGGCCAGCGCCTTTTCCCCAGACGGGCTGGAGCGACCGGCGGCGGCGTCGAAGTAGGGCGGATTGCAGACGACCAGCTGATGCTGCCGCTCCGGGGCGCTCGAGCGGACGTCCCCCTCCTGCACCGTCACGTCCAGCCCGTTGCGGCCGGCGTTGCGTCGCGCCAGCTCAGTCAACTGCTGCTGGAGCTCGAGCGCGTGCAGAGTCCATGCGGGGCGGCGGTGCTTGAGCAGCAGCGCGATCACGCCGCAGCCGGTCCCGATATCGAGCGCCGCCAGCGGTCGTTCGTCGCTGCCCTCGAGGGCGAAGGCCGCCAGCAGCGGCGCATCCATCGTGAAGCGGTATCCGTGCCGATGCTGCAGCAGCGACAGCGCGCCCAGCGCGTCATCGGTGAGAGGCTCCGGCGACGTCGCCTCCGGTGCGATCACAGCAGGCGGCTCTCTCCGCGGCGGCTGAGCGTCTCCACCACGGCCCGCACCTCCTGGGCGCGCTCGCGCGGCACCACCAGCAGCGTGTCGCCGGCGTCGACGATGACCACGTTGGTGAGCCCCACCGCGGCGATCGGCCGCTTGTCGCCCACCACCACGCAGCCGTGGCAGTCGACCAGCACGTCTCGCGGGCTGGCGACGTTGCCGTGCGTGTCGACATCGCGCACCTCGGGGAGGGCGGCGAACGAGCCGACATCGCTCCAGCCGAAGTCGCCCGGGATGCAGGCGATCCCCTCGGCCTGCTCCATGACGCCGTAGTCGATGCTGGTCGGCTCCGCGTGGGGGAACTCGCGGGCCAGCGTGGCGTTGTAGGCGCGGGTGCCGATGGTGGGGCGCAGCGTCTCGAGCACGGCGTGCAGGCGCGGCAGGAACCGGGCGATCTGCGTCAGCACCGTGTCGGCCCGCATCACGAAGATGCCGGCGTTCCACAGGTAGTCGCCGCTCTGCAGGTAGGCGCGGGCCCGGTCGTGGTCGGGCTTCTCGACGAAGCGCTGCACCCGGAAGGCGTGCGAGCGGCCGCGGTCGCCCAGCGGCGCGCCCAGATGGATGTAGCCGTAGCCGGTCTCGGGACGCGTCGGGGTGATGCCCAGGGTGGCGAGCATCCCCTCGGCGGCAAGCGCGGCGGCGGCGGAGAGCGCCTGACGGAAGCCGGCCGTGTCGGCGATGTGGTGATCGCTGGGCAGCACCACCAGGATGCCGGACGGGTCCTTGTGGGCCACATGCAGCGCCGCGAGGCCGATGGCCGGTGCGGTGTTGCGAGCCACTGGCTCCACCAGCACCTGCGTGCGCGGTACCTCCGGCACCAGCTTGCGCACCGTGGCGGCGTGCGCCTTGCCGCAGACGACGAACGCATCGCGCGCCCGGCACAGCGGCGGCAGCCGGTGGAGGGTGTCAACGATGAGCGGCCGCTTGGTGGCCAGCGGGAGGAACTGCTTGGGGCGGGCTTGCCGGGAGAGCGGCCAGAACCGCGTGCCGCTGCCGCCAGCCATGATGATGGGGTAGAGCTTCATCGTCCGGGCTCCTTGTCAGGCCTGCAGCAGGCCGCGGTTGAGCAGCACCAGCAGCAGGGCGCCCAGCACCAGCCGGTAGCCGATGAAGACGTGGGTGGAGTGGGTCTGCAGAAACCGCATCAGCAGCGCGATGGCGGCGAGGCCGGAGACGAACGCCACCACCGTCGCCACCAGCGTGGGGCCCAGGAGCCCGCCGCTCATGCCGCTGGCGAGGCCGTCGCCCTTCATCACGTCGCGCAGCTCGAACAGCCCGGCGGCGGCCACGGCCGGGATGCTGAGCAGGAACGAGAAACGCGCGGCTGTCTCGCGCCGCAGCCCCAGCAGCAGCCCGCCGGTGAGCGTGGTGCCGCTGCGGGAGGCGCCGGGGATGAGCGCCAGCGCCTGGGCGCAGCCGACGAGGACGGCATCGCGGAAGGTCATCTGCTCCAGCCCGCGGGCGTGGGAGGCGACGCGCTCGGCGACCCACAGCAGCAGCGCCAGCACGATGAGGGCGCCGGCCACCACATGCAGCGAGCGCAGGTGCGTCTTGATCGCCGACTTGAAGACGATGCCGCACAGCGCGATGGGCAGCGTTCCGGCGACGATGCCCAGCGCCAGCCGCGCGTCGGGGTGCTCCAGCGGGCGTCCCTGACGCAGACCTTCGATCGTCCCGGCGGCCAGACGGGACAGGTCGGCGCGGAAGTAGACCAGCGTCGCCAGCAGCGTGCCCAGCTGGGAGACGGCGGTGAAGGCGGCACCCGGATCGGACCAGCCGACCAGCGCCGGGACGACGCGCAGATGGGCCGTGGAGCTGATCGGCAGGAACTCCGTCAGTCCCTGGAGGAGCCCCAGGACGATGGCCTGCAGATAGCTCATGAGTCACTCCGGCGGGTCGATGGGGGGCGAAGGCGGCGCACCCTAGGCGAGCGAGGGGTCGACGGGCAACCGGCCGGCGGACCGACCGGGCTGCGAGAGGCTCAAGTGTCCGTAACCCTTGATGATTCGATGGTTTCATCGATGAAACCTCCCGAATCATCAAGGTTCGCCCCCGAAAAGCGAGGGTGCGGGGCTCGCGGCGCTGCGGCCCCCGCGCGTGTTTCCGGCCGAATGTCGCTGAAATGAGGCACGATTCTCACGGTGATCCGTCCTGCCGGGGGGCGCCGCTGGATGGTGTCGACCCCCTCCCGGGTGCCGAAACGGCCGGTCGTCGAGAGGCCCAAGTGGCCGGAAAGTCTCGAAATTCGACTGTTGCATCGATGCAACACTCAAATTTCGCAGGGTTCGGCTCCGAAATCCGGAGGTGCGGGCCATTTCGGGGCGATGGCTGGGTCGAAGCGCCGACGAGACGGACCGCTCTCCCGATCGACGGCGACGTGACGCGACGGGAGGCTCGTCGAGCTGGCCATCCCCCTCCCGAGCGCCGGAACGGCCTGTCGGCGAGAGGTCCAAGTTTCCGGAAAGGCTGACGAATCACCTGTTGTTTCGATGAAACATCGAAATTTCGCGAGGTTCTCCTCCGAAATGCGCGGGTGCGGCGGGGTCGGCGCTGAAAAGCCGGCGCGCGGCGTCGACGGGATGACCTCGACGTGAGGCGCTACCCGCTCGAGCCCCGACCCGCAGGTCCATGGCGGCAGGCCCCGCGGCGGCAGGCCCCGCGGCGGCGGGTGTCGCGTGGGGGTGTCGATCCGGCTCCCGGGCGGCGGTTCGAGCGGCTATGGTGCGCCCGCATCCACTGCCGGGGTGGCGGAACAGGCAGACGCAGCGGACTTAAAATCCGCAGCCGCTTCGCGCGGCGTACGGGTTCGACCCCCGTCCCCGGCACCACCGGCCTCGACCACGATCGCCGGGCCATCAGTACGTCGCACCGGACGCGACGGCCGACTCGGACGCTGTCGGTCGCGCGGTGTGGCGACCACTTTCGGGGGCGTTCGTGACGCGACGTTTGCTGGGACGAGGGATCGTGTCCCTCCTGGGGCTTTGGCTGCTGCTGGCGGCGCCGCAGGTGCGGGCGGAGGCCGGGACGGCGGAGCTGCAGTCGTGGGTGGACCGGGCCGGCGTGCGTGGCGTGCTGGTGGTGGTCCACTCGCCTGCCTGTGCGGACTGCGCGGCGGCCGTGCCCCGGTGGAAGCTGCTCAAGGAGCGCTGGGGGCGGGATGGCCTGCGCGTGCTGGTGCTGTCGGTGCGGGACCCCGACGACCCGGGTCGCTGCGCCCCGGCGCCGTGGGCCGGTGACGGCGTGCTGTGCGATCTGGACGGGAGCCTGCCGGCGCGGCTGGGCGTGCGCGGCGACAAGTCGGCGGCGTTTCTGTGGGGGTGGGATCGCCGGCTGCTGGTGTCGCGCGGCGGCGTGTCCGAGACGGAGCGGGCGGTCGAGACGCTCTTTGCGACCCGTCCGCGTGTGCGGCTGATGGTCGACCCGGCGCTGGAGGCGGAGGCGCGGACGACGCTGGAGCGGGAGCTGACACGGGCGATCCGCTACTCGGCCCGGCTGGAGGTGGTGGCCGGTGCGGCTCCGGCGGCCGCGGCGCGGGCGGAGGCGCCCGACGAGTGCCCTGTCGACGGACGGCTGGCGGCCGACCTGGTGCTGTTCGCGTCGAGCACGTCGCGGGAGGGCGCGGTGCGGCTGCGGCTGTCGCGGCTGGAGACCGGCTGCATCGTGCAGACGGCGTCGGGCAGCAGCGCGCTGGACGCCGTGGAGCAGCTGCAGTCGCGGCTGCGGGTGGCGATGTCCTGGCCGGTGGTGAGCACCCCGACCTCTGTGCCGCTGCCGCCGCGCGACACTCCGGTACCGCCTCCGACGCCGAAGCCGCCGGTTGCCTCGGGCCCGGCGGTGCCGACGGCGGTGCGGTTCGTCACCGAGCCGGCGGGCGCCGTGCTGCAGCTGGACGGCCGGATGCTCTGTCAGTCCACCCCTTGCGACCGCACCGTCACGACCGGCAAGCATCGGCTGACGGCGATGCGCGAGGAGTTCGTGACGTCGGAGACGGAGGTGGTGGTGAGCGCCGCCGCGCCGCAGATCGCGCTCACGCTGGTCTCGCGCTTTGCCTCGCTGCAGGTGACGACGCGTCCGCCGGGGCTGCCGGTCTCGCTGGACGGCGGGGCGGCCGCACAGCCGCTGGTGGCGTCGCGGCTGGCTCCGGGCGCGCACACGCTGGTGGTGGTTGACACCTGTCACGCGGCGAGCCCGCGCGAGGTGCGGCTCGTCCGTGGGGAGTCGCGGCGCGAGGCGCTGGAGGCGACGCCCCGGCGAGCAGGGCTGCGGGTGACGCTGACCGGGCGCAGTGCGGCGGCGAGCGGCGAGGTGTGGGTGGACGGTACGCGGGCCGGTGCGATGGGGGCGCGGCTGGAGGTGCCGCTCTGCGCGCAGGCGGCCGAGGTGCGGCTGGCCGACGGCGGCGTGGTGCCGGTGGCGCTGGCGCTCGCGGAGGGGCGGGTGCAGGAGGCCGTGGTGCAGCGGGTCACCGACGACCCGCTGTGGCCGCTGCTGGAGCACGATCTTGTCTCGGCCTCGCTGACAGCGCCGCCCGAACTGGCGCGGCGGGCCGCCTATGGGCAGGCCTGTGCGGCGGGGGATGCGACCAGCTGTGCGATGGCGCGGGCGGAGCGGCTGCCGCTGGGCGCGCTGGAGGCGTTGCCGGGGCGGCTGCTGGCGCAGGCGTGTCAGGAGGGGCGTGCCACGGCGTGCTTCGTGCTGGCGTGGGCGCTGCTGCCGGAGCGGGAGGTGGCTCTCTCCGAGGAGGCGGCGCTGATGGGCGACGAGGCGGATGCGTCGGAGAGCGACGATCGCCGTGCGCAGCGGCTGGCGCGTCAGCTGTGTGATCGAGGGCTGCCCTCGGGCTGCCGGCTGCTGGCGACGGCGCTGCTGCACGGCGCCGCGGCGCCGGCGGACGAGGCGCGGGCGGAAGCGCTGTTCGAGGGTGCGTGCAAGGCGGGTGATGCACGTGCGTGCGGCGAGCTGGCGTCGCGTCGGGAGGGGGCGGCGGCGACGGCGCTGTGGGAGCAGGCGTGCACCGGAGGCAGCGCGCGTGGCTGTGTGGGGCTGGCGCGGGTGCTGCACGTGGCGGCGATGGCGCGCGGGCTCCCGAGGCCGCCGCGGGTGGCGACGCTGCTCTCCAAGGCCTGCGAGGCGGGCGACCGCGAGGGGTGCCTGGCGCACGGTGTGGCGCTCTCGACGGGCAGCAGTGGTGCGGCCGACGTGGGGGCGGCGGTGGCGCCGCTGGTTCAGGCGTGCCGGAGCGGCGTGGCGGAGGGGTGTCGACGGGCGGGGTTGATCACGCTGGCGGCGTGGCGGAGCGCCGGCGGGGAGACGGGTCGCGGTGTTGCTGAATCGGACGAGGCGCATCCGTTGGCGCTGCTGCGTCAGGCCTGCGCGGGCGGCGATGGCGCGGGCTGCGCCGAGGCCGGGGCGCTGCTCGCCGAGGGCAGGCTCGTGACCCGCGATCGCGTGGCGGCGGCGGAGCTGCTGGAGCTGGGCTGTGAGAGCGGGATCGGCGCGGCGTGCAGCCACCGGGGCCTGTTGTTGATCGAAGACGAGGCGAGCGATGAGGGGGTCTGGGAGGCGGCGACGCTCTGGCTGGTGAACGGCTGCGAGCGGGGTCACGCGCGCGGTTGTCTCGGGCTCGGCACCGCCTTCGCGCTGGGGCGCGGCGTGGACAAGGACGAGGCGCACGCCGCCACGCTGTACGAGCGCGCCTGCGATGGCGGTGAGGCGCTGGCGTGCGACGCGCTGGGCGTGCTGCTGGCGACGGGACGCGGTGTCGAGGCCGACCCGGCGCAGGCCAGCAACCTGTTCGAGCGGGCGTGCACGGGCGGCGGGCAGCGCGGCTGCACGCATCTGGGGGTGATGATCTCCCGCGGAGACGGCGGCCGGCCGCGCGATCCGGTGCAGGCGTTCGCGCTCTTCCAGCGCAGCTGCACCGGCGGCGACGGGCTGGGGTGCCACTGGGCGGGGCAGGCGCTGGAGAGCGGCAACGGCGTCGCGATCAACCGGAACAAGGCGGTGGAGTCGTATCGACAAGGCTGCCGTGCCGGCGAGCCCAAGGCGTGCGCGAGGCTCGATGCGATGCGTGTGAAGCGGTGACGCAGCCGGGCCGGCGTCGACGGCCGCCGCGTCGTGGTGTAGGACCGACGCCACCCTCCCGCACCGGAGCCCGCCCGCCGATGTCGCAGCCCTCCTCCACCGACAGACGCTTCGTCGAACGGCGACGTCATGTCGTCACGCTGCTGATCGTCATGCTGACAGCGGCGCTCTCCGCGTGCACCGCCGCCGAGCCGGAGGTGCTGGAGTGGTTCTGCGGGAGCGACGCCGACTGCGACCCGGGCTTTGCCTGCTCGGAGGGGCGCTGCCGCTGCACCGGTGACAACGTCTGCGCGGTCGACGAGTACTGCAATGTCTCCGGCAGCTGTCAGAAGAAGATCGGCTGCGAGACCAACCTCGACTGCCCCGCCGCCATGTTCTGCGACCGACGCAGCGGCCACTGTCTGGACGGCCCCCGCTGCACCGACGACGTCCACTGTCCGCTCGGCTCGCTGTGCGATCTGCGTCGCTTTTCGTGCGTGGAGGGCTGCCGCGCGTCGGGCGATTGTCCGCTCGGGGGGCTGTGCGCCTGCCCCTCCGGCGCGCCGCGCTGTGACGCCGCGGTCGAGAGCTGCGGTCCGGGCACCGAGGCGTGCGAGCTGGGCCAGTGTGTCGAGGGCCCCTGCGCCGACAACAGCTACTGCCGCTTTGGAGAGGTGTGCGCGGCGCCGGCCGACGGCGGACCGCGCCGCTGCCGGCGTGATGAGCGCGGGCCCTATTGCGAGGCCTGCTCGATCGTGCCGGGCATTCCGTTCGGCCTGTGCGGCGCCGACCTGCGCAACTTCTGTCTCGTCGACACCAGCCGCGACTACGGATCGTCCTATTGCGGCGTCTGGTGCGAGTCTGATGCGGAGTGCCCGTGGGGGTTCGACTGCTCCGACGTGCTGATCCTGACGCAGGAGACCTGCACGCGACCGTCCGACGACGAGGCCACCGCGACGCAGGTCGACACCGACACTGCGACCGACGAGGCCACCGACACCGATGAGGGCAATGGTCTCAAGCCGGTCGGCGGCGGCTGTCGCAGCCGTGCCGAGCTGCCGTGCGCCTCCGACGCCGACTGCCCCGGCGGCGAGTGCGACCCGGAGTCAGCGCGCTGCCGGTCGATCTGCCTCGTGGGCGAGGGGGACCGGCAAGGGTTCTGCACGTGTCTCGCCGACACCGACTGCCCCGGCGACCTCTGCTTCGCCGGTCAGTGCGCCGTGAGCCGCGCCGCCTGCGCCGAGGACGCCGACTGCGGCCTGGTCCACTGCAAGAACGTCGTGCAGCCGCGGACGGGCCGGTCGGTGGGCTACTGCTTCATCGGACGCAACTGCGGCCCGGTGGAGGGCGTGACCTGCGACGAGGTGAACGCGGCGGCGTTCGGCGATGCGGCCACCGATACCGGGACTGCGCCATGACCACGCCGCTGATCGAAGGGGTGGATGAGGAGCTGGCGGCGTCGACCGTCGGCGACGCGGGCTCCGAGAGCGTGCACCGGTTCGTCGTCGCCACGGCGGGCGAGCGGCTCGATCGACTCCTGCAGGGGTGGATGGGAGAGCTCTCCCGCTCGCGGCTGACCCTGCTGGTGGACGAAGGTCGGGTGACGGTGGACGGCCAGGTGGCCAAGCCGTCGCAGCGACCGCGCGCCGGGCAGGAGGTGGTGCTGTCGTTGCCGCCGCCGGTGCCGGTGGCGCCGCAGCCGCAGGAGCTGCCGATCTCCGTGCTGTACGAGGACAGCGACCTGCTGGTGCTGGACAAGGCGGCCGGGATGGTGGTGCACCCGGCGGCCGGTGCGCCGGACGGCACTCTCGTCAACGCGTTGCTGTTTCATGTCCGCGACCTGGGCGGCGTGGGCGGCGAGCTGCGCCCCGGCATCGTCCACCGGCTCGACAAGGAGACCTCCGGCGCGATCGTCGTCGCCAAGCACGATGTGGCGCTGGCGCGGCTGCAGCGGGCGTTTCACGATCGACAGGTCGACAAGCGCTACGTGGCGATCGCGCACGGGCACACGCCGCTGGAGACGACGTACGACACGCCGTTCGGTCGCCACCCGGTCGATCGGGTGCGGATGACCGGGCGACTGCGCGCGGATGACCCGCAGGCGCGGCGGGCGGTGACGCACGTGCGGACGGCCGAGACGCTGCTGGGCGGTGAGGCGTCGTTCGTGGAGATCTCGCTGGAGACGGGGCGGACGCATCAGATCCGCGTGCATCTCTCGGAGGCGGGCCATCCGCTGCTGGGGGATGCCACGTATGGCGGTACGAAGCGCGACGCGCGTGCGCATCCACGGGTGAGACAGGCGGCGGCGATGATCGGACGGCAGGCGCTGCACGCGCATGTGCTGACGTTTCCGCATCCGCGCGATGGGCGCATCGTCTCGTGTACGGCGCCGCTGCCGGCGTCGTTCACCGAGGCGCTGGCGTTGCTGAGCGACGGACGGTAGGTGGCGGAGCGGCGCTCGACGCCGGTCCCTCCGACGACGATCGGTGCCAAGACTCCCAGCCAGAGACGCTCCAAGGAGCGTCTTTACCGGCAGAGGAGGCGACAGCGACGCGCTCGCCTCGGTCTCCTGCCGATGCCGATCGGTGCCAAGACTCCCAGCCAGAGACGCTCCAAGGAGCGTCTTTACCGGCAGAGCAGAGGCAGCGCCGCTCGTCCCGTGCCTTGACAGCCGGACGGTGGCGGCGCATTCATCGCGCCCCTCATGGACCCTCTCTCCCCGACACATGCCGCGGCCCGCATCAAGCAGGCGGCCCTGGCGGAGGGGTTCGATCTCGTCGGCATCGCGGCGGCCCGGCCGCTCGACCCCGGTCCTCTCGACCACTGGCTCTCGCAGGGGTTCGACGCCGACCTGCGCTACATGCGTCAGAGCCGCGACGAGCGTCTCGACGTCTCGCGTCTGCTCCCCGGTGCCCGCAGCGTCATCGCCGTGGCCATCGGTTGTCGACCGGGCGAGGAGCCTGCGCAGCCCGATGAGCCGCACGGCGTCGTCGCCCGCTACGCCCGCGGCCGCGACTACCACAACGTCCTCAACCGGCCGCTCCGACGTCTGCGCGCGCTCACCGAGCAGCTGGTGCCGGGGTCGACCGGCTACGCGTCGTGCGATTTCCGCCCCGTGATGGAGAAGGCCTGGGCCTCGCTGGCCGGCCTGGGCTGGGTGGGCAAGAACGGCTGCTTCATCGCGCCGCCGTTTGGCTCGTACGTGCTGCTGGGCTGCGTCATCACCACCGCGGCGCTCGAGCCTGATGCGCCGCATCCGGACCGCTGCGGCACCTGCACCGCCTGCCTGCCGGCCTGCCCCACCGGAGCGCTCGAGCAGCCGCGGTTCGTCGACGCCCGCCGCTGCATCGCCTACCACACCATCGAGCACCCGCTGGCCATCCCCGCGCCGGTCGCGCAGCAGCTCAGCGGCCGGCTCTTCGGGTGCGATCTGTGTCAGGAGCCCTGTCCGTGGAACCGCGCCGCGTCGCCGGCCACCGGACGGCTGGGACTCGCCCTGTCGCCTCAGCCCGAGCGCGCCTTTGTGCCGCTCGCATCGCTGCTGCGATCGTCGCGCGAGCAGGTGACGGCGCTGGCGGCCGGGACGCCGCTCGCACGGGCCGGTGTCGACGGCCTGCTGCGCACCTCCCGGATCCTCGCCGGGACGCCGCTGCCGGAGGATCTCTCGTGAGTCGACAGCGGCCGCTCGCCTACCTCGCGCTGCTTGGGCAGACGGCCATCAGCGGTGGCACCTATCTCGTCGGGCGCTACGCCATCGGTCAGCTCGGCTGGTCGGCGGCCGTGATGCTGCGCAATCTCGGCTCGGCGCTGTTGTTCGTCGGGCTGCTGGCCTGGCGCGGCGCGCGTCCACTGCCGCCGCGGCCGCTGCTCGGGCGTGCGCTGCTGCTGGGGCTGCTGGTGGTGCCGGCCAATCAAGCGCTCTTCTTTGCCGGACTGGGGCGCACCTCGCCCACCCACGCGGCGCTGCTCTTCGCCCTCACGCCGATGTTCGTGATGCTGCTGGGGCTGGCGTCGCGTGCCGAGACGCTGGTGCCGGCGCGCGTCGCAGGCGTGCTGCTGGCCCTTGTTGGAGCCGCGGTCGTGGTGCTGGAGCGACCCGCCGGAGTGATCCGCTCTTCGCTGGAGGGCGACCTGCTGGTGCTGGGGGCCGTCGTCGCCTGGGCGCTCTACACGGTGCTGGGGCGGCCGTTCGTGCAGCGGCATGGCCCTGTCCGCTCCACCGGCTGGTCGCTGGTGGGCGGCACGCTGCTGTTCCTGCCGTTCGGGCTGCCGTCGCTGGCGCAGGTGCCGGCGGAGCGGTTCTCGCCGACGCTGCTGAGTGCCATGGCGTTCATCGTGCTGATGACGGGGTTTCTGGCCTACCTGTGCTGGTACTACGCGCTGGCCCGTGTCGAGGCGTCGCACGCCGCGATCTTCACCAACCTGCAGCCGCTCGTGGCGGCGCTGCTGGCCTGGGGCGTCTACGGCGAGCCGGTGACGCCGCGGCTGGCGCTGGGCGGCGCGGTGATCGTCTGCGGCGTGCTGCTCGCCACCGGACTCGTCGGGCGGGCGGTGCGCTCGATGACGCGTGCGTCGTCCGAAGAGCCGGGGTGAGACCGATGCCGCGCAACGACCGAAACGGGAAGAGAGCCCCTCGTGGCTGATGCAGATCCGATCACGTGGCGGCAGGAGCTCGCGCCCACGTTGCGCCTCGCGCTGCCGATGATGCTGGGCCAGCTGGGGCTCATGGCGATGGGGCTTGTCGACACCGCGGTGATCGGCCGGCTGGGGCCCGCCGCCGTGGCCGCCGCCGGTGCGGCCCATGCGGTCCACATGGTGACGCTGCTGCTGGGTCTGGGGCTGCTGTGGGGGCTGGATCGCACGACCGCCTTTGCGCAGGGGGCGGGGCGCAGCGGCGAGGCGCCGCGGCTGCTGTGGCACGGGCTGCTGCTCGCGACCCTGGGCGGCGTGGTGCTGACAGCGCTGTCTCTGGCGGTCTGCCGCGCGCTGCCGCTGATGGGGCTGGACGCCGAGGTGACAGCGCTGGCGCAGCCGTATCTGCAGGTGATGTCGCTGAGCCTGCTGCCGACGCTGCTCTTCACCGCGGCGCGGCAGGTGCTCCAGGGGCTGGGCCAAACGCGCGCGGCGACGGTGACGATGCTGCTCGCCAACGGGGTCAATCTCGCGGGCAACCTCTGGTTCGTCGAGGGCGGGCTGGGCGTGGCGCCGATGGGCATCGCCGGCTCGGGGCTGGCGACGCTGCTCTCGCGCACGGCGATGGCGCTGGTGCTGCTGTGGGTGGCGGTGCGGGAGCTGGGGTGGCCGGCGCAGCGTCGGATCGATCGCGCCATCATGGGAGAGCTGCTGCGGCTGGGGTGGCCGGCCTCGGTGCAGATGCTGTTCGAGGGGGGCGTCTTTTCGCTCGTCAACCTGCTGGCGGTGCGGCTGGGGCCGGTGCCCGGCGCTGCGAGCCAGGTGGCGCTGCAGGTGGCGAGCTTCACCTTCATGGTGCCGCTGGGGCTGGGGGGCGCGGGCTCTGTCCGCGTCGGGCGGGCGCTGGGGGCGGGCGACGCGTCGGCCGCGCGACGGGCCGGGCGGGTGGCGCTGGGGCTCGCGGTGGGGCTGATGAGCCTGCTCGCGTTGCTGCTCGTCGTGGCGTCGGCGCCGGTGATGCGGCTCTTCAGCCAGCCGGAGGCGGTGCTGGTGGCGGGGCGTCCGCTCCTGCTGGTGGCGGCGTTCTTTCAGCTGTTCGACGGTGCCCAGGTGACGCTGGCCGGCCTGCTGCGCGGCGCCGGCGACACGATGAGCGCGATGGTGGCCAACCTGTGCGGCCACTGGCTGGTCGGGCTGCCGCTGGGCGCGCTGCTCTGCTACCGGCTGGGCATGGGCGCGACAGGGCTGTGGATCGGCCTCGCGACGGGGCTGGGCTTCGTGGCGCTGGCGCTGCTGCTGGCATGGCGGCGTCGGATCGGCCGGCTCTGCGCAGGCGGAGCGATGGCTCCCGCCCCGGTGGCCGAATGAGCGACCCCGTGCGTCAATTGGGGCTGGGGCGATGAGGGCGCCGGCGCTGCGATCGGCTCCGTTCCGGCGGCTGCTGCTGGGGCAGCTGGCGTCGCTGACCGGCACGCAGATGGGCCACGTGGCGCTGGTGTGGCAGCTGTACGAGCGGACGCACTCGCCGGTGGCGCTGGGGTCGCTCGCGCTGGTGCGGATGGTGCCGTTGCTGGTGTTCGGTCTCTACGGCGGCGTGGTGGCCGACGCGTTCGACCGGCGACGCACCAGGATGCTCGCGCAGGGGCTGATGGCGCTGTGTGCGCTGATGCTGCTGGGCGCGACGCTGACGGGCCATGACACGGCGCCGGTGCTCTACGCGCTGTCGTTTCTCTCGAGCCTGGGATCCACGCTGGATGCGCCCGCGCGGCAGGCGCTGCTGGTGCAGCTGGTGCCCTC
>Ga0172373_10006702_pt1 | contig 15237 bp, 8 predicted proteins | sample Lak10m_2_FD_114546 | JGI IMG/M metagenome (GOLD analysis project Ga0172373, IMG submission 114546) | Freshwater microbial communities from Kabuno Bay, South-Kivu, Congo - kab_092012_10m | ecosystem: Environmental > Aquatic > Freshwater > Lake | place: Democratic Republic of the Congo: South-Kivu...
GGTTTGCAGCTGAGTTCATTGATTCAAGTAGTGGTCTGAATACTCTTGTACTGCGTGCGTTTACTACGAACTCACCATTAGATAACATCGCAGGTATATTATCAGAAAAATCCCCACCTGAACCAAATACAATACCTCCCTGTGCTCTTCTTTGATTTACATTGATTGCTCCCGTCCCAATATTACTTGTATTAGATGGGGTAGATGCTGGTACTTGAGTTGATAAAATTTTCTTCACTTGAGCAATTCCAACCAAACCTGTAGCAATTGCCTGAGCTATCGCATAACCTGGTATTGCTCCGCCAAGTGAACCTGCTGCGGTTCTTAATTGTGCTGCGATTGCGGCGTATGTGTTAACTAATGTTGCGGCAACAGCGAAAGCTTTCCCTTGTTTTGTATTTTCACCAATCAGTTGTGATACAGCCACAAGCCCTTGACCTATAGCTTGAAATGTGGCAATCTCAGCATCGAGTTCCGCTTGTCTGATATTATTCCTAGCATCACTTAATTCTTTAACTCTCTTATTATACTCAGCTTCGGTTATAATAAGTTGGTCTTTCTGTTGTTTAGCTCTTTCAAGTTCTTTAACATACAAAGCATCCAACTCATCATAATACTCGGTATTTGTAAGTCTGTCTTGTTCCCTCTTTAATTCAAGTTTTGTTTTCTCATTATCAAATCTTTGTTGTTCTAAAGAAAGAATCTTATCATTTGTTTCTTGAATTATTCTTAACTTTTCTGCTTTTGTATATGTCCTTGATTTAATAATTTCATCAGCATACTGACGATATAACTCAATTTGTTTTTCAAAGTTCCCCTCACTAGCTTGAATATCTTCTACTAATTGTTTCTCCCTCGCATCTTGTCGAAGTTTTCTAAAATCAGCTTCATATTGTGCTTGTATTGCTAATTTTTGTTCTCTTGTAAGATTAGCTTCTTTTAATTCAAGGTCTCTCCTTTTACCGAGTAATTGAATCAATCTTTCTGTATCTACATCTTGTTGATTTTCTTCTATGGTGATGAGAGCTTGGTAATCGGCAATTTTTTTTGTTCTCAATTCCTCATCATACTTTTTATTAATCTCCAAGATTTCTTTAGCTTGAGCTGCGACAAGGTCCGTGATATCCTGTCTATATTTCTTAGCCAGCTCAATTTGTTTTTTGTATTTGTCTTGAACTTCAGCAATCTCTCTATCTTTTGCCTCCATCAAAGTCAAATCTGCTTGTCTTTGGAATTCCTTTAATTCTTCTAAATCTTTTTTTCTATCTTGGTTGTCTTCGTCTCTTTTTTTTCTTTTTCCTTCCTCAGAATCCGATATAATTTTTAATTCAAATAATCTAGCTTGAGACTCAATTTTCTGAATTTGGTCATTCAATTTATTTCTATCATTTAGAATTTGAGCACTCCTCTCTTTTTGTTGTTCTTTGGTGAGTTGTAAAAATCTTGGACTAGCCTCTTCATTGAACAAATCTTCTTGTCCTTTTTTGAGAATTGCTAATCTATCCTTGAATCCTTGTCTCTCAATTTCTTGGATTTCTTTTTCTGTTTTTCCTGCCGCTCTTGCTCTCAGAGTGTTCGCTTGAACCTCTTCATCAACCAAACCTAAATTATCTTCTAGTATTCTGTTGAGAGTTGATATTGTTTCACCAAGTTTTTCATTGGCAGCATCTGCGGCTTTTGTAGAAGTTGCCCACTCATATACCTTTGTTATTAAGGTTGTTATTCCAATAATCAAGGCACCGATTCCAATAGAAATTAATACACCCCTCAAAATTCTACCTGCTGTAGCCGCAGCTTGTTGAGCAACTGTCAGACCTTTAGTTGAAACCGTATTAGATTTAATTGATTTATCTAAATTATCTCTTGTTTCAATTTGTTGATTCAACTGCTCATTTAATGCCATTTGTTGTTCGGTAAATCGCCCTATTTCATCACTTTCTTCTTTGGTGAAGTCTCTAACTTCACCAATAGCAATTAATTCATCGTATCTAGCCTCTTCTACTTTGCCGAGGGCATCTATTTGAGATTGTGTTTGTTTAATATTATCTTCCACAATCTGTTTTTGTTTTGCTAATTCGTTAGCATACTGTCCTATACTATCTCCAGCAGCACCAGCATTTGACGAAACATTGGCTAAAGTTGAATTCAGATTATCGGTAGAATCATTCAGGTTGTTTATATCTGTGGAAACTGTTTGAGTAGTTTCTCCCCATCTTCCAAGATTCTCAAATATTCCCTTTATATCATCTTTAAGACCAATGAATTGATTTTTCAAATCTTTGAATGAGAATCCAGAAAAAGTTTTGAATAAGGATATGGCACCATTCAACTTACCAGCAATCTCACCAACAGGACCAGGTAATAATGATAATGTCCCGAATAACTCACGAGACTTGGCATTAACTCTATCAAAATTATCTTTGGTATCATTAAGTTTTCTTCTTAATAATTCAAACTCCTTTGTTCCCTCAGGGGTTTTGGATAATTCTTTTTGTAATATTCTGACCTGTTGTGCTAAGGATAATGTAGCTTCACCAGCGAGTTTTACCTCATTGGTATTCAGGTCAAATTCAATTTGTATTTTCTTCGTTGCCATTGTCGTGGATGTTTAAAAATGGAGCTATCTTGGCGTTCTCAGGTATTGTTGGAAATACCAAAGAAAGTTGGGATAAGGCTAGTTTTAGTATTTCTCCGTACTTCTTCATATATGAATATATTTTTTAAGATGGACTTGGTGTTGGAGTCTTTGTGTTGGTAGGTGTCTGTGTTGGAGTTCTTGTAGGAGTTGGCGTACAGAGGACACAACCACAACAATCAAGACAACCATTAGGGTCGCTACTTGTAATCTCACCTGTCCCTGCCCCACCAACAAATACCCAAGCTTTTATTGAAAAGTTAATATTCAGCACATAAGTTCCGTTCGGGACAGGTTGTGTTAGTTGTGCGTCAGTATAAAGATATTCTCCAATATTAAAACTCGGAGAACCAGATATTTGTGAATAAATTGTTGTTGGTGTATTTGCTGAGCAACAAGCTTCACAAGCAGTAATACCTGTGTAAGTGAATTGACTGAAATTTACTGGTGTTGTTGACGGTGTAGCTGTTTGTGATGCCGTGTTTGTTGGGGTTTGTGTAGAAGTATTTGTTGGGGTTTGCGTTGGAGTAGCAGGAATTGTTCCTGTATTGCTTGGTGTTGGAGTATTGGTAGGTGTTTGAGTTTGAGTATTTGTAGGTGTAATAGTAGGAGTGGAAGTTTGCGTAGCAGTTAGAGTAGTAGTGGTTGTTGGCGTATTAGTCTGTGTTGGGGTATTACTCGGTGTATTTGTCGGGGTTGTTGTCAAAGTAGTTGTTGTAGTTGGTGTATTTGTTGGGGTTTGTGTTGGTGTATTTGTTGGTGTTTGTGTTGGTGTACAAGTAGGAGTAGCACTATTACTCGGCGTATTAGTAGGTGTTAGAGTTGGTGTTGGTGTTATAAACACACATTCAGGAAGTCCTGCAGTTGATGAGATATACCAATTCGGTAATAGAGTTTGAGTACATCCAGTATCACCATAAGAGAAATTAATTTTTGGAAATATGAACTCGTTAAATATCTCACCACTTTTTATTTTTAATACTTCAGAGTCTGTTCCATTTGTGACAACAAAATTATAATCAGGGTGATTACCACTCTGAATTAAACTCTCATATATATCAATTCTTATAACTCCATATTGGTCCAAATAATCATTTCCGTCATTAGGACATTCATAGGTTGCTGTATAATAAGTGAGAGCTGAAGTATAACAATAATACGGACTAGTAGGACTTGGTGTTGGTGTCACCGGTAAACAACTTCCTGAAATAACAAGTCCATTAAGATTTAGAATTGGATAGTCATTATTCATGCACACACCTTGTCCATAACTGACAAAGTAGTTCACAACTGACCCTGAGCATGTTGTTCCTGATATTTCCATCTGTGCGATGCCAGGACTATCATTTACATAAAAATTACAACTCATCTTATTTTATTTAATTACAACCCTCACAGACTCCATCATCCGTACAAACTGTGACACTACTACAAGCACCTATCGTTGTCACTCCCCCCGTGTAATATGGTGTGAATTGATTCGGGTCAACACATCTTTGTCTTGATTCACCGGCATTTAATACTTCACTTGTGGAACCGGCAAATATTCCATAATAGAATATTGTAGATTGACTGCTATCCTCATTTTGAAAGTAATAACATACATAACTTGGTGGAGTTTCTGTTGGTGTTTGCGTATTTGTTGGCGTCACACTTGGAGGTGTTGAAGTTGGTGTGCCAGTATTTGTCGGTGTATTTGTTGGAGTAGGAGGGATGGTAGGTGTATTACTTGGAGTTGGAGTATTTGTAGGAGTGTTTGTTGGTGTAGCAGGAATTGTTGATGTAGGTGTTGGTGTGAGACAAGTTGTGGAACATAGTGCTCCTTGTGTGATTGGTCCATTACCAGTCACAGTTCCCTCTCTCGCACCAGTACAAGTGATATTATAAGTTTCCCCAATATTCACAAATGTGTCATTTAATATTCCATCACAATCCAACCATGTTAGAAGTCCACTTGATGTAGCAGGACCGAAACTATACTCATAACAGAAAATACAAGGAGAAGTAGTCGGAGTAGGAGTTGGTGTTGCGGGGATAGTTCCTGTCGGAGTATTCGATGGTGTATTTGTTGGGGTAGCAGTAGGAGAAACAAAATTACAATCTGTACAAGAACTGAAAGCTGATAGGTATCCATAGGTCATTATTTGTGCGTAGCTCGGTGTGATAGCTGACAAACATATTTGTTCTATACCATTGGTTATTTTAACAACAACATCAGGAAGTGGTGATGTGTTAGCACTAAAAGCATAACCTACAGCACCATCACAACTCTGTCCTGAATAATAATAAGTTAAAGGTACATTTGGTGGTTGTTGAATAATATCTGATTCTGTTCTACCAGTACAATCACAATTATCATAAATTCCAATAAGGTTTGTGGTATAGGCTGAATTTAGATAGTAATGTGAATAGGTATATGTCTCATCAAATGTTCCAACTGTCACCCCATAACAACCAAGATAATCAAGGGAATCAGAAAATAGTTTCACATAGTTATTGGCATATACATAAAGGTGGAACATCAAATCTGAATTGGAATGTAATACTGCTCCACCGGCACAAGGTGTCAAATCATAATATAAAATTCTATGTTCGTCATAGTCTCTTGTCAGTTTAACGAGCTCAAGCTCACAAATGGTTGGTTCAAGTAAATTGAAATTTGTAATCTTATTAATCCTAAAATATTGATTTCCAATTAATACTTTTTCATTCCATCTGAGAGCTTTGATATCTTGAGGATATAGATAGGCTGAGCATGAATATATTTTGTTATCTGAGGATACAACATCTTCGATATAGTCCTGATAATAAACTGAATAAAGGTCATCAGCAGAGAATACAAATTCTGCTGGTTTGATATTTGGTTGGTCAAGTCCTCTGTAGTTGAGGTAATGTGAGAAGTTGTTGTAGTTAAAAGGATATGTGGTAAATCTATTAAGGTTTGTAAATCTGTCAAACTCGTTTCCATTCATATACCAGTATTGGTATTGCTCTGGCAGCACAAGGTCATCACAGGTACTTCCACTACTTGTGATAGAAAATACGGCTAGATTTGAATATGGTATACCTGCAGCCACAGTTGAAGCATCAGCACAAATGGGGATAACATAAGTTCCTGTATTTACAAACTGGTAGTTGGTAATATTTCCACAAGAGACATATCTGATGAAACCATCATCTGTAACATTAAGAGTGATACCTGATGTACAAAATATTGAACCTGATGTTATTCCTGAGCCTCCGATAAAACCCCACGAATCATTTGGTAATGTTGGTCCCCTAAATATTATTCTTGGTAATATCTTGAACGATTGGAACTGCTGCGTGACGATACCATTTTTATCTTGTTGATTAACCTTTGACATTGATTCAACAGTGAGAATTGGAACATAGGCATTATCGATTGTCAGGTCTATTGGAGACCCAAACATATAATCAAACTTTGTTGTCTGGTCTTTGTAATCTTGACCCAATAAGAATTTGTTTGTTCCAAATGTTCTGTTTGCGGCTTTATTAAAATCATCGTTTGCGAAATCTTTATCCAACTTAAAATCGTATTCAAGAGTTCCATTGATTAAGATGTTGGAAGGATATAGAGTTTGTGGTTTTGAGTAATCCACTTTTGTAGTCCAATCTAAGACATCACCTTTTCCAACATAATCTACAATAGGTTCAATTATCAAACTCTTTGGATTGTCAGGATTTGGAACTACAACAAAATTAAAATACTTGTTTATCGATGTTATAAAATCAATCTGTTTATAATCGTTATCAGGAAACTCCAATGAGTAGTCAATATTGCTTCCCTCAATCATAAATGATGGGGGGTTGATTATCTCAAACTTGAAGTTTTTAAGGAAGGCATCTTTGGTTTGATAGATATATGAGAATATTGAAGCACCAGTGACCGTATATATTTGGTCAAAACTTACTGTATACAAGTTTACATCACAATAGGACTGATTATAAATCGTGGTGATACTTGTACCATCATAAAATTTGAGTTGAACCTGAGGTCTGAAAATACCCAAGAAATCACATGTGGCTGCTGGCTGAACTTCAAAGGTTAACTTAATCTGATATTGACCTGTATATGCTGAAGGTATAAGGAAGCTTTGTGTGTCAGATGAAAAACCAAGACTATTACAAGTTTGTCCTGTTGAAGGATTTGTATATCCTGAGGTGCTACCGATACCTCCCACGAAAGGTGTTAGACCAGTATAAGTGAAACAAGCAGGGATTGCGTTTCTAGCATAAATGGATTCAGAGGTGAACTTGAGAGGGAGATAATATTTCTTAAAATAATCTGTATTGAAAAATGATGAATTAATTTCATATCCGGCTTGGTTAACAATTCTCTCATATAAATCTTTTACTTGTATTGCTGGCTTAAAATACCAGTCTCTAACTGGTGTTCCTGAGAAATCAAAGTTAGGTGAAGTGGGAACATAAGCTACAGCACTTGTTCCATAACTTACCGGTGTGAACTTTATGAGTGGCGTATTGGATGAAACAAGAGCGTTGTTTGCGTCATACTCATAACCAATATTGAATAATCCCCATAATGTCTTTCCATTCTGATACGAATAGTTTGTATTACCCGTGATTGGAAATAATGTGGGGTCGAGATTTGACTGCGGGATAACCTGCTGAGAATATGGGTGATTGAGGTCTGATAAATCCAAATCAAATAAAAATTGGTCTCCGATGTTTGACATCAAATCACCAATTTGATTATAAAAAGTGACATTATAAACTATTTCACCATCAGCAACGGATACTGAATTAAGTCTTAGATTACCGTTTAGAATTTCATATCCATCCCATAACAACTCCGTTTCATATTTGTTATTGGGATTAAAATCTGTTGGAACAGAATTAAGGTCATAGAAATAATTAAATACCTGATTGTTTATCTTTGAACCAGGCAAAGAAAATGATTTGGAATAAGCTGAGTTTTTCTTTGTGATGTCTTGAAGCTCTGCGAACGACAAGTTTACCAACACCGGTTCGTTCTGATAGGTATCAAGAAAAAAAGTTTGTCCTGAAACTGTGGTACGGATTCTTAACATTAGAACGGAATATAGTATGGTCTATAAGGTGTTAATTCCATTTGAATGGTATATTGGAATATTCTTTGATATTTGGAGATATATTCCTGAACTTCTTTATTAAGAACTTGTACCGGTAAAAGATAAGGATAGATTAAATCTTGATTGGAAGATGGAAGCCAGTTGTCTTCAATGATATAAACATAAGGGGACATCAATAATTCCTCAATAATTTGAACATCATTTTGTGCTACGAAATTGGAATCTACTGTCACGATTTCTGTGGCATCACCATAGAAATTCTTAATCCCCGAATCATAGGATTGTCTGTTCCAATATACAGTATTCAAACTCTTCTGTGAGTTATATGATTTTTTATTTACCTCGAACTTCTTTGTATACTTCTTTGTGAATGTATATGTATCCCATATCCCTTGTCTATTCATAAAGAGAAATGAAACAGGGTCATTGAGACACTCTTCCCCAACCATTTTATATTGTACGATTTCCGATGACCCGTATATGTCATAGTCATAACCATAAACATCATTGGTGAGATATATCGCAACATCGGAATCTGTTCTCACCGTTGGGTTGGGTTTAAATATTCCATAAGCAATTCTTTGTTGGAGATATGAATATGGTGCGGCAGTTTGAGCATTTATTCTTGGGGTAAATGATATTGGTTGAGCTTGTATCGCATCATAATTGTATTGTCCGTTGTTCGAAGTTTTTTGTAGATACAATATTGCTTCAACACTTGTGGTATTGTTAAAAAGTGGATTACCACCATACATAAACCCTACAATGATTGGACACTTATAATAGTGCGTTCTATACCTTGTCTGATAAACATTTGAACCAAGTATGGTCATAGGTATTGTCTCATTACCAAATGTTGACATGAAATTACCTTGAGTTGTACCAGTATTCATTTGATATGCCAGCACTGATGTATCCAAATAGTTATATTTTCCTGTCAGATTGTTTCCTGAATAATAGTATTTCTCGGACATTTGTTTATTGTCCTGAACACCTGGATAAATCATTACACCATAAGGCTGCGTCTCTGCACTCAATGGAGATATTGTCCCACCAGTATAAGCTGTGTATGCTGAAAATGTTGATGGAACAATCGTTGTTGTTGTTCCCCCACTTGTATATTGTACTCCGAATAATATTCTATATTCGTTAATTTGATATATGTTTTGAAAACCTTCATAACCACCATTAAATCCATTTGAATATGAGATGGTTGATGTTCTATCATTAACGATTGTTGCTTGGTTGGTATCAAGTTCTATCGATGTTGTCTGTGAGTCTGCTACTCTAACAAGATAGGCATCTGTTGTTGCTGATGAACCTGATATAATCATACCCAAGTTTCTTGGGTTGGCATCAACTATGTTATAGATAATTGTTTCAACATTGAATATACAATGACCAAAACTATTTGGTGGGATAAGAAGTCTCGCTATCTTTCCATAATCCTGTGTTGAACCAGAATCATTTAAATATGGGTTTTTATAAACATCTGCAACAAGTTTAATATCTGTATAAGCTGAATAACTATTGAGAGCCACATTCCAAGTGTGGTCAGCATGACTTGGACAAACTTCAAGTGGTTGTTGATATATGGTTAAATTGAAACTCATGTCGTTGGAATTTGATTTCTTAAAATGTTATCCAATAATATATTCACATCTTCTGCCATCGCTTGATAAAGTTGTTCAAGTTCTGCGTTAAGGTTATCAGGTGGGTTATCCAATTTATCAGCAAAGTTGTCAAGACCTCTGTCGTATATGTTTGCTGGTCTAACGCCATATCTAAATATATTTTGTTGGATGGCAAATGCGAGTGAGAGGGTCTTCTTTTCTTCACTCAGTTTTAGTCCTTTCTTTTTTACCCATGCTCTTAACAGGTCTAATGGTAAAGGTTTTTTATTCTTATTCTTTCTCGATTTATTTATTGCGTATGCAATTGAGTTGGTTCCAAAATCATCTCCTACTGTAATACCTCTTATCTTTATCCATTGGATAAGTGCTGATGTGGGAACTCTTTTGACACCTGGTAATCTACCAGCGTTTACATAATCGTAGTAATCGAGATATTCTAATAGTATTTGTGGTATACCATCAGGACCTATCTCAACAAGAGCTTGAATTGAATTATATAGATTTCCTGAAGCATATTTGTCTCCTGTTCCTTTTTGGTCAGGATTTCCATAGGGATAAATTTTTTCTACCAACGCTTGTTTCATCATCACTTGAAACATCGTTGCCACTTCCTGCATCGCCTCTATGGTGTATTGCCAAGCCATTATTTTCTCAATTTCAATCCGAAGCCCATAGCCGTACCAAACGGATTAGTTATATTATTTCGTATATCTAAGGGAGAATAACTCGTTTGGAAGGGTAGGGCTAGAGGGAAATACTGTGATGCTAACCAAGGCTGCCTACTCGCAAGTGTCAATGCGTTTCCACTAGCGTTAATATAATAACCCAACGAATATGCGGTAACAGATTGGTTTATGCTGGTTGTAATCATCCCGCCGTATCTCACAGTGGGAGTGACCCCTGAGTTAGTAAATCTGGAACAACAAACAAAAAATCCTCCTCCGTATCCACTAAAAGATAAAGTCGAAGGTAAAAGTGTAGTTTTAATTCCCGTAGAACCTGTGCTGTCTAATGTTATACCACTCATAATCAAATCCGCTGGTCCTATTCCATATTCATTAACGAGTTGTAAGGTATAGAACGCTGTGGTAACGACATCACTCGTAGAGGTCAAAGTACCGAGATTATAGGTAATAGCTGAGTAATCATAAACTCCTGCGTCATAAAATAGTGTGTATAGTGTTGTATTTTGACTATTTGCTGGCATTGCTATACCAGCACCAGAAGCAACTCCCGTACCCGCATAATCGGGTTTGAGGTTGAAGTTCAAGTTAGGTATGTTGGGTGCTGTGAATAAATTCGTAGCAATCCTCGTTCCCGTATTATTTCCAAGTCCATCTTCAATGGCTTGTAGAGATGATGTAATCCCTGTTGTTGAATCGGACAATTTCAGTAGTCCGTCATATGTGTTATTAATCTGTTGTCCTGTAAGCGTTCCCATAAGTTGTTATTTTATATTGTATTCCACAAACCTGTTTCATTATTCCAGTTTGTAGTATTTGTATTCCAAAGTTTATTTCCACCACCACTTGGAGTTATTGACGGTGTTGGCGTTTGAGTGTTTGTTGGTGTATTCGTAGGAGTTGTAGACGGTGTTTCAGTATTTGTTGGTGTATTCGTAGGTGTTTCAGTATTTGTTGGTGTATTCGTAGGTGTTTCAGTATTTGTTGGTGTATTCGTAGGTGTTTCAGTATTTGTTGGTGTATTCGTAGGAGTGCTTGTATTTGTTGGTGTTTGGGTATTAGTCGGCGTTTGAGTATTTGTTGGTGTAAGAGTTGGTGTTGGTGTGAGGAATGGTCCAAAGGCAGCATCACATCTATCAAGAGGTGTCATTACCTTAATATTCAATATTCCATTCCAACCCCCAAGATAGTCATCAAACTTCTCAAGTATCGGATTACACAAAACGGTGTCATCAAGATAATATTTCTCGTTAAAGTTCCCAAGTGAATCTGTGACGGATAATCTAAATTGAGATATTACATCATCAAGGATTTGGTTTGTATCAGATAATACATCAACTTGATTGGATAGGTCATCTTCCAAAATATCAACAATCATTACATTCATTTGATAGTTTGTAAATGAGGAACCGTCGTCTGTTATTACCTGCTGTGCTGATGCTGGTATAACATACATCATCGGATAGATTGGAGATTCAAATGTTGTATTATCTTTTTTATCTCTCATCTGAACCCAATAGATAAAGTCATCCATCGAACCGAAAGACCAAGAATTAATTTGTTTGTGATAGAATGCAAGTAGTTCCATATCATCAACAATGGTCTTGAGGTTAATCCAATCGTGTTGTATTGGTGTTCCTGTAAATGTATTGAAGGCGGCTGCGCATCTGTCAAGAGGGGTCATTGTCTTAATCCTCATATTAGCGTTCCAACCATTTGTTTGGTCCTGATATTTCTCTATAAAAGGAATACAATTCACCGTTTCATCCAACCAGTATTTCTTATTGTAATCCCCTTGTTGAGCTGTGACGGATAATCTAAACTGGCTCATCAAATCTTGTAATGTTTGTAAAGTATCAGATAGTGTATCTTCTTGATTGAATAATGAACTTTCAGCAATATCCATTACAATATGATTGAACTCCCATGTTTTAAATCTTAAGTTGTTTTCAACAGGACCAGGAACAACAAAGTATAACGGGAATATCGGAGACTCGAAGGTTGTATTTGGAGACTTATCTCTATTTGTAATTAACCAAGCGATTTGGTCTGTATCCCCAAGTCCAAATGAATTAATGAACTTGTGGTTATATGCCAACTGGTCAAAGTCATCAGCGAAAGTCTTAAAATTAATTGTTTGGTCAGGTAATACAAATGAAGGTGTTGGCGTATTTGATGGTGTTATTGATGGTGTGAGACTTATTGTTGGAGTGACAGTTGAAGTATTTGTTGGTGTTGGAGTGACAGTTGAAGTATTTGTTGGTGTTGGAGTGACAGTTGAAGTATTTGTTGGTGTTGGAGTTACACTCGGCGCATCATATCTATCAACAAGGAATGCAAACATGGATGTCATTTCTGCTGAGTCTAACTTTTTGTTGAACCAAAATTGTTCTGCAATACTTCCCTCGAACTGTGTTGCAACAATTACCCCTGGACCACCAACAGCAGCAACAGAAGTATATGTAATTGAATTTGAGTTGACTAATATATCGTTAATCCATAATTCAATTTTATATAATGACCCATCTTGATAACATCTAAAGGCTTGATTTATCCAAGTGTATGCAGTCAAGGGCTGATTGAAGTTAATAAATCCTGATTCTGTGTTTGGGTCTGCCCAAACATTGTATTCGATATTTGAACCTTGAATTTTGTTTTGGAACCATCTATAAGGAACTGTTGTCCCATTATATAATTGTGAGTTGGCTTGTCCTCCACCTGAATCACTCGAACATATAACACTTTCAAACGGAGTTGAAGATGTCAAAATATATCTCGTAAATATTGTGAAATCTGTAGTAGCTGAATATTGACCATTTAGATTTGTTAAATTACCGTAAGAACCAGGATATTTTGTTCCGCCACTAAATCCTACTGTTGTTGCAGGATATATATTATTTTGAAATTGAACTAGAGTAGGTCCTCCTGTTTGAAAATATGTTGTTGCACTCGCTCCATCAATGACACTCAATATTACATTACCTGATAAATTCAGGAAACTTGGATTGCTGTATTGATTCCACCATGTAAGACCTGATAAACTATTTGGAAACATTACTTATACGCTTGTTTTATTTTCCTTTCTTTTTCTTTATTAAGGTCATAGTGAAACGACAAATGATTAAGACAAGATAGAAGGGAGAGAGAAGTGACATCATCAATCTTCCAAACTTTGTCTTGCGAGAGGAAATTGATTGCCGAATACCATCCCCAATAAGCCCCAAAGTTATTTTCAACCTCATCGTCCACCACAGGAGTTTGCTGTTCGAATAGAGATGGGAAAGTTGTTGCAAGCCCTTTCCGAAATTTAATAAAAAAAAAATGGCTCCTTCGAGATATTTTATCTCAAGTTCCTTAAATGATTCCATCTGCTCTTTGAAGTTTGTATCACCATACTTAACACCTTCCTTTGTGTATAGATATGCTGCCAGTTCATTTAAGTTTGCTATTCTATAATTCTCATCTTTGGTTAGGAAACTATCTATATCCACAAATTGTCCAAAGCTCATATTGTGTACATCAACAAGCTTATAAATATCTCCACCAAATTCTATCTTGGGAAATAACTGCTTCGATTCTGTAAATATAATTTCTTTGAGTTTCTGTCCTACCTTGAGTATCTCTGCTGCATCTCCTGCTAATAACTCCTCCTGAGGTATTCCAACCATTTCAGATATCATCTTGTAATACAAAGTCTCCTCGTCCATAATGTCTTTGTATTTCATTATCTCAGACCACATCTTAATTGTAATAGGTTTTACTTCATACCTTTTTCCTTTGTGAATAATTGTATCCATCTTTTATAAATATTTTTTAATATACATACACACTGGCGGTCCTCATCTGTTTCATGGTTAACACATAACGAATGGGGTCTAGTAAGTGATTGTTGTTATCTTCAGGTTCATCAAGGTTATTTCCATTCTTATCATGCTTCCATACATAAGAATTTAATTCATTTATTAGATTGGTTGAATCCTTTGTTATAAAAAGATTATGTCTTTTAATTTGGTCTATACCCGATAGGATTGTGTCTTTCTTAACTGACTTGGCGTTAATCCCACTTCTTGTCATCTCTGAGATGTATTGTGGGTTCGCAGAATCACATATAAAATCATCTGATAGAGATATCCCCAAATCTTTTATCTTGTAAATAAAGTCAGATATGGTGGTATTGCGAAGGTATAATAGTTCCTTACAATAAATCGATTCCCCAAGTTTATATACTTGAACTAATGTATTGGGGTCTGAGAATCCAAAGTCACAACCATTAGCCAAGAGTTTTGCTTCTTGTGGTATCTCTTCTATGAGTTGTGAGTGATTAAATACCAGTCTTGTGGGAATACCTTTTTGACCAAGACCAAATACCCTCCATAGATTTGGGTCTCTGTTTTTTAATTTCTCAATCTCTTCAACTTGATTTTGTAGTAGGAATGGATTGTCTTTATATGTTGTAATTGTATAGAAAGTATCATCTTGTCCTTCCATATCATATAACCAAGACTGCCATAATGATGGATTGAAATCAAGTATCATTTTCTCTGTTGTTCTAAGAGATAACTGAACATACTCATCATAGGTTATCTCTGTAGCTTCATTAATAAATCCCACATCTCTTTTTCTACCTCTAACCTTCTCTTCACTATCTAATGAAAACCACTCTATAATATTTGTCCCAAGTTCGTAGTATCCATCTACGGAGTGCCAGTTGTCTTCTTTGTATAGGTCCAAATTGAGTAAGATTTCTTTAAGGTCTCTGAGAACTGAACCTTTAAGTGCCGGTAATGTTTTTCTGATTATTGAATAAGTTTTGTTGTCTTTATTCAATAAATCAATAACCATCCATAGAATTATGTTATATGTTTTCCCCGCTCTCGATGAACCTTGAAACACATAGTTTCTATACTTGGGGTCTTGTAATTGTTCGAATACAATATTGGTTTTTATTCTCACAATAACTTTCCTTGAACTGGTTTATTCATCAGAATTCGTGCCACATCAAAGTATGGTTTGTGTATCTCTGAACCTATGTAGTTTCTATTCATCTCCTGAGCAATTCTAGTGGTCGTGGCTGACCCCAAAAATGGGTCATATACCAAATCTCCTTCATTAGTCCAAGATTGAATGTGGCGTCTTACAAGTTCATTAGGAAAGATTGCAGGATGTGATTGTGCTCCCTTAAATTCTTTTGA
>Ga0172373_10006703_pt1 | contig 15235 bp, 16 predicted proteins | sample Lak10m_2_FD_114546 | JGI IMG/M metagenome (GOLD analysis project Ga0172373, IMG submission 114546) | Freshwater microbial communities from Kabuno Bay, South-Kivu, Congo - kab_092012_10m | ecosystem: Environmental > Aquatic > Freshwater > Lake | place: Democratic Republic of the Congo...
CCCATCCCTTCCATCGTTTCATCGCTCAGTTTCTGCCATTTTTTTACTGCTTTGCCTTTGTCCATCTTTTTGCTCCTCTTGCCTATCTTACTCCTTTCCCCAAAATCCTGACGCCCACCCATCTTGTAGTACAAACCGGCAAACGGCAAGAACCACGGGTTACCGTTATACAACCCCAGCGGCGCGCTGGGGAAATTAAACTTCGCAAACGGGTGCTCTTTAATATTTCCCTTCATCATCGCCTCAGCAACCGCTGCGCCTAAATACGTCGCCATTGCCACGCCATGCCCGGCATAGCCCAGCGAGTAAAAAATCCCATCTTCTTCGCCCACGTGTGTCATCTGGTCGAATGCAAAATCAAGTGTGCCGCCCCACACATATTCCACTTTTGCATCCTTCAACTGCGGGTAGACCTTTATCATTTCATTGCGCAGTATCTCGCCGCTCCGCGCAATGGTGTTTTCATTTTCAGGGAAGAATGCCGCCCGCCCGCCAAAGATCATGCGGTTATCCCACAAGCGAAAATAATTCAAGAAATGTTTGTAATCAAAGATCATACGATTCTTTGGGCTGAGTTCATTTGCCAGTTCATCCGAGAGTTTTTCCGTCGCAATAATAAAAGACCCGATCGGGATAATTTTCTTTTGCAGCTTCTTTGTGACTCCACCTGTATAACCCGATGTCGCCACCAAAACGGATTCCGCTTCCAAACTCCCTCGTTCTGTTTGGATGAAGAACCGGTTCTCTCCCATGCTGAGCGGAGACGAAGCACGTTCGATCTTGTTCACCCGCGCTCGCGCGCAAAGCGTTGCCCCCGCCCGAGCTGACGCACCCGCCAGCCCTGCCACATATTGAGCCGGGTTCAACCCGCCGCTGACTTCATCCACCAGCGCGCCGTGATACACGTCCGTGCCAATCTCAGAGTGTAAGTCTTTTGGCGAAACGAGCCGCACGTTGTGATTGAACTCCTTCGCCATAAAATCCACTTCACCTTGCAGGGACTCGTAATGTTTGGGCTTGTTCGCCGTCAACAGATGACCTGTCCGCGCAAAGCCGCAGTCAATGTTTTCTTCTTTGACGATCTGCTCAACTATGTTTACTGAATCTAACGAACACTGAAATAATTCCTTCGCCAACCCCCGTCCATAATTTTTGATAACCGTTTGCATGGCGGGTTTCAACCCGGTCAACGTCATGCCGCCATTGCGTGAACTCGCGCCCCAACCAATGGTCTCTGCTTCCAGTACCACGACATTTATGTCGTGTTTTGCCAACGTCCGCGCGGCGCTCAAGCCTGTGTATCCGCCGCCGATGATCACCACGTCCGCTTTGGAGGGGATTGGGGTGAGGTCATTGCCGCCCGGCATTTGGACGGTGGTGTGCCAGTAGATGTGTTGTTTCATATTATCCTCACGGACTGCAAAGTCTCCAGACTTTGCAGTGATAAAAGAAAAAGTCCAAAGTCAGGAGCCCTTCGATGAACTCAGGACAAGACTTTGGACTCCGTATCGTCCGCTAGAATTTCTTCCCAATTCAATTCTTTGAACGCTTCTTGCAGGCGGTGACCATCGTCCACGACGATGTATTTCAAGTCGGTGAAGAATCTCTCGGCGTATTCACGCGCCTCGTCGAGCGGGACGATGTCATCCGCTGTCCCGTGGACGACTACTACTGGAACAGAGACAGGCTCAAGGTCCAGATAAGAGCCGAATGGGTTTTTCATCAAGGCTGGGGCAAGCAGAATCAACTTGCGGACGTGAGTCGGCTTTTGGCAGGTGAAGACCGTTCCCATTAATCCGCCTAACGATGAGCCGATGATCGTCCAGCCTTTTTTGCGACCGATGATCTTTTTGAGTTGCGCCATACGTTCATCGAAATCGCCGGTGAAATCGGGCGTGACCATGCCGGGAAATTTTTCTGCGAACTGACGGGCTTTGCCGCTTTGGCTGTTGCTGTCGGAGCCGTGCAAATAGATGATGCGGGAATTGTCCATTTTCTTTTTTCTCGGCTTGCGCGCAGGTTTGGCTTTTTCTTCGGGGGGTGCGTTCTCGTCGATGAAGTCGTCGGGTTCGGCAGGTTGGATGCGGGCGAATGACTGCGGGCGGAGCAGGTCGCGCAGTTCTTTTTGCAAGGGCGGCGGGAAATCTGGCGAGATGCGCCGCATGGTCACTGCGGTCATTTGATTCTCAGTGGTGCTGAGAATATGTTTGAGCATGAAAATAGTCTCGCTGGCGGATGCGCGATAGAGTGTGACGATGAGGTCGGTGAGGTCGCCTTGCAGGGTGGACGGCGCTTCTTCAATGATCGGTTCGACGAGATCGAAGATGGCTGGCAGGTTTTCAAAGTCGCTGTCTGTGATCATGGGAATGAGCGCTTGAATGCCGTTCGACCAGGTGCGGGTGCGTTCAGGGTGCAGGTATTCGCGCACAAGCGCAAGAAATTGATCCGGGGTTTCCTTGCGCATACGGGTGAGGCTTGTTGTGAGCAATGCCGCGCGCACTTCCGGGTCGCGGATCTGCTGAGTCCATGCAGTGATGCGGGGGAGCAGGCGTTCTTCCTGCGGTGGGATGCGCCCAAGCAAGTAAGCTGCCAGCAGGCGCGTTTCAAGTGCGCCTTCGTCCCAAAGCGTATCCGCGAGTTCGAGCGCGAAGTGCGGGTTGACTTCTGCTTTGAGGCGCAGTTCGTTTTGAATTTGAGTTAATACAGCGGGGGGCGTGCGGTAGGTTTTGAGGTTCGAGCCCGGCGCGACATTCTCCACCGTGCGCAGCGTGTAATTGACGTAGAACTCCAAAATCTCACGCAGATGCTTCATGAACTCGTCTGGCAGAAAGAAAAAATCTGCAAGACGAGCAGCTTGTTTGCGGAGGCGGGTCAGGTCTATGGCGGGCATTTGTATTTACGAATTACGGATTACGAATCACGTATTCCATAATTCGTAATCCGTAAAAATCTTAATACGCTTTCGCGAAGTACACCTTGCGCTTACTTGCTTTTCCGCAGACCACACACTTACCTTCTCCCTCAGGTTGGTTGAAGGGGATATTACGGGTGGTGGCTTTTGCTTCTTCCTTGACCTTCTTTTCGCATTCGGTCGATTCGCACCAGTAAGAGAGTGCCCAACCGTCCTGCACGACCTTCTTGAGGTCTTCGTAACTGTCCACGTTGTGGATGTTTGCGTCGCGGTATTCGGTGGCGCGCTTGAGCAGGGATGCTTGCACATCGGTCAGCAGGCTCTTGACGGTGTCTGCGATGCCTTCTTGCGAGACGAAGGTCTTGCCTTCTCTACCGGGCTTGTCGCGGCGGGCGAGGGCGACGGTTCCCTTTTCCACATCCTTGGGACCGATCTCCACACGGACGGGCACGCCGCGCATTTCCCAGTCGTTGAACTTGCATCCGCTGGAAACATTGTCGCGGTCGTCAAACTTGACGCGCACACCCGCAGTTTTGAGTTCAGCGAAGAGGCGGTCGGCAACTTCCATCACTTTTTCTTTTTCAGCGTCGTTTTTGAAGATCGGCACGACCACAGCCTGAATCGGTGCGAGGCGGGGCGGCAGGACGAGTCCATTGTCATCGCCATGCACCATGATCATCGCGCCGATGATGCGGGACGAGATCGCCCAAGAAGTGGTCTGTGCGAAGGTCAGTTTGTTATCTTTATTCAAGAACTGGATTTCGAACGCCTTGGCGAAGTTATCACCAAAATAATGGGATGTGCCAGATTGCAGCGCGCGCTTGTCCCACATCATCGCTTCAATGGATGTGGTGATCTGTGCCCCAGCGAACCGCTCGGTTTCGGACTTGGTGCCTTTGAGCACGGGAATGGCGGCTTCTTCAAGGCAGAAGCGTTCGTAGATGTCGAGGATGCGGTACATTTCCTCTTTGGCTTCTTCTTCGCTTGAGTGCGCGGTGTGACCTTCATGCCAGTAGAACTCGGCTGTGCGCAGGAAGAGTTTGGTACGCAATTCCCAGCGCATCACCGAACCCCATTGCACGATCAACAACGGCAGGTCACGCCATGATTTGACCCACTTCGAATACATGTGACCGATGATGGTCTCCGACGTGGGGCGCACTGCGAGCTTCTCTTCCAGTTCTGCGCCGCCGCCATGGGTGACGACTGCCAACTCCGGTGCAAAGCCTTCCACATGTTCCTTCTCTTTTTCAAAGAACGACATCGGGATAAGGGTTGGGAACGCCGCGTTGACGTGACCGGTCTTCTTGAATTCCGCGTCGAGCCAGGAGGTGATATTCTCCCAAAGCGCCCAGCCATACGGCTTGACCACCATACATCCGCGCACGGGGGCGTAGTCTGCCATGTCGGAGCGCACAACTAACTGGTTGTACCATTCGGAAAAGTCTTCTGCTCGGGTGGGTAATTTTTCTTCTGCCATTTTGACCTCTCGGAGTCCAAAGTCTCCAGACTTTGGACGGGATTTTATATTGCCAACGTCAGGAGACGTTGGACTCCAATCTCTGCACTGCGTCTTTCACATCTTCGGCAAAGTATAACAAGTCTCTGTTTTCAGGAGTCATGTAACTTTCAAATTCTATAAAATAATTGTCGAATATAAAATCCCAGCCTTGCCCGACCAGAATGAGGGGCTTTCGCGGCGTGGATTCAATAATCATCAAATTCCACATCAACGTGATTTCGGTCAGCGTGCCGGGACCGCCGGGCAGGGCAATCGCCGCGTCACAACCTTCGATCAACGCCATCAAACGTTCGGAGAGCGTTTTCTTCTTGCGTTCTTCTTTTACAAAGGCATTTGCCCGCGAGCCGCGCCAGTCTTCAATGTCGCTGCACGTCACGCCGATGACATGTCCGCCTGCTTCGTGCGCGCCGCGAGAGACAGCTTCCATTGTGCCCATGTAACCACCGTTTAATACGATATGTCCACGCTGGGCGAGGAGCGAGCCTAATTCACGAGCTTCCTCGTATGCGGGTGTTCCTTCTTTCGGCTGCGCGCCGCCAAATACAGTTACGTTCATAAGACCTCAATTTGGGTTATAGGTTGCAGGTTTTGACCTTCAACCCGCAACTCTTATCTTTTAACTACTTCACATCCCAAGTTCTTGTTTTATTCTTCTCGATCTTCTTCAGAACTGCATCTTCCAAGTCAATCTCAGAAACGGATGCCAACTGCAAGAGATACAGCATCACATCGGCTAACTCGCTGCCCAACTCATCACGGTCTTTGATCTCATCCGTGAATTGAAAATGCTCCAAAATTTCTGCAGTTTCAATCGAAAGTGAAACTGCCAAATTGCGCGGAGTCTGCGGGCGTTTGCTGTCAGCTTCGTACCAGCCTTTCGACTTCACCAGCGCGTGCATTTGTTCTGTCAATTCACCAATCGTCAAGTTCTTATCGTCCATCGTCTATCGTCCATCGTCAGTCAAGCAAACAAAAACGGCTCACCAAGTCTGGGAGCCGTTGGGGCACACTTAAGTGAACCTAGCCAGACCTGGAGGATGTACAACTTCGAGGGGATGGGTTTGGGTTCATAAGCATTTTCTGATTATACCCAACGTTCAACAATTACATAAGGGCGCATTTTTGAATGTTTGGCATATATACGTGTAAAATTGAATTTATGCAAAAGGATGAAGTGCTGCGCCTCTTACGGGACCCGAACCTGATTCACCCCGAAAAACTGACTCTACTCTCGAACATTGCCAACCTGGCTGAAACCCTGGGCATGTCTTGTTATGTTGTTGGCGGTTTTGCCCGAGATTTGTTACTTCAGAAACCGATCAACGATTTTGATATTGTTGTAGAAGGTGACGCCATAGCGTTGGGCAAAAGCCTGGTTGAAGTTTACGGTGGTAAATTGACCCCGCATTTCAAATTTCACACTGCCATTTGGCATTTGCCAGACTCCAATGAATTTGCAGACCTTATCACCGCCCGCAAAGAAACCTACGAAAAACCCGGCGCATTGCCCACTGTCACACCATCCACCATTGACGATGATCTTCGCCGCCGCGACTTTACCATTAATGCAATGGCTATTCGTTTGAATGGAGAAACCTTCGGTGAAATCCTTGATCCGCTGAACGGGCAGTCAGATCTCAAACATGGGCTGATCCGGGTTCTTCATCCCAATTCATTTATAGATGACCCAACCCGTATTTTTCGCGCCATTCGTTATGAACAACGTTATAAATTTGAGATCCATGCTGAAACATTAAAACTTGTGGATGCGAATGCCCTCAACATCCTTCACTCTTTGAGCGGTGAGCGATTGCGCCATGAATTGGACTTAATGCTTGATGAAGATGCTTCACCTGAGATGATTTTTCGCGCCAGCGACCTGGGCGTGTTGAAATCCATTCACCCGAATATGCCGCCATTGAATCCGGCATATATTGATCATCTTGAAATAGACACAAACCTGGATGTGCCGTCAGATCGTCGTACGATGGGCTATGTTCTTTGGTTCTTGAACTTAATGGAAGAGGATGTTCTTCTACTCGCCAATCGTTTGAGTTTTACAAACGACCTGACATTATTTGTATGGGCAGGGGCACAACTAAAACGCAGCATCCCATATTTGTCAGATGCAAGCCCCAGCGAATGGGTGTATTCTTTGGAAAAACTTCCCTTGCTCTCGATTTTCGCTGTTTATCTTGTTTCTGGTGAAAATGCGTTGCTGAGCTATATTTCCATCTGGAGGCATGTCAAGCCGCGCACAACGGGGGGAGATTTAAAGGCAATGGGTTTAATGCCTGGTCCGCGCTTTAGTGAAATACTGATCAGGTTACGTTCTGCATGGTTGGATGGTGAAGTGAACAACGAATCTCAAGAAAAGGAATTGCTTGCGAAATTGATATGAACCTCTCTCCTTATCTCGAATTTGCTACTTCCCTTGCGTATCACGCGGGGAAGATTACTTTAAGGTATTTCAATACGGGTGTGGTTCCAGACCGTAAGGAAAATAATGACTTTGTAACCATAGCTGACCGGGAGGCTGAGGCATTTGTCCGCGCTGAAGTAGAGAAGCATTATCCGGGTCACGCCATTGTTGGTGAGGAGTATGGAGAGAGCGAAGGGACACGTCCATTCCGTTGGATAGTTGACCCTATTGACGGGACAATCTCATTTATTCGTGGGGTTCCGCTTTATGGCGTATTGATCGCATTGGAAGTGGAAGGAACCGTAAGAGTGGGAGCAGCATATTTCCCGCCTTTGGACGAAATGTTGGTAGCTGGGGAGGGGCTTGGTTGTTGGTGTAATGGGCGCAGGGCGAGAGTTTCAACGGTGAGTAATTTTTCCGATGCTTGTGTCGTTACTTCAGATTTTCAACATTTGTCAGCGAAAATGAAAGATATTGTGCAGCGATTTGAGAGGAAAAAAGCCTTGCTGCGCACTTGGGGCGATGCGTATGGATACCTGTTGGTTGCCACAGGCAGGGCGGAGGTGGCGCTCGACCCTCGAATGGATGTGTACGATTGCGGACCCTACCCGGTCATTATGAAAGAGGCGGGTGGCTTCTTCGGTGCATGGGATGGTACGGAAGGGCACACGCATGGAGAAGGGATCGCCTGTAACGCAGCATTGAAGTCAGATGTACTGAAGTTGATGCGTGAAGGCAGATCAGATTGAAAAAAATGTAAGCGCGGTTTTTGCAAAACGCATTGACAAACCAATGGCTTTATTCCAACCTCAAACACGAACAGTCGAATTTTTGCATTTAGGCTCTTCTGAACTTACCGCAGCCATGGAATAAAGGTCGAAAATGCTTCACGAAGACTGGATACTCTCGTATAATAAAAAAATGACCGAGGCGAAAACAGACAGACTTCCTTACCGATTACGTGAGCCTTTCTTAAGTGCAACCGAAGCAGCTCTTTTTCGTCTGTTGAATGAGTTGATGGGGAAGCGCTACGTTGTTTGCCCAAAAGTGGCGTTATCTGATCTGTTTATGATCGTGCGCCCAAATGAGAATGTTCACTTTTTTAATAAGATATTTCGTAAGCATGTAGACTTCGTGCTTTGTGACCCAAGTACATACGCGCCCGTTTTCGGGGTAGAAATGGTCAAATCGATCGCAAAAGCGGGGATGAGAGACGCAGACAAATTTCTTTCAGAAATATTTGCCGATGCAGGACTCCCGCTTGTGCATGTTCCGGTCAGCGATTCGTACGTAGCAGCTGACCTGATCGCTTTATTTCAACTGGCATTGGTGAAGACGGGGAAGACGCCTTCCAGTTTGGAATCTGATTCGGTTCCGAATTGTCCGATATGCGGCAAGATGATGGTGTTGCGAATGCATCGTTCTGGCACGAGCGAGGGAAAAAAATACTACGGCTGCATGGATAGCCCGACATGCAGCGGTGTGGTTCCGATAGATTAATATTCAGAAATTCCTGGGGGCATATCCTGTATATTGATTTTGCCTTGAACCTGAATGGTTTTGAAAACCCCAAAAGCGATTCCTACACAAAAATAGCCAAATACCAGGCTAAGCCCGCCAAAGAATGCAGAATATGCCAATGCGTTTTTTACAAATTCGGCGAAGTCATCCGCGAAAAAGAACAAGAGCCCGGTTTCAACGACCATTAAGAATGCCAAAAGAAAGGGTGAGATCATTCCCGTCTTCTTCAATGCAGAAACTGTCTTGTTTCCACTCCACACCCATAACCCAATTGCCAAAACCGTGTAGGGGAAAAACCAAAGGATGATCCCGATCAAGTAAACCATGACCGGTACAGAAATAACATTCCATATTTGCGGAATATCCTCGGAAAATTTTGTGAACGGTAAGGCTATCAGTACACACAGTACCCAGAGGAGATAGGGGATAAACAAGGCAGATCGAAAGAAGGTCTGAGGTTTCATGCGAAATGTTTCTTTATCTCAGAAGCGTAATGAGCGCCAGTTGTCGTTTTGTTTTCGCAGAGCCAATCTTTGAAAACAGTTTTTGCGAGTGCAGGGTTTTTGGAGACAAGCAGGTTCCCCATTAATCCGTCCACTTCTTCCGGGGTGAGGATCACGTCCCTTACAAAGAGGCTGAGGAACTGAGCCGCAAGCAGCGCCAGGCGCGGCGGTGTTGAGATAAGCGGACGTTTTGCGCCAATAGTCTCGCCGACCAAATTCACCAATTCTTTGAACGTGTACGCGTCAGGTCCAACCGCATCCACTGTGTAGTTTTCCTTGCTGTACACACCTTCGACTGCCAGTTTTGCCAGGTCATCTACATGGACGGGTTGGATACCGTATGAGCCATCGCCGGGGATCAAAAAGAAGGGAAGCCTTTTTAAGAGGAATGCAATATTGTTAATGAGAATATCTTCGCCGCCGCCGTATAAAACAGTTGGACGTAAGATCGCATACGACATCCCCGACTCGGTCACCGCTTTCTCATTGGCTGCCTTGCCCCAATAATAGGGCAGGTGCGAATCTGCGGATGGGTTGGCAATACTGATATGAACCATGCGTTTTACACCGGCATTTGCAGCGGCACGTACCAGCGTCTTTGTGTTCTCAACTGCTTGAGGTTGGGTGTTTGTACCTTTGTCAAAGCGGATCCAATAGGTGTTCACCAAAACATCCACGCCTTGCAGGTTTTTTGTCAATTCGGCTTCGTTTGCAAAATTCAATGGAAAGGCTTTTATTCTGCCGTTAAATGGGTTGGGGCGGTTTGGGTGATTTGTCAGCGTTATAACTTCTTCACCTTTTTCCAGTAAGCGTTTGGCAATGTATTTGCCCGAATAACTAAAAGCGCCAGTAATTGCTATTTTCATTTGAGTACTCCTAAAATGGTTTTGACATTGCCAAGCCCGAGCTTTTCCAATTTGATGACGGCGTTTGTCAGACTATCGACGGCATTGAAGAAATCTTGCAAGGCTCTAACGCGTTCGAGCAGAAATTGCACTTCCGCTTCATCACCCGATATTGAGCCTGTTTCCAGTTTCTCAAGCGTTTCCCTCACTCCACGCAGCGCCCGGTCAAACTCGCTATTTTGGCGTTCTTTCAATATTGAGCGGATGGATGTGTAGAAATCCGTTTCGGCTTCGTAGTAATCTTTACGGTCGCCAAGTTTGCTGGATCGGTGAACCAACCCCATGCGCGCTAAAGTTCGCACCTCTGTACTAACTGCACCTTTGGTGAGCCCTGTTTGTGTTGTGATCTCATCCAGCGCCAGCGGGGTGGGTGAAAGGTACAAAACGGCAAAGATTGCGCCCATACCCTTGGGGAACCCCCAGAAACGGCTGATCTGGCTTAGGCTTTCAGTGAAGTCTTGTTTGAGTTGGGAGATTTTGGTCGCCATGGTTATCCTTATTTTAGAACGTTTAGTAATTACTAAATGAAATATATACCCGTTGCAGGCATCTGTCAAGGATAAAAAAAGCCGCCAATTTGGCGGCTGGAAAGTTTTTCTTTTAGGGTGGGGAGTAAAAAGTATTGAACAACTCTGTTCCGGTTAAGTCTTTGGCATCATCCAGGTATTTTTGAATAGGGACGCGCAGGGTGAGTTGTTCTGTTTCATTTTTCTCAAACGTGAATTCAACAAAACCGTAGTTGGGTCCGCCCAGCTTTTCGCGTGGGATTTGACTGACAATTTTCATAACTTGCGCTGCAAAATTTCCAAATTCTTCTGTTTGCGTTATATCATCCACCGGCAGGCGGACGTAGAAATCCGTTTCCATTGCCCCGAAGCTGATAGAGCCGTCACTGTGCAGGCAATCTTCGCCAAAGAATTGGGCATGGGCTGTTGCTTTGGGATTGAACGCTTTAACCTCGCCGTCCAGCAATGTGCTTAGTTCGGGGGCATCTTTGTATGCCCAAACATAGGCACAGTTGCCAAAGTCTTTATTGGTGGAAGAGGCTGGGATGTTGGCTTCTGTTTGCAGCGCTGAATCAGGTTCGGGCGGGGTGGGAGCCGCAAGCACAGCGATGGCTGTCGCTGTGCTTAGGATGATCCCAATTGCCAGGTTTCTTTTTGTGCTCACGTCTATTTATTTGCTTTTCAACAGATCGGCAGCGGCAGATGCCATTAATGCCACGCCGTTGATGAGGGCGTTTTCGTCAAAATCAAATTTGGGGTGGTGGTGGTTGTAGTTGAGATTCTTTTGGGCATTGGCAGAGCCGATGAAGAAGTAACAGCCGTCCACTTTTTCCTGCATCCAGCCCATGTCTTCAGCGCCCATGGTGAGATATTGATTGTTTTCAATGGCTGTTTGCGGGAAGAGCGCATGAGCGCTGGCGTATACGCTTTCTGCGACTTCATTATTGTTGATCACCGGCGCAGTGATCTGTTTGATCGTAATTTCAGCTTCGCAGCCCATGGCGGTGGCGGTGTTGCGCACCACGGCTTCGAGGCGCTCGTGTACCTTTTTGCGGATTTCCGGTTCGAAGGTGCGGATGGTTCCACCGAGTTCTGCGATTTGCGGGATGATGTTGAAGGCTGTGCCAGAGTGAATGGTGGTGACGCTGATGACGGCAGGTTTGAGCGGTTCGATGTTGCGGGCAACGATGCTTTGAATGGCGGTAACCATTTGTGCCGCGCAGACGATCGGGTCTATGGTTGTATCGGGCGCTGCGCCATGACCGCCCTTGCCGGTGATCTTGATATTGAAGAGGTCTGCGCCTGCCATCACAGGACCTCCTGTGGCGTGGATCCAGCCGAGGGGTTTGTCGTTCCAAAGGTGAAGGGAGAGCGTCTTTTCTACTTTTGGTCCTTCGAGTACGCCATCTCGCATCATCATTAATGCGCCGCCTACTTCTTCGCCATTGGTGCCTTCTTCAGATGGTTGGAAGCAGAATTTGATATTGCCTGCAAGTTGGTCTTTTTGTTCGTTTAGAATTTTTGCCACGGTTAGACCGATGGCAGTGTGACCGTCGTGCCCGCAGGCGTGCATGACGCCGGGGTTTTGTGAGGTGTATTCTGCGCCGGTATCTTCGGTGATAGGCAGGGCATCCATATCAAAGCGCAGGAGAATGGTGGGACCTGGTTTGGAGCCTTCAAGGTAGCCGACTACGCCAGTTTTGCCGACGCCTTTGGTGACTTCGATGCCAAGGGCTTCAAGTTCTTTGGCGACAATTCCGCCGGTGCGGATTTCGTTGAATCCAAGTTCGGGGTGCATGTGAAAATCACGGCGCATGGCTTGGGTGTAGGGGAAGAGTTCCTGGGCTTTTTCGAGAAAGGGGTTCATGCTGGCTCCATGTATTGAAGGTTTGTGGGTCAAAAGCGGAAGGCTGTGAACTTTGACTGAGATTTATCCGTACTTTATCACACGAAAACTCTCTTCGTATCGCGGATCTTCTTCGGTGCTATTTTCGGTTCGGCGGGATTTCATGCGCTCGATAAGTTTATCCACATCCTGTACCTGGGTTTTGTGTTGCAAGATGCCTTGTAGTTTTACTTCCCATGTAGCGGTGACCTCAACTGTCGTGTTGGGTTGCTGGGTTAGGGAACACCAGATTTCACGCGGCATGTGGGGCTGAAAGCCTTCTTGCAGTAATTCGGGAAAGTAGGTGAGGTTTCCAGCGGCGGGGAAAACGGCATCAAGTACTACCTGTCCGCAGGCGCGGTGGTCAGGGTGGTTGATTCCGTAGGTGGCAAAAAGATTTTGGGGGTCGCAAGTGACGAGGATATCGGGTTTGTGCCTGCGGATTTCGCGGACGATGTTTCGGCGTAGGTTGAGGTCTGGGATGAGGTAGCCGTCAGGCAGGTCCATGAAAAGAGGCGGCTCGGCTCCGATGACGTTGGCAGCTTCGGCTTGTTCGTGGTGGCGTATCCCGCAGAGTTTTTCAGGCGTCATATCCGGCGAGGTGGTGGGGTTGAACCCTTTGTCGCCGCAGGTGAGCAGGAGATACTGAATGGTGTGACCTTCCCGCGCCCATTTGGCGAGGGTTGCTCCGCAAAAAAATTCTGGATCATCTGGATGCGCCAGAATGACCAGAATTTTTTGCTTTGTCTCCCATATATTATTTTGCTGGTTTGTCATTTTTCTTTTTCTTTGCCTTGCCGCAATTGCACGCGCCGCCTTTGTGACGTTCACATGGCGCTTCGGATTTTTTTCGCAAGGCTTCCAGTTCGTCCCAGGGCTGTATTTCTTCGCGGGTAAAGGTATGGTATTGCGGACGCTCGCCTTCCACTTCAACCAATACGGTCACTCTTTCGCTCATGGGTTGAATATCAATGACTTTTCCCTCGCCCTTGGGTGTGACCACGCGTTTGTTCCGTTTGGGTAATTTTTTGCGGGCTTCAACATATTGCTCATATTCGTAGATGAGGCAGCAGCGCAAACGCCCACACATGCCGGTGATCTCATCTGGCGTGAGCGAGATGCCCTGTTCTTTTGCCATTTTGATGGAAATGGGCGAGAAGTCGGTGAGGAATTTGGAGCAGCAGCGGGTTTCGATGCCGCAGGCGCCCATGCCGCCGATGAGTTTTGCCACATCACGCGGACCGATCTGTCGCATTTCGATATGCGAGTGGGGGTGCTGATCCTGCATGTCTTTGCGCAGGGATTTGAGATCGACCTTTTCTTCCTGTTCTGTGCTGTAAAGAAAGGTGAGGCGTGAACCGTCGTAATTGTATTCGGCGGCAACGACTTTGATCGTTTTTAGCAGCCCCAACTCAGAAGCTCGGGCGCGGCAGTTGATCATGGCTTCGGTCTGTTTGTTACGCCATGATTGTTGCAAGAGCAGGTCGCGCGGGGTGGCGCGTCTTTCAACGGGTTTCCAGCCACCTTCAGGTTTTTGAGGAGCTTCTTCCAGAATTTGCATCACTTCGCCAAGGTGATAGCCACGGGAGGTATCCACGATCACGTGCTCGCCGACTGTAAGGTCGGGCAGGGCGGAGGCGTCAAAATGATAAACCTTGCCGATGGGGTTAAATCGTACACCGATAATGTTTTTGATGTCAGTTTGCATGGGCGCAATTATACTAGATGGGATCGCCCTCTCTCAAAAGTATATGGCTGACGAGCCGCCCTCTACTGCCAGTAATTTATTATTGAAAAGCAATTGTTGTGAGGCATACGCCAGGGGTATACTCTCATTATGAAAGAGATCGAAGAAAAGATTTCACTGCTGCGCCTTGCTTTTGGCGGACTTACCGACGCCGAGTTAAAGGAAATGGCGGTATTAACCGAACTGCGCGACTATCCTACAGATCACATCTTGTGTCAGGAAGGCGCGTACGAAGAGGTGTTTTATATCATTGCCGAGGGGTCTGCGGCGATCAGCAAACATATAGGTGAAGCGGAGGGAGATCGAGTTTTGCGTATGGCGGGCAAGGGTGATCTTGTGGGGGAGATGGCGCTTATTCAAAATGCGCCGCGCGCGGCAAGCGTCCGCACGGTGGGGGAATGCCGCGTACTGGAAATGGACAAGCCTCATTTTGAAACCATGCTAAAGCGAAGCCCGCAGGTGGCGTTGGATATTGTCCGTATCACCTTAAATCGTCTGCGTGAAAATGACCAGATGATGATCGCCGACCTGCAAAGATCGAATAAAATCCTGCGTCAGTTAGACCGTAACAAACTGGAGTTCATTCAGGTTGCGGCGCACGAACTTCGTACCCCGATGACGGTTCTAAAAGGATACGCCAACCTTCTTGGCACAGCGCCTGAATTACAAAAAGACCCTGCTTTAAATGCGGTCGTGGATGGCATCCTCAAAGGCGCAGATCGTATGCATTCCGTTGTCAATACCATGCTGGATGTAACCCGCATCGATGGGGAAAAACTTGAATTGCGTTTCACCCCGATCCTATTGAAGCAACTTGCGCAGGACGTGATCGGAAAATTACAAAAACCCGCCTCAGAGCGGACCATTGAGCTGCTCTACTTTCAGGAAGAGGATACACCCCTCATCCACGGCGACCCGGGCTTGATCTCAAAAGCTCTTTATCACCTGAGCGTCAACGCCATTAAATACACGCCCGATGGGGGCAAAGTAACGATCTCAGTGAAACCTGAAATTCTCGGCAACGATACGCCTGCCGTCTTAATAAGTGTGCAAGATACAGGCATTGGTCTGGATCCTGAACACCATGAACTGGTTTTTGAAAAATTCTACCAAACGGGTGATGCTGCCATTCATTCCTCCGGGACAACCTCATTCAAGGGGGGTGGACCAGGGCTTGGGCTCGCCATTGTTCGCGGAGTGGCGCGTGCGCATGGCGGCAAAGTGTGGGTGGAGAGCGCCGGGCATGATGAAACGAATTTTCCCGGCAGTGTGTTTTACCTGCATTTGCCTGTTAAGCTTTGGTAATTTATTTC
>Ga0172373_10006706_pt1 | contig 15234 bp, 13 predicted proteins | sample Lak10m_2_FD_114546 | JGI IMG/M metagenome (GOLD analysis project Ga0172373, IMG submission 114546) | Freshwater microbial communities from Kabuno Bay, South-Kivu, Congo - kab_092012_10m | ecosystem: Environmental > Aquatic > Freshwater > Lake | place: Democratic Republic of the Congo...
TCGACTTTTTCGTCGCTGTTTCTGCCCGCTTCAGTGCGGCAATCGCTTCTTCGCTCAGATGAAATTTTCGTGTCGCCATCCTCCCATTATATCATGCCAATGCTAAAACGCTTCCCCATAACTTGAATTAACAAAAATCCCCCGTTCACGTTTGAACGGGGGATTTTATTTGTCGTGAGTTCTTCCAGCCTTAGAACGGGAAGCGATCATCATCGGGCGGGACGGGCGGCTGACCGCCGGGCGGGGTGCGTTCCGGGTCGCGGCGCACCGCCCGCAGCGAACCGGTGGTCTGGCGCGGGTCTGCCATCACGGTCGGCAGCGAACCGGTGGTGCGGCGCGGGTCAACCGGCGCGGGGGACGGACGGAAGGCCAGCAGGTACACAATCGCGCCGAGGAAGGCCATCCCTGCGATGACCACTAGCATCCCTAGCGCCGATACTGCCACGCGCACGATTTGATTGCGATCAAGCAGGTTGAGACCTGTAGCCGGCGTGGGCGTGGGTACGGCAGGCCGTTGAGCGCCAAACTCCACCACCGTCGGAATGCTACTCGCGCTGATGGTGGTGGTGATGGTGCCGGGGGTGGTCGCCTTCAATTCGGTGGCAGTGATGCCGAGCGAATATTGTCCAGCAGGCAGGTTTTGAAAGCAAACCACGCCTTCCGCAGCCGTTGGCGATTGATCCAGCAGGGCGCTGGCGATGGTTATATTCTGTGCGTCCAACAGGTTCACGCTGATTCCACCGGCCAGCAGCGGTTCGCCTTCATCCACAACACCGTTGGCGTTGCGGTCTTCAAAAGCACGCACGCATAATTGTCCATCCGATTGAGCATGGACGACCGCAAAAACGCTCATCCACAACAGCGCGATCAGGATCACCCGGCGCATAATGCCATCCTTCATCCTCTGGCTGAGGGCGCTTCTGCGCCTTCATACGGTTACAACAACGCGCCCGCATGGGGCGCAGGTTTGCATCTTAACGGCGGCGCACCAGAAAGGCCACGCCCACTCCGCCGACCAGCACCACCACCGCCAGCCCGAACACCAGCAGCCCACTCATGGAAAGGATTTGATTGGTGATGGACGGTGCTGCAACCGGCGCAACCGGCGTGACTTCGGCAGCCGCACCTGCTTCCGGCGCAGGCAGCGCGGGTGGCTGTACGCCCTGTGCCGCGCCAAAAGTGATGTCAATCTTCGCGCCGGGGTTCAAGCGCAGCCGCAGTTGATCGGGCGTGGTCAGGCCGTAGTCCTGCGGCGCACCCGCCGAGGCCACATAATCGCCCGCCGCCAGCGAGTCGAAGCATTTCGGCTTCGCAGCGCCGTCGCTGACATACTCGCCCACCGCCTCGCCGCCCAGCAGCAAGCGCACCGCGCCGCCCGCCAGCGAGCCTTCGCCCTGCTCTTGCAACCGATTCTGGTCGGCATCTTCAAAGAAGATCACGCACACCGTCGCCGTCTGTGCCAGCGGGTCAATCGCGCTGGCTGCGTCTGCCACTTCCACTGGCGCGGTGGGCAAACTGTTGGGCTGCGGGGGCGGGAGTTCAGCCGGAACAGCCGTCGCCGGCAGGGGTTCAGTCGTGGGCTGTGCCGCTGCGTCGGCTGGCGTGGGCTGTGCGGGAGTCTCGGCGGTAGGCTCCACCGGTGCAGTCGTCGGTTGCACCGCTTGCGCGGCAGCATCTTCCGTCGCTGGTGGGGCCGCTGCCGCGTCCGTTGTGGGCTGCACGGCAGATGCCGCGTCAGTCGTCGGTTGCGCGGCGGCATCGGCACTGGTCGGGGCGGCGGTGGGCTGGTTGCCAATCCCCCCCGGCGAGGCCGCCTTGATCGTCAATTTTTGCCCGACATAGATCAAGCGCGGGTCAGTAATCTTGTTCAGTTCGAGGATGGCACTGCGCCCCACGCCGTAAGCATAGGCGATGCTGTCAATCGTATCGCCCGCCTGCACGGTATGGACGATTGAGCCGTCGCCTTGCGCGTTTTGCGGCACGACGAACGCCACCACTGGCGGCACAGTCGGGACGGGCGTGGCGGGCGTTGCGCCAGCCGCAGCGCCACCCGTGCCGCCGCCGCCGAGGAAGGCTTTATCCCAGTAGGTGCGGTTCAAACGGGCTTTGCTGCTCTGCGTGGAATACAGGAATACGGTGACAGACGTGCCGGTAGCGGTGGCGCTCACGCTCTGCTCCAACCACTGGTCATGCGGCTGTACATAGCCTGACCACACAATATCGGCATCGTTCGGGTCGGTGCCGCCGTTGGGGTCAATGCCGATGCGCGTCTTAGAACCGGACTCGACGGCAGAACCGCAGCTGGTGGCCGGTTCGATGAAATTACAGGCTTTGACCTGTGACGAAGCCCGTGCTTGCACATTGCTGCCGACCTGAACGTTGCCCACCTGCTGCAAGATGGCTACGGTGCAGGTGGCATAGGCGCACTCGACAAACTGGGCGCGGTTGCCATCCAGCACATTCGGGACGGGGCCGGGGTGCGGGAACATCACCACTTCGTTCGGGTTGTTGGTATAGGCATCAATTTGCGCCGCGATCCAGTAGTTCCAGCCCTGCGCCACATAGATTGGTTTGTCACCGCCCCGGCGTTGAGCATAGGTTGAACCCGACTCATCGAGACTGGGGTTCACCAGCAAGTTGATATCCTGTGCGACTACGCTCACCACACCGAGGACACAGCACAGCAGCAGCGCCACTAGGCGCAAGCCCGATTTACGCATTCCACACTCCAAACTGCATAGAGGTACAGCGAAGTGCCGCCCTCCATGTTCCAAATAGAACAGGCGGGGCGATTATAACATGGTGAAAAAGGCAGTCAACAGCCCCGGCCTGTGCGCAGGGAAAACGGCGGTCAATTGCTCAGTCCTGTGCGCTGGCCGCCCACTGGCATAGCGTCCCGCCGCCTGCCGCCAGCCATGCGTCCAGCGTGGGGCTGCTGGCCGCGCCGGAACGCGCATCCGTGTAGATTCCGCTGCCCCAACGGGTGTACCGCTGCGTTTCGGCAGGCCACGCGCTCTGTGCGTTGCTCACCACGCCAGGGCCGCCGTTGTAGCAGGCCAGCGCCAGCCCTGCGTCCCCGCCGGTATAGTTCATGCACCACTTCAGGAAGTCCACGCCGCGCCGCGCATTGGTGTCGGCATCCAGCATGTCCTCGTCTGTGCTGAAGTGAAAGGGCATCACCTGAAATAGGCCCTGCGCCCCCGCGCTGCTGCTGATGGTGGGGTGGCCGCAGGATTCAATCTGCATCACGGTTGCCACCAGATTCGGGTCGAGATCCGCTGCTGTCGCCCAGCGGTCAATATCCGCCGACCAGTGGCGCACTTCCGGCGTGAACAGCGGGGCTATCTCTGCCGGAGTCAGCCATACCGCCAGCGTGTTCCGCAGGATGTTCAGCCCGCCGCCCAACCAGTGCGGCACGGTGATGAGCAGCGCCGCCGCCAGCATCAACCACGCTGGCAGGTGCGGGCGCAGCCAGCGAAATCGGGCGCGTTTGGGCGGATGGACGGGGGCGGCGGGTAGGCGAGGACGGGTTTTGATCGCCATCGGTTGCGAAACCTCCAGTTATCAGTGGATACATTTTATCATAGAACATATTTTCTATTTTTCAAGCCGCAGTTGGGATTGCATGTTCCGGGTTCGCTCGCCCGTCCACTATAATCGTGCGGAGTCAACCGGATAAGCGAACAAGCAGGACGTTTCCCGATGCTTCCTGAAACCCGCCGCGCTCTGAATGCCATCAACCATGCTTTCTATGTGACTACGGCTGATGAGTTTGACCAGACACGCGGCAGCGCGTGGGCAGGCTGGGAACGGTTGCTGCCGCATCTGCCGCCGCACCGCCCCCTGCGCGTGCTGGATGTGGGCTGCGGCAACGGGCGTTTCGGGGTCTTTTTGCACGAACGGTTGCACGCGCCGCTGATTTATCACGGTCAGGACAGCAGCCCCGCCTTGCTGGGACGCGCCCGCGCCGCGTTGACAGGCCGGCCTGATCTGGCGTTGCAACTGGAACAGCGCGACATTGTGGAACAGCCGCCGGACGCGGGCGCGTATGATGTGGTCGGCCTGTTCGGGGTGCTGCATCACATCCCCGGCGCGGCGGAACGCTTGGCGCTGGTGCGAACGCTGGCGGAACGGGTGACGCCGGACGGCTTGCTGATCTTCGCCACATGGCGCTTTGTCGAAAATGACCGCTTGCGGGCGCGGATCGTCGCATGGCCGCCTGACCTCGCCGGACAGGTGGACACAGGCGATTACCTGCTGGACTGGCGGCGCGGGACAACCGCCCTGCGCTACTGCCACGCCGTAGATGATGCCGAACAGGAGTCGCTGGTACGCGCCAGCGCATTGACCGAAATCGAACGTTACCGCGCTGACGGGCAGGACAGCCGTTTGAACGCCTATAGCGTGCTGCGCCGTGCCCCCTGAAATCCGGTTGCGAATACCTGTTCCCTGTCCGGCGCACATGGTAGAATGCGATTTAGATGATAAGCAGCAGCGGTGGGGGAAGCGTTGCCGATTCTCAAAGCCGGTCAACTGGATATTATCAGCCACAGTGCTGAACAAAGCGGGCGATTGGGGATGCGTCTGGGGGCGCTCCTGCGTGCTGGCGATGTCATCTGCCTATCTGGAAATATGGGCGCGGGCAAAACCATCTTCGCTGCGGGGATCGGGCGCGGTTGGGGCGCCAAACACCCGCTGACCAGCCCGACCTTTAACCTCGTCCATGACCATACCCGTGTCACCGATAAGCAGCATTTGTACCATCTGGACTGCTACCGCTTTGAAAAGGTGGATGATGCCGAAGCCATTGGCTTTGACGACATTCTGGCGGGCAGCGGCGCGGTCATTATCGAATGGCCGGAACAGATCGCCCCGTTGATTCCCATCGAACGCCTGTGGATCGAAATCCGTGTGCTGGATGCCACCCGCCGCAGCTTCAGTTTGGATGCGGTGGGCAAGCGCAGCGAAGACCTGCTCATCCAATTCCGCGAATCCACTTTCGGCGCCTAACCTGCGCCTGACCAACGGCACATTCCTTTTTGTCGGGCAGTTGCGGTAAGATCGTGTTTTACAAATCGCGGTTTCGTTGTACAGTGCCTTCATGGACTGTCGAACGCTAGATTAGACCAGAAAGGGAGTTCCCCCCATGAGGAAATGGTTTTTACTGCTGTTCACGGCGCTCATCCTCACGGTGGGCGTGGGCATGGCTCGCGCCGAGTCGACGGTGCAGTTGTTCATCGTCATCTGCGACAATCAGGCTGTTGTGAATTTCAACGGCAGCATGGATGCCGGTTATGACCTGTTCTATCAGGTGTTTGCTGGCCCCGGCGGGACGGGCGCGGCGCTGACCAATGTCCGCCGCATTACGGTGGATGGCACTTACGCCGTCAGCGAAGTGGTTCCGTACATCAATAGCCAGACGATGACCATGGGCGCGACCGGCAGCGCACGGGTCACAATTGCCACCGAAAGCAGCGGCGGGACGGGCGGCACACCTTACACGGCTGATGACATCAACGACGGGTGCAACAACCCCACCAATGCCACCGTCAGCAGCACCGATACCGGCGCGAGTGGCAGTTCCGCCACCACGACGACAAACGGCTCCAACATTCGTTCGCCCTTCGGCGGGTTCATCAATCCGGCGCAGGCCGCTGCCACGCCGGTTCCGCTGGTCGTCATCGGCGCTCGTCCGCTGCCGGCCAACCTTCAGCGTTCCAGCACCCCCGGCGTGATCTTTGCCGAGTGCGACCAGTATCTCCCCGGCGCGGATCCCGGCATATTGTATGACAACGACAACATCACTATTTTCTGGTCGTGGTATGCCCGCACCCCGCAGCAGGTGGAAGACTATATGGCACAGGCCATTCACGAAGTCAGCCTGAACAATGCCCCGCTGGAAGGGGTACAGGTGAGTGCCATCACCCGCCCCGGCAACCGCAGTTACTATGTGTTTTACATGGCGACTCTGGGCAACCTTTCACCGGGCGGCTATGGTGTGCAATTCAAACTGTCGTTCAAGCAGCAAATCAGCGATGGCTATTCCACCTATGGCCCCGATGGCGAAACCGAGACGGTGAGCAGCACTTGCACCTTCCGGGTGGAAAAGAACCCGAACGGCAGCCCGGTTTCCTACAACGGCATGTACAGCATCCGTTGAGTTTGCACATGAGGCGGGGCGCGGCGCAGGTCGCGCCCCTTTTACGAGTGGAAAAACCCGCTTGACTATCGAGTGTTTGGCAGAAGAAGCCGCAGCCGTCGCAGGTGTCACCCTCACGCCGGTTCAGATCGCACAGTTTCAAACCTATGCACAAGAACTGGTCGCGTGGAATGCGCACACCAACCTGACGGCCATCACCGATCCCGAAGGGGTGCGGGTGCGCCATTTTCTAGATTCGCTCACGATTGCGCGGGTTTCGTCCTTGCGCCCGAACCTGCGCGTGATTGATGTGGGAACGGGCGCGGGGTTTCCCGGCTTGCCGCTGAAGATTGCTTTCCCTGACATTCGCCTGACCCTGCTGGAAGCCACCGGCAAAAAAGTCGCTTTCCTTCAGCATGTGATTGACACACTCGGTTTGCAGGGGGTGGAAGCCGTCCATGCCCGCGCCGAGGAAGCCGGACACGCGCCCACGCGCCGCGCCAGTTATGATTTGGTGCTGGCGCGGGCTGTTGCTCGTTTGCCTGCGCTGGTCGAATACCTGCTGCCATTGGCGAAAGTGGGCGGGCGCTGTGTGGCGATGAAAGGCGATACCGCCGCCGCCGAAGCCGCCGATGCCCGCCGCGCTCTGCTGCTGCTGGGCGGTCAACTGGAACGGATCGAATCCATCACGCTCCCCGGCGTGACCGAAGCGCACAATCTGGTGGTCATCGCTAAGACCGCGCGCACCCCGTCCGCCTATCCCCGTCAGCCGGGAACCCCTAGCAAAAACCCCCTGTTGTGACGCGGGGGATGCCGCAGAACGTGCGCGGCAAACGAATCATTTGTTGGGGCGTAGGGAATCCGCCGGACTGTGATCGAAAAACACGCAGAATCCCGCATACCACATTGGACTGATATGGTACAATGTCCTAATGGTGGATGTGCATCCGCTGGTTGATTCAAGTCCTTCCTCGCCGCAGCACCAGCAGCCCGATAGGGTGCGGCATGCGCACAAATCGGGAACCGTTGGTTAGTTCTGGAATGCCACTCATGTTGAACCCCTCTAAACTTGCGATTTCACTGGATCGTGATGGTGAAGAACCGATCTACCGTCAGCTGATTCGCCATGTGCGTACTCAGATTGAAAGTGGCAGTTTGCCACCCGGCACACGGTTGCCGGCCAGCCGCGATCTGGCGCAGCAGCTGAACATCAGCCGCATCAGCGTGGTGAATGCCTATGCGGAACTACGCGCCGAAGGGTTTTTGAGCGCCCATGCCGGACGCGGCACCTTCATCGCCGGGGAAGCCAACCCGTCCAACCCGCCGACCAGCATCGGAGCTTCCTCCAATGGTAACGCCGCCGCCTCGCACAACGCGCCGGAAGCGCCCACCACGCCCGACCGTTCAATCCGTGAGATGATTCGCATGTCGCGCAAGCCGGGGATCATCAGCTTCGCGCAGGGGTCGCCCCCGAACGACTTCTTCCCCATGCAGCAGGTACGCGATGCGTTCAATACGGTGATGGATCGGGACGGGTCGAAGGCACTGGGTTACGAGATGACCGAAGGTTTCGCGCCGCTGCGGGCTGCGGTGCGGGATTATGTCAGCGCCCTCGGCATTCTGTGTCATCCCGATCAAATTCTGGTGACGGGCGGCACTCAGCAGGCGCTTGATCTGGTGGTGCAGGCGCTACTCTCCGAAGGGGATATGCTGCTGACCGAGAACCCGACCTACCTCGGCATGATTGACATCGCTCGCGCCCGCCGCGTGCAGATTCACGGGATTGATGTGGACGAGGACGGAATCCGGCTGGATATGCTGGAAAATTATGTCCTCGACAACCGCCCCAAACTGGTTTACGTCATGCCCACGTTCCAGAATCCCTCCGGCGTGGTGATGCCGCTGCACCGCCGCCGCCAGTTGTTGAACCTTGCGAACGATTATCAAATACCGATTCTGGAAGATGGCGTGTACCACGAACTGCGCTTTGAAGGCGAGGCGTTGCCGCCGCTGAAGGCGCTGGACGAAACCGGCATTGTGATCCATGCCAGCGGGTTTACCAAGATGATGGTTCCCGGCCTGCGCATCGGCTATCTGATCTCCGACAACCGCCACTATGAACGGCTGGTGCGCGTGAAGCAGGCGGCAGATATTTCCACCCCCAGCCTGAACCAGCGTGCTATGCACCTGATGCTGGAACGCGGGATGTTGTCGCAGCAGTTGGAGCGCAACAACCGCGAACTGCGCCGCCGCCGCGATGTCGCGCTGGCTGCCGCTGCCCGATATTTGCCCCCCGGCACGCGCTGGAACATTCCGCAGGGGGGGCTGTACCTGTGGATACAATTCCCGAAGAATGGCCCTTCGGCTGCCGAGGTGTATATCACCGCCGTCCACATGGGCGCGGCCTATGCCATCGGTTCGCTGTTTTATCCCAACGGCGGGGGCAGTCACCGGGTACGCATCAATTTCGCGCAGCAGAAACCGGCTGAAATTGAGGACGGCTTGCGGCGCATCGGGCGGGCATGGCGCGAAGTGTCCTGCGAGTACGATGATATGGAGCGTTCGCCCCTGTTGTAGCGCCCTCACCCCGTCCCTCCTCTCCCAACCGCCGAGTAGGGCTAGGAGAGGGGCGGAAGAGTCCCCACCCCTAGCCCCTACCCCATACAGGGTGAGGGGAAAAAGAGGATTCGGGCGTGTGTCTTCCCCCCTTTTTTCATGTATGGGGAAAGGAAATGGGGGATAGGGGACTCTTACACCTTTCGCCCTGACAGCGTGTAGAACAGGCTCTAGCGGTTTGACATGCAACAATCCATAGACAACGACCTCCCTGTAATTGTGATTGGTGGCGGGCTGGCTGGTCTGACCGCTGCTGCGCATTTGATCGAACGCGGCGTTCCCACGCTGTTGATGGATGCGGATCGCCTGTGGCCGGGCGGACGGCTGTCCGGCGGCGACCCCGACTCGTTTGAACAGGCCGGGCGGGTGTGGCACTTCCCTAGCGAACATGGTGTACATGGGGTGTGGGGCGGCTATGGCAACCTGCGCGCCACACTGGAACGCTTCACGACCACCCGTTTGCAGCCTTCGACGGGCGAAGAATGGATTAACCGCTGGGGGCGGCAGGTGCGCGTGGTGGAGGCCGGTCAACTGGTGCGCGGCGGCTGGATTCCCGCGCCGTTCCACTATCTCAGCCTGCTATTTCGCCCCGGTTTCTGGCGAGCCATCACCCCGTTAGATTTTCTGTCCCTCCCCGGCTTTTTGTTCAGCGTGTTGTGGACGCTCGGACTCGACCCACTGCGCGAAGAAGTCGCGCTGGACGGCCTGATGCTGAACGACTATTTTCGCGGCTGGACGCCTAACTTACGCGCCACGTTTGAAGGACTCGCCATTAACCTGCTGGCCGCCCCGCGTGAGGACATCACGCTCACCGGCACGATTGCCGCGCTGCGTTTTTACACCATGCTGCGCCGTGACTCGTGGGCGATGCACTTCTTCCCGTCCAACGCGCACGACTGCGTGATTCAGCCGCTGCTGGATCGCATCCGCGAGGGCGGCGGGCTGACGCTGCTGGGTGCGGAGGCGCAGCGCCTCGAACGTATGCCGGATGGGGGCTGGCGGGTGGTGGCGGAAGATTCCACACGCGGCGGACGGCGTTCGGCAGAGGCGGCGCAGATCATCCTCGCCACCCATGCCCCCGGTGCGGAACGGCTACTGCTGGATAGCCCGGACACGGCGCAGGCGGCAGGGGCGATTCGCTTCCCCGGTGCAGTACGAAATGCGACGGTGCGCCTGTGGTTTTCGGCAGCGCCGCGCCCCGGCACCGCTGGCGGTATGTTCACGGGCGATTTTTTGCCGGACAACTTTTTCTGGTTGCATCGCTTGTTCGATGAATTCCGCGAATGGCACAGCGCCACCGGCGGCAGCGCGATTGAAATGCACCTGTATGCCAATGATGATCTGCTGGAGAATCAGTCGGATAACGTGCTGCTCATTCGCTGCATGGACGAGGTACAGCGGGCGTTCCCGGAAGTGCGCGGACACTTCCTACACGGGTCGGTGCGCCGCAACAGCCGTGTGCAAACCCGTTTTCGCGTCCCAACGGCGGACTGCCTGCATCTGCATACGCCGTGGGACAATGTGCTGGCCTGTGGCGATTGGATCGCTTACGACTCGCCGTCCTTCTGGATGGAACGGTCATGTACGACAGCCCTTGCCGCCGCCAATGAAATCCTCATCACACGCGGACTCGAACCGTACCCGATCTATCAGCCGCCGCCGCCCGAACTGTTGGCACGGGGGCTGCAAGTGCTGGCGCGGGGCTTCCGCAAGACCATCGGGCGGGCGCTGCTTAAGAGTGCGCGGGCGCTGCGGCGGCGTTAGCCTGTCGTGCCAGCAACCAGCGGTCATGTAGTCCCCAGAAGGCCACCCAGCCGAACGCGAAGCCATACAGCGCCAGATAGGGTGCCAGCGCCGGACTCATCCGCAGCGCCACCCCCATCCCCCACAGAGCATAGGCCGAGAGGGCGATTTCTACCCACATATTCGGATCGCTGCGCAGGGCGTAGCGGCTGTTCTGCCATGTGCTGCCGAACTTGGGCGTGCGCTGAAATTCGCCGCCCTGTCCCATCAGGCCGCTGACCACCGCCCGCGTATTGCTCCACGCGATTCCTGTCCCTAGCGCCAGCAGCACCGGAAAGGCCAGCATCCGGCGTGACCAGTTTGCATACAGGGTGTGCTGGCTGACCAGATACACCAGCGGCGGCCCCAGACCTGCCAATCCGAGCAGCCCTAGCGGCATGTGCTGGAGCGTGTGCGTGAGCAGCAGCGGCGGGGTGAGCAGCAGTAGGAGCAGCATCAGCGGGTGCGGGAAATACTGGCACAGGTGTAGCGTTGCCATCACGCGCTGCGCCAGCGAAAACTTCGATTTCCACAGCGGCGGCAGGATGTACCCCAAGCACTGGGTACTGCCTTTCGCCCACCGCGCCTGCTGTTGCTTGTAAGCGGCGATTTGCGGCGGCAGTTCACCCGGCACCACCACATCTTTCAGATACAGGAAGCGCCAGCCGGCCAGCTGCGCCCGATAGCTCAAATCAAGGTCTTCGGTCAGTGTGGCATCCCGCCACCCGCCCGCATCGCGGATGGTTTGCGCCCGCCACACCCCGCCCGACCCGTTGAAGGTCATCAGCCAACCAACGCGGCTGCGGGCCGTTTGCTCGACCACGAAATGCCCGTCCAGCGCCAGCGTTTGCCCTAGCGTCAGCCAGTTGTTAAAGGGATTCAGATGCCCCCAACGGGTTTGTACCATCCCCAATCCGGGGTCAGCCGCCAGATGCGGCACTGTGCAACGCAGAAAATCCGGCGCGGGGACAAAATCGGCATCCAGAATGAAGACCAGTTCGGCGGTGGTTCGTTCCAGCGCATAGGCCAGCGCCCCGGCTTTGTAGCCACTGCGTTCGGTGCGCTGGATGTGCTGAATGTCGAGGCCGCTATCGCGCAGCCGCGCCACCACTGTCGCGGCTAAATCACTGGTGTCGTCCGTCGAGTCGTCCAGAAGTTGCACGCTCAGGCGGTCACGTGGGTAATCCAACGCAGCAACGGCTGTAAGCAGGCGTTCCACCACATGAAGCTCGTTGTAAATGGGGAGCTGAACGACCACTGTCGGCCACTCGGTTACAGCCGGTATGGGCAGCGCCCGCCGTCCGTAGCGCAGGTATTCTAGCAGCAGCAGCAACGCGCTGAGGGCATAAATCGTAAGCAGCAGGGCGCTGACTACGTATAGAACGGCAAAAATTGAAATGATGTTCATGGAATAAAGTCTAACGATCATGACGAATGCTGACAAGGGGCATCATGCGGATACCCTCACTGCAATTCGTTGAGAACGGAGTCACAGTGAGGGTGCGGTAAGGCTATTTGGGGCAGCCACCCTCATCCCCGGCCCTTCTCCTCATGGCGAAGGGGTGTAAGGCAAGCAGATACACCTCGTGCCATGTCCCTACTGTATTTCTCCCCTCTCCTAGCTGTACTCAGCAGTTGGGAGAGGGGTTGGGGGTGAGGGCGAACGGAGTCACAGTGAGGGTGCGGTAAGGTTATTTGGGCGGGGGAACAACGCCGATGGTCAGCAGGATGTTGGCGTAAATGCGCTGCTCACCTGTCGCAATGACGAGGGCGCATTCCGGGTCTTTCGCCAGATCGTAGAAGGCGAATCGCCCGCATTTCTTCAGTTCTGTTCCCGGCAGGCAGCGCCGGAACTCGGCGAAAATGGGCGGTTCGTCCCCTTCGGGAGCCATCACATCTGCCGACTCCACCGGAATGTACGATGCCAGCACTTCCAGCACTTCGACGGCGTTCAACTTGCCTGGGGCGAAGTTGAGATAGACGCGCTTGGCGGCGGGGTTGGCGCGGGTGCTGAATGGGTAATTGCCATCGGCGATCAACACTTTGCCGCCGTGACCGGAGCAGGCCAGCGCCTCCAGAATTTCAGGATGAAGCAAACGAGTGGTCAACATAAGAACCTTCTTTCGTTCATCTTTTGGTCAAAAATCAGGGCGGATAAGCCCCGTTTATCGCACAGGATTCGGGAGTGGGGAGGGTGGGGGCATGAACCCCCTGACCCTCCCCAACGGTTTCTTAGAGTTTCACATCTCCGCACAGATGGACTTCGATGCCCAGTGCCGCCAGCATGGACGCTTTGGCCGCCAGCGCCTTGTCCGCCGATTCTGCCGAGTCGCCGTAGAACACGTTCAGGTGGTTGGCCTTGTGCCGCGCCATCATCTGATCGCGGCTGACCCCGTGCAGGACGGCGTGCATGATCGGCCATTGCGGCGAGGTCGCCTGCCAGCGGCGTTCGGTTTCGGCCTTCGGCAGTTCCACCACCGTAGCGCGTCCCAGATCGGCATGGAGTTTGCCGTCCATCACGAACACGCGGCTCCACACGATTTCGCCCGGTTTGCTGATTCCCTTAAGCGTGCCGCCGCCCAGTCGGAAGTACATGGCGGCCTGCCGTTCGCTGGTCGCGCCTGCGTAGCCGCCGATGAAGTGCGAGGCGGGGGCTGCGCCGGAGATTAGGAACACCCATACAAAATCATCCACGCCCTTGCCCTTGTAATGCTGACCATAGCGCAGATCGTGGAGCGTGGTGGCCGGGTCTAAGCCCATCGCCACGCACACGCGGTTGGTGACGAGTGCATCCACCGCCGCGCCTTCGTCCACCTCGTTGAAATGCGGGATGGCCTGCCCTGCGAACAATTCTTTGCGCGAACCGGGCATCGTGACCGGCGGGCGCTCGACATTGTTCAGCAGCCCTTCGACCAGATCGGAAGCCGGCGCCATGTCCTTCAAGCCCTGCTGGTACTGGATGCCGATGGCGGAACAGCCGAAGTCGTGGGCGATACGCACCGCCGCGATATACATCTTCATCTGGTCGTGAATTTGCGCGTCGGTCAGTTCGGTGGCCTCGTCCTTGCCGGTGATGAACTTCAGGCCGCGTTCTTCCAGCCATTTGCGGACGCGCTTGGCTTCGGCGTCGCTGACCGTGCGCATGGCGGCCACCAGCGCCGACTGGCTGAGGCGCTCTTTGTAGATGCCGAGTGGGTTCATCAGTTCGTCATCAATGATGGCGTTGTACATGCCCATGCAGCCTTCATCGAAAATGCCGAGGATGGCCTTCTCGTGCTGAAGCTGTGCGGCCAATGCCTGCCCCAGTTCGGCTTCGGCGGCGGGCAGCAGCAGCGGGTTCAGGTCGCGCACATGGCTGGTATTTTGAACCACTGTGCCGGTCTTGATCCACTGACGGATGCCTTCCATGAAGAACTTGTCGGTAAAATCTTCGCTCCACAGGCTGCTGTACTTCACGCCCATCTTGGTCAGCGAACCGTTCAGGTTCAACATGCCCACCAGCCCCGGCCACTGACCACTCCAGTTGGCGACGGTCAGAATGGGGCCGCGATGGTCGCGCAGGCCGGCCAGCACATGATGGCTGTACTGCCAGACCGATTCAGCCACGATCAGGCGGGCGTTGGGATGGATATTCTTGAACACATCCATGCCCATGCGCTGATTCCAGATGAACCCGTGTTTGAGTTCGGGGTCATAGGCATGACCGCGTTTGACGGTGATGCCTTCCTTCTGGAACGCGGCAGCGATGCGCTTTTCCATATCTTCCTGCGCCGTCCAGCACACCTGATTGGCGGATAGACGCAGATCGCCGTTGGCGATGAGGATGGCCTCGTTCGGGGCAGGGGCAGGCAGTTCCTTTAACTTGGGCAGACGGTATGCACTCATTACAAAAGCTCCTTAAAACCACTTATAACGGTAGCGCCGTCGGGCGCACCATGCCGTAACAGTCTTATGTTTTGAATTATAGCGCGTCTTGCGTAGCGCGTGGCTTGTGATTGGGGCAGATGGCGCGGGTGATGGCGTGAAAAGGGGCGTGGTCGGGGACGCCTGACGGGTGGGTACATCCGTTAGGCGTCCGTTCTTTTTGCTCTTAGCTGGCGAAGAAGCCGATGTCTAGGAAGCAGAAACGTTCCGCGCCATAAGGAACCATGCCGTGATCTTTGAAGATGAACACACGCGGGTCGTGGCGCTTCAGCTTTTTCTTCAGGCCGTTCCACTGGGATTTGGTCGGCTCGGTCTGACCGGGGGACAGCGTGAAATAGGCCGGGTTGAACACGGCGCGGTAGTGACCATCCTCATAGGCGTGGACTTCGCGCAGGTGCGTGACCTCGCCTTTCGAGTCGTGCGAGAGGACGCGCCGCAGCAGGCTTTCGACCTGTTCCTGTGGGAGCGTTTTGAAATCCGGTAGGTTTTTGGGGGGCAGGGGTTTCATGGGCATGGGCATGGGCATGGGCTGGCGCTTCCGGCAAATGGGCGAAGGAATGCCTCCATCGTACAGCGCAGACAGCCCAAACGCAACGGCGCTGTCGGGCAGCAAATCAAGAACCCATCCTGAAGGCGTCCGAAACCGTGCTATAGTAACCGTTGGTGCTAGTTCATAAAGCGAACTGGGCGAAGTGATACAGGCGATCCTCTGGGTCAGCATCGGGCTCAAGGCGATGATTGAGACCGAGCAGCGCATTGAACAGCGCGACCAA
>Ga0172373_10006707_pt1 | contig 15233 bp, 10 predicted proteins | sample Lak10m_2_FD_114546 | JGI IMG/M metagenome (GOLD analysis project Ga0172373, IMG submission 114546) | Freshwater microbial communities from Kabuno Bay, South-Kivu, Congo - kab_092012_10m | ecosystem: Environmental > Aquatic > Freshwater > Lake | place: Democratic Republic of the Congo...
CTGGGATTCCAGCCCGGTCATATCGCTCAAATCCACAAAAGGCGTATCGAAGGCTTGCAGCCCGTAGGCTTTGGCATGTAGCACCACCGCGCCGCGTGCATAGGCCACTTCCGCGCCGCCTGTCGTGCGCGTCGCCCCCAGATCACCCGCCAAATCCTCCGCGCCGAAAATCAGCCCATCCAAACGCGGGTCGCTTTCCACAATCTCGCGCAGGTTCATCACGCCCCGCGCCGTTTCGATGATCGCCAGCAGCCGGATATGCCCCTCCGGCCAATCATGCTTATGTTCGACCAGCGACAGATGATGCGAGATGTCCTGTACCTGCTGTGCCGTCTGCACTTTGGGCAGCACCACCCCGTCGGGATGCGCCGGAACCACCACCTGTACATCTTCTTCCGCCCATCCCGTGTGGAGGGCATTAATCCGCACCCAGCGTTCGGTCAGGTGGAAATGGACTTCGCGCAGCGCGGCGGCCACCTGCTGCCGCGCTTCCACCTTGCGATTCAGCGCGACTCCGTCCTCCAAATCCATAATCACCGCATCCGCGCCCAGCGCCGCACCCTTCTCGATCTTGTGGCGGTCATCACCGGGCATGAACAACAACGCACGTCGGGTCTGCATGGTTGGCCTCCCATCGGGGATGCGTGGTCTATGCGTAGGGCATCCATCATCGACAAATCGCTGATTTACGCCATACTTTCAGTATAGCGAACCTGACGCTGTAGGGGAACTTCCATAGAGCCGATTGGATTAGTTGCCCGCCTGTGTCCATCCCTAATACATCAACGAGTTTCGACCCATGACCTTTTCACGCTGCCTCCGCCTGATTGTGCTAACTGCCCTGTGCCTGCTACCGCTGGTCGCCCGCGCCCAGCAACCCTGCGCCGAAATCGCCGGCTGCGACCCGGTGGCAGGACTGCCGACCGCTACCCTCGAAGCCTATCCGAAGCCGAACATAAACCTGCTGCCGGTGCAGGACTCGCTGATCTATGATCGGCTGTATCGCAAGCTGCCCGGCGAAACCACGATTTTCGATGCCCCCGGCGGGACTGTGGTCAAGACGCTCGGACAGGGCTTCAGCTATGTGACCGTCAATCAGCTACAGGGCGATTGGGCAGAAGTGGATACGAACGAATGGGTGCAAACCGCTGCCCTGAGCGAAGATGTGCTGATCTCGCGCTATTCGGGCGTGTTCCTGCCGCCCGACCCGCTGCCCTATCCGGTGGCATGGACGATGCGCCACCTGCGTCCGGCGACCGTCCCCGGCGGCGACGACTCGCCGGATAACCCGTTCATGTACCGCTACACGCTGGTGAACCTGTACACCTCGGTGGATGTGGACGGTAGCCGCTGGTATCAGGTGGGGGCGAATCAGTGGATACATCAGTACAACGTCGCCAAGATTACGCCCATCGCCCGCCCGGAAGGGGTGGATACGACCAAGTGGGTGTCGGTAGACTTGTACGAGCAAACGCTGATCGCCTATGAAGGGGAAACGCCCGTGTTCGCCACCCTGATCTCGTCAGGGCTGAAGGACTGGCCGACCAACGAAGGGCTGTTCCACGTTTATCTGCGCTACGAACGCACTACCATGAGTGGCGCACAGCAGCAGAGCGACTTCTACTACCTGCAAGAAGTCCCATGGACGATGTTCTTTGACGGAGACATCGCGCTGCACGGAACCTACTGGCACGACGGCTTCGGCTACCGCCACAGTCACGGTTGCGTGAATATGTCCATCACCGATGCCAAATGGGTTTACGACTGGAGCGCGGACGAAACGGATTACACCGTTCCGAACGATCCGGGGATGACCGTCTACGTCTACAGCAGCGGTCAGTACGACGGCTAACCCGCCGCCGCTTCGAGGGGCAGTAGCACGCGGAAGGTGCTGCCTGCCCCCGGTTGGCTTTCGGCCTCGATGCTGCCGCCGTGCGATTCCACAATTTTGAGCGCAATCGGCAGCCCCAACCCCATCCCTCCTTTGCCGGCCTGCCGTGCCGAATCAGCGCGGTAAAAACGCGAGAAAATCAGCGGCATTTCTTCCGGGGTGATGCCAATTCCGGTGTCTTGCACCGCAATAATGGCATACTGCGCGTCCCGCTTCAGGCTCAAGTGAATCTGCCCACCCTCCGGCGTATACTGAATAGCGTTTGTGAGGATGCGATCTAAAGCGCGGTTCAATTCGCGCTCATCCCCCTGTATGACAACCGGTTCGCCTTCGAGGGTCACATCCAGTGTCAAGTGTTTTTGTTCCGTCGCCGCATGGTACGACACAACAATCTCGTTCAGCAGATTATGGACATTGACCGACATCCGATCCGCCAGATAAGACGGGCTATCTAGTTTCGCCATCAGGAACAAATCATCCAAGAGCTTGTCCATCGTTTTAATCTGGTCACCCAACTTACCCAGATAGCGCACCGTCTTTTCGGGGTCTTGGTGAATTTTGTACAGCAGATGCACGCTGGTATTCATCACCGTCAGCGGCGTTTTGAGATCGTGGGACGCATCGCTCACGAACTGCCGCAGAATCGCGCCGCGCTGACGCTCGGATTCCTGCCGGATACGCTCCGCCTCAGCCTTTTTCTGGTCGGTCACATCCACCAGCGCCACCACCCACATCGGGCGGTCTTGATAGATAATGGGTTTCGAGCGCACCTGAACATCAATCACATCGCCCTGTTTGCGGCGTGCCTTCGTCTCGTAAAATTCCTTTTGCGCCGCAATGTAGGCACGCACATTCTCGGCTTCTTCGGGTGTGGTCAGCGTCAGGACATGCCGTCCAAGAACGTCCTGAAGGGATTCGTAGCCCATCATCCGTAAAAAGGCCGGATTGCAATCCACCAGAAAGCCGCCTTCATGAATGACCAGCGGTTCAAATGAGGCTTCAAAAAGGACGCGATAGCGAGACTCGCTGCTGATGAGGGCTTCGCGCTGCTTCTGCAACCGCTGTTGATCCTGTCCGCGTATGAACGCGGTCAGCACAAAAAAGAGCGCCATCGTGCCCACATAGAAAAGGGAGAAATGAATATCGGTGATCGTCACGGGAGCAATGAGAATGGGCAGTGCCACGATAAAAAGCACACTCATCACCGCCGTCATAATGGTATACAGCAGGGGTAAAAACAGGCTGCACGCAGCGATCAACGCCACCAACCAGACCAGCGGGTTCGCAATACTGGAGGTATCATGCGCCGATTGCAGAACGATTTGCTGGTAAATCACGTAGAATTCATACAGAATCCCGCCCAGAAAACCCACCCGCCACCAGCGCGTGCGCCCCATCAGGTACACCATCCCCATACAGATTGCCGATTCAAAATAGGCCGCCTGCATAACCCCGATGTCGCGCACGCTGCCCGTCTGCGGTTGCACCGTCACACCGGCCACCAGCACCAGCGGCGTGAGGATGAGCGCCGCCGTAGAAATCACACGCGCCGTATTCCATTCTTCCGTATTAGGAAAACCCGTGAGGGGAGAAAACAAGGGTTTGGCGAGATTACGCAGCGAATCGGGAATTTTTGAGGGCATCATTCGGTATGATCTCAGGTATTGAAAAACTATTGTACTGCTAAATAGCTTTTGTAACGATTAACCTTTCCATTGGGGGGGATGATTCTGCATCCGCCAGCGCCACCCCGCCGGATACCCGATCATCTTGGCGACATCCCCCACCACGCGGATGACGGGCAGCAGCGCCCAGCAGTACAACCATTCGCGGAGGCTCGGCGCACGCCCGTGCAGCGGCGGTTGCTGACGCTCGTTCAGCAAGCGCACAAGGCGCGGCAACCGCTGGTATGGCTGACGCAGATACACCATGCCCCCCGCCAGCAACAGCAACCAGAAGGCCGGATGTAGCAGCACAGCCGCCAGCAGCAGCAGCGGCGCGGCCACCAGATAGGTAACATAACGGGCAGCGTGACGTTTGCGCCACAAATCAGCTTTGCCATCCCCCCGCGCATAACGGTAATACTGCTTAAAGAAGCTCCGCAGCGAACCACGCGGACGGAACGCGACCAGCGCCCCCGGCGCGAAAGCAAATGCCCCGACCACCTGTCTCAGCCGGAAGTCGAAAATCAAATCTTCGCAATAGTCCAGCCATTCGGGGTAGCCGCCCGCCGCTGACCACGCTGTTTTGAGGAAGGCCACGCTGCGGCTACTGGGCAGAAACGTCTGCGGTTGAATTTCATCCAGCAGCGGCAGCACCGTCGCGCCCATCGCCAGTTCAAATAACGTTTCCGCCGCCGGCGTGAAGAAGCCGCCCACGACTTGCGTCGCAGGCTCGGCCTCGAAAGGCGCGATCAGCTTTTCCAACCAGTCCGGCGCGATGTCCACGCCCGCGTCCGTCGCGGCGATGATTGCCCCCTGCGCGGCGGCGATGGCGCGGTTGCGTCCGGCGCTGATGTTGCAACCCGGCTCCACCAGCAAACGCAGCGTCAACCGATCCGCATAAGTCTGGATGAGCGCGGCGGTCTGGTCGCGGCTGCCGCCATCCACGATGACGACTTCATCCGGCAGGCGGGTTTGCGCCGACAGCGAACGCATCAACCGGTGGATGTGGTCGCCCTCGTTCAGTACCGTCGCAATCACCGAAACAGTCTGGCGCGGCAGCATCATGACTCCGCAACCGTCAGCCGGACGACCAGCACATCATCTTGCAGAGTCATCAGCACCTCGTCAATCTGCCCCTCGAAGCCGTGTTCTTGCAACTGTTCGGGCAGCGTGCGCCGAATCAGCGCCCCCAGATCGCTCAGTTCGCGCAGGGCAATGGCACGCACGTTCATAATGCGCAGCGCCAACTTCGCCGCCATATCCATCGGGCGGGTGACTTCTTTCACCGCCAGCGCGTTGTCTTTCAACTGCAAACGGCCTTCATCCTCATCCTCGTCTGCGTTCTCCAATGTGTAACTAAACTGGATGAAACCGACTAGAGGGCTGTGGATATGCACTTCGCAGGCGATTTCGGCTTCGCTGTTGGCAATATCAATTTCCATTTTGGAAACGTTATGGACAATCGGCACTTCCACGCCAGCCACTTTTTGTTCAGCGACCAGCATGTACAGCAGCTTACGCATGATGACCGCCAATTCCTCGGCGCTCAATTCGGCCTCGAACACGCCACTTTCGGTCAAAGACTCGGCAATCTGTTGTTCGATGGGCGCAACCGGACGCGATAGGCGATCCGCAATCCGCTGACTCAACTCGGTTTTACGCGAAGGCATAAGACCGCCGGACGGGAACGCAGTCTACAGGGGTAAAAGCACTTTCGAGGTACTGCATGGCATGAAATCCTTGACCATGAAGCATAAGTATATTCAAAACAACGGGCGGATTATAGCACACGGAACGCGGTTCGCTCTGGCAATTGACCGCAAGGGGTGGTCAGGTATAATCCGATTGTGGTTGCAACTAGCATAGAGTGAAAAACACCGCATGAGCAGACGACCCCCGGTTTACCCATTTACAGCAATTGTTGGTCAAGAAGACATGAAGATGGCGCTGGCACTGAACGCCGTTGACATGCGCATCGGCGGCGTGCTGATTCGCGGCGAACGCGGCACCGGCAAGTCCACCGCTGCCCGCGCACTGGCGGCGCTGCTGCCGGAAATCGAAGTGATCGCAGACTCACCTTTTGGTGACGATCCTTCCCATCCCGAAACATGGTCGGATGAAGTGCGCGAACGTTCCGAAAAAGGCGAAAAACTGCCCATCGAGCGCCGCAAGATTCGCTTCATTGACCTGCCCGTGAGCGCCACCGAAGACCGCGTGGTGGGTACACTGGACATTGAAAAGGCCATTCAGAGGGGCGAGCGCCATTTCGACCCCGGCGTGCTGGCGATGGCGAATCGCGGCATTCTGTATGTGGACGAAGTGAACCTGCTGGATGACCATGTGGTTGACCTGCTGCTGGACTCGGCGGCGATGGGCGTGAACGTGGTCGAGCGTGAAGGCATCAGCTTCAGCCACCCGGCGCGTTTCATCCTTGTCGGCACGATGAACCCCGAAGAAGGCGACCTGCGTCCGCAACTGCTGGATCGGTTCGCGCTGTCGGTGGAAGTGCATGGCATCGCAGAAGCCAGCGAACGCATGGACATTCTGAAGCGCCATATCGCCTACGAAGAAGACAGCGAACGTTTCCGCGAGAAGTGGGCTGCCGAAGAAACCCGCCTGTCGCAGCGCATCGCCGCCGCCCGCGAAATTGTGGACAGCGTGGAATACTCCAGCCGCGACCTGTTCACCATCGCTTCGATGACCAGCGGCCTGCACATTGACGGCCACCGCGCCGATCTCGTCATCCTAAAGGCTGCCCGCGCTCATGCCGCCCTGCAAGGCCGCACCCGCGTGGAAAACAGCGACATACTGCTGGCTGCCCGCCTCGCGCTGCCGCATCGTTTGAAGCGCGGCCCCTTTGCCGACGCGCAAATGAGCATGACGGCGCTGGAAGAACAGATGGAGCAGATTAGCTCCGAGTGGGGACAGGGCGAGGAAATGAGCGAGCCTTCGGAAGGCGACGAGCAAACCTCGGTCAAAAAAAAAGCCAATCCATAGCCTCTCAGAGTGAGCAGGAATCGCCGGACTTCGGTCAGACCGACCCCACCCCGCAGGATGTGTTCGACAACCGCGACGCATACTGGTGGGAAGGGGGCAAGAAAGTGAAGTCCGGCGCTGAATTTGCCCCGCGCAAGCTGCAAACCAACCTCGACAAACTCACCCGCAAACATGCAGGCCGCCGTTCGCGCACCAAGACGGATCGCAAACGCGGTCATTACATTCAGGCGCGACCCGCCGGCAACAAAACCGACGACATCGCCTTCGACGCCACGTTACGCGCCGCCGCCCCTTATCAAAAACTGCGTACCGAACAACTCAAGCAGTCCGGCATGGCTTACGCCCTGCGCCGCAGCGATCTGCAGCGCAAAGTGCGCGTGCGCCGCACCGCCAACCTGATCCTGTTCGTGGTGGATGCCTCGTGGAGCATGGCGGTTTCGGAGCGTATGCAGGCCACCAAAGGCGCAATCCTGTCGCTGCTGACGGATGCCTACCAGCGCCGTGACCGCGTGGGGCTGGTCGTATTCCAGAAAGACCGCGCCAGCATGATTCTGCCCCCCACCAACTCGGTGCTGCTGGCGAAAACCGCCCTTCAGAATATTCCGGTGGGCGGCAAAACCCCGCTTTCCGCTGGCCTGATGATGGCCTTCGACTGCATCAAGCGCGAAAAGACGCTGCACCCGGACATTATCCCGCTGATGATTCTGCTCACGGACGGCGCGGGGAATGTGTCGGTCAGCCACCTATCGCCACAGGAAGAAGCCAACCGCATCGCGGAAATGTTCAAAATCGAGAACATCAAAACCGTGACGATCAACATGGAGCACGTGGCCTTCGATCAAGGGCTGGCCTCCAAGCTGGCGGAACGCATGGGCGGCGCGTGCTACTCGCTCGGTCAGTTGCGTGCCGAAATCCTGTACCAGACCGTCCGGCAAGAAATGGACGCCGCCAACAAAGCCTCGTTGTAAGCCGTAACCTCACCCCTAATTGGTCAGGGGAACGCCTGCGGCGCGCCATCGTAAATTCCCCCGACCAATTACCCTCAACCATCACGCTGAGTACAGCTATGAGAGGGGAAGCAAGACGCATCTGTTTGTCTGACTCCCTTCTCCCAAGTGGAGAAGGGCTGGGGGATGAGGGCGGTGACTTCGGCGGCAGGGGCGAACGCGGGCAGTTTCGGTGGTTAATCCGAAGGCCAACGCGGAGGGCAAACCTCCGGCGGCGGCGAACAGCAAGGCGGGCGGCCTTTCGGTGATCGGGAAGGCGGGCGCGACAACGGTTCGTGGTCGTTCTTCGGGCATGTGCTGTACAACGTGTGGTATCTATTCGCCGCGTCGGGCGTAGTGATGCTGATCGGCACGGGTATCGGGTTCATCCGCCGCCGCCAGCGCAAGCCTGCCATACCGCCCCCTGCGGACGCGCTGGCATCCATCTGAGGTTACAATAACACACAGGGCGCGAGTGTTCGCGCCCTGTGGAGTCACAGCCAAAACCGTTCGGCGGACTAGATCACCGGCGCGTGCGGCTTACGGGAGACGAACTTGCCCTCGCCGTTCTTGCCCATCCACATCTCGCCATTCACAATGCGGTTGCCGCGCAGATACACCTGCACCGGCACGCCCTTCACCTTCATGCCTTCGTACATGTTGTAGTCGCAGCGCATGTGGTGGGTGTTCACGCTGATGGTGTGCTTCTTGTTCGGGTCCCACACCACAATGTCGGCATCCGAACCCACCGCAATCGTCCCCTTCTGCGGGTAGCAGCCGAAAATCTTGGCGGGGTTGGTACAGTTCAGTTCCACAAAGCGCGAGGGCGAAATCTTGCCGCTGTTCACGCCCAGATGCCACATCACGATCAGGCGATCTTCGATACCGGGCAGACCATTCGGAATCTTGGAAAAGTCACCTTTGCCCAGTTCTTTACCCGGACGGCGATAGCTGGGGTCTTGCTTCTCGTATTCCACCCAGCTGCCCCCGTTGTGCGCCTTGCCCCATTCCTGCCACGGCCCCACGCCACCTTCGTACCAGAAATCGCAGTGATCGGTGCTGACCACCTGTAGCGTGCCATCCTTGACAGCCTGCCACAGCACCGCATGGTGTTCCGCGTTGCGGACGGGCGGCGAACACACGAACTTCGAGCCTTCAAAACCGGGCGCACCCAGATGATTGTCGCGGGTGATGTGGAAGTATTGCACGCAGGTTTCGCCCATCACGGGGTAGCCCGCCGCACGCCCACGCCGCAGCGCATCCACCGACTGTTCGCAGGTCATGTGTACCACGTACAACGGGCAGCCGGTGATGCCGGACAGCACCACAGCGCGGTTGGTGGCCTCGCCTTCGATCTCCGGCGGGCGTGACGAGTAGTGCCACACGGGATCGGTCTTGCCTTCCGCCAGCAGTTGCTTCCGCAGTTGTTCTTCCACGTCGCCATTTTCGGCGTGTACCATCACGATCATGCCGTGCGCCGCCGCCTGCTTCATAGCTTTGTACAGGGTGCCGTCGTCCACCTGAAACACGTTTTTATAGGCCATGAACAGCTTCAGGCTGGTGATGCCTTCATCTACCAGCGACGGGATTTCCGCCATCACCTCATCGCGCAGGTCGGTGATCGCCAGATGGAACGCATAATCAATCTGCGCGGGTTTGGCCTTCTCCTGCCACGTCTTCAGGGCGTCGTGCAGGCTGCCGCCTTTGGGCTGAATGGCAAAGTCAATGTGCATAGTCGTGCCACCGAAGGCCGCCGCCTTATGGCCGACATCAAAATCATCGTTGCTGTACGTGCCGCCGAAGGGCAGATCGAGGTGCGTATGCACATCAATGCCGCCGGGCATCAAATATTTACCCTTCACATTGACCACTTCATGCCCGTGTGAAGGGATGTCCAGACCGATCAAAACAACCTTTTCGCCTTCGATCAGCACGTCCGCCGGGACCATCTCGCCCGCCGTAACAATCGTGCCGCCTTTCAATAACGTACCCATAAAATTCTCCTTCAAATACTGCCTTAAACGGGCTTCGAGTGCCGCATCAAGTGTATGCCATGCGCGGGCATTCCGCAAAGAAAACGGTTCGCCAAACGCAGGGAAACCCACGCACACCAGCACATTACGAATCTCATGCACATCTGACCTAACGGCACGCCAGCAAATACATATACTTACAGTATTCGCCGAACATCCGATTTAGCCATCTGCAAGGTAATCCTTCTAGGCTGTTGATCGTTGCGATTCGTTCTGGAGGAAGCATGGCACCCCGCGTCAGTCTGATACTGCTCAATTTCAACAATCACCATTTCACACTGGATTGTTTGCAATCGCTTCAGCATTTAACCTATTCCAACTATGAAGCGATTGTCGTGGACAATGGTTCCAAACAGGAATCAATCAATGCGATTCGTTCCGCTTATCCAGACGTAACGCTCCTCGAAACGGGCAAAAATCTGGGGTTCACTGGCGGGAATAACGTTGGCATTCGTCACGCGCTGGAACACGGCGCAGATTATGTCATGCTCCTAAATAACGATACGGTGGTCGCGCCGGATTTTCTGGACATTCTGGTGGATGTGATGGAAAAAGACCACACCATCGGCGTCACCGGCCCGATCATTTATTACTTCGATCATCCCCACACCATCTGGTCTGTGGCAGGGGCGCTGGATTGGTCACATGGCACCTCATCCATGATCGGCCTGAATGAGGAAGATAAGGGACAGTACGGGCTGGAACCGAAGCAGGCGGATTTCATCTCGGGCTGTGCGCTGCTGGTGCGGCGGGAAGTGTGGGAAAAAGTCGGCGTGCTGGATGATGATTTTTTCATCTATTACGAAGAAACGGAATGGTGCGTGCGTGCCGGACGCGCTGGTTACAAACTGGTGTATGTCCCCAAGTCCATGATCTGGCACAAAATCTCTATCGAACAGCGTGCCACCTCACCCTGGGCATACTACTACATGACTCGCAACCGCTTCCTGTTCCTCAAAAAGACACGCGCCGGATCGCAGACATGGCTGAATGTGTGGTTTGAGTACATCCGCACCTTCATGAGCTGGAGCCTGAAACCGAAATGGCAGGATCGGCGACATCTACGCAGCGTGATGGTGCGTGCCATCGGGGATTACTATCGTGGGCGGTTGGGGCGCACGGCTTAATCGCTTTTCACCTTACCTTACGGATATTAGTAAGAGAGAGTTCAACGATGAAATGTCTGGTCACTGGAGCTGCTGGATTTTTGGGGTCGCACCTGAGCGAAACCCTTGTTGGGATGGGACACACCGTCGTCGGGTTGGACGACCTCAGCGGCGGGTATGCCGAGAACGTACCAACCGGTGTCCAATTCGTTCAGGCCACCATTCTTGATTTTGATCGCCTGAACAAGTTGTTCGCTGAGGAGCAGTTCGATTATGTGTATCACCTCGCAGCTTATGCTGCCGAAGGCTTGAGCCACTTCATCAAGCGTTTCAACTACATGAACAATGTGGTAGGCAGCATGAACCTGATTAATGCCGCCGTCAATCATGCGGTGAAATGCTTCGTGTTCGCCTCGTCCATCGCGGTCTACGGCGAAGGCCGCACCCCCATGCGCGAGGATATGATCCCGATGCCTACCGATAGCTATGGCATCGCCAAATACACGGTGGAGCAGGAACTCGCGTCCTCGCACCACATGTTCGGCCTCGATTACGTCATTTTCCGCCCTCACAATGTATACGGCGAGCGTCAAAACCTCGGCGATCCGTACCGTAACGTCGTCGGCATCTTCATGAATCAGATTATGCAGGGCAAACCCCTGAGCGTCTTCGGTGACGGGACGCAGCAGCGTGCGTTCTCGTATGCCAGGGACATTGTGGGCGGCATCGCCCGTTCGCCGGAAGTCCCCGCCGCCCGCAATCGCATCTTCAACATTGGCGCAGACACCCCTTACACGGTGAACGAACTGGCACAGGTCTGCTGCGAAGTAATGGGCGCGCCGGTCAACATCAACCACTTGCCCGCCCGTGAAGAAGTGAAAGTGGCCTATTCCGATCACACACTGGCGAAAGAAATTCTGGACGTGAACCCGCAGACAACGCTGCGCGATGGCTTACAGCGCGTGGCGAACTGGGCCAAGCAGCACGGCCCGATGCAGGGTACGCCATTCAGCGCCATCGAAGTCTACAAAAATATGCCCCCCAGCTGGCAAAAGCTGGTGGCTGCACAGGAGAAATAACACCCGACCAGCCTCCAACGGTCTGCACAGGTTGGTGGAGGCTGGTCTACGTTACCCCGCGCTCAAAATCACGCCTTCGCGGGCGGGCAGCGACAGCTTGATCTGTCCGCCTTCGACGGTCACTTCGCCCTTGCCGTACAGCGCCTTCAGCACCGTGCCATCCGCGTACAGATCGCCCACGTTGGCTTCCTCGTTTCTGCGCCTTTTCAGCCACACCCACCTTGTCGTCGCCCTGCCGCCTAGCAGCGGGTCTACCTGATAGCCATCGTGGGCGTGGTAGCGGTGATTACACGCGCTCTGGAAGATGGGCGTGAAATAGATCGCGTTCGCGCCCAAATCTCCCTTACGAAAACTCCTTTACCAATATCACATTTCGCATAAACGAATTCCGAACAAGATGTTATAATTCGGACAAGAGGTCTAAATTGATTGAATGCTTCGATGAAGGTTCTTACGCTAGAGAGTCTCGTCTCATTTGATTTAGTTTCATCGCCCTTGTTGCTCATACAGGGGGGATTACTGAATTATGCAAACCCGGCGGCGGCGCGGCTGATGGGGGGTGAACCTTCGCATCTGCTTCAGCGCCCCCTGACCGATTTTCTTCCAGCAGAAGCCGACCTGACACCCGCCGAAACGCCCCACGAAGCACGCTGGCACACGTTCGATCTTACCCCGTTGTGGCTGGAATACATCATCACGGCAGTAGAATTCGGACAGTCGCCAGCACTGTTGTTCACCCTGCGCGACCTGACCGCGCAGCGCAGCGCCGAAGCGGAAACGGCACGACTGCGCCGCCTGTTAGATACCGCGCCAGACGCAATTTACGCCAAAGACCGTGAGCAGCGTTTCACCTACGGCAACCACGCGCTGCTGAAAATGTTCGGCCTGCAACGGCTTGACCAGATTCTGGGACTCACCGATCTCGAACTATGGGGAGATAAAGCCTCGTTCCACATGGCTCCCGAAACCCGCATGATGGAAACAGGCGACGGCCCGCTCCATTTTGAATTTTCCTTCACCCCGCCCGACCAGCAACAACCCATCACCCACATGGTCACGAAGTCCGTCGTGCGGGATGAAACGGGCGCGGTAGAAGGCATGATCGGCATCAACCGCGACATCAGCAAACTGCGGGCACAGGAAGAACGCCTGTTAGAGCGTGAAACGCAGTTCCATGAAGCGCAACTGCTCGCCAAGCTGGGCACATTCATCACCGATATTGCCACCGATACCGAATGGTGGAGCGACAGTCTGTGTGCGATTTATGGCATTCCAGCCGATACACCGCCCTCGCGTGATTTGTTCCGCAGCCTGATTCACCCGGATGACCGCCCCCACGTGGTGAATTACTTTAAAAATGCAATAGAGTCCGACAAGACGTTCTATCATCTGGAACACCGGATGGTGCAACCTTCCGGTCACATTCGCTATGTCACCGGCGCGGTAGAAATCCGCCGGGATGAGAACGGCAAGCCCACCAAGCTCATCGGTGTGGTGAAAGATGTGACCGCCCAACACGACATCACCAACTCCCTGCGCGAAGCGCAACGCTTCACCGACCGGATTCTCGCGCTCATGCCGGACTCGGTCTATGTCTATGATCTGATTGAGAATAAGACGATTTACGACAGTCGGGAAATCGGGGTCACACTGGGCTATACACCCGAACAGATGGCCGCGTTCGGCGCAAATTTCCTGAGGGACGTGCTTCACCCGGATGATCTGGCCCAAGTGCCCGATTTATTCAAAGCATATAACGCGCTCCACGATGGGCAAATCCTCGAACAAGAATGGCGCTATAAAGCTGCCGACGGCACTTGGCGCTGGTTGCACACCCGCGCCACCATCTTTAGCCGTGCGGAAGATAGTACAGTGCAGCAAGTCGTGGGCGTGTCGTCCGATGTCACCGAAGTGTATCAACAAGCCCAAAAAATCGAGCAGTCTGAAGCCCGGTATCGGCTGCTGGCCGAAAATATCCGCGACATCATCCTCGTCATGAACGATAGTGGGCAGATTGAATACGTCAGCCCGACGGTTGAAACAATCGCGGGACTGCGCCCGGACGATCTCATCCTCCATTCCCCTTGGGGATTCATTCATCCAGAAGATGCGGCTACCTTTGTATCCCTGTTCGCCAAAATCTGGGCTACAGAAACGGCAAGCACGCTCCGTCAAGAAGTGCGCCTGCGCCACAAAGACGGCAGCTATATCACCTGCGAAGCCATCAGTACCATCCTGAAGCAAGGAGATCATTTTAAGATCATCTCCAGCATTCGGGATGTGCGCGACCGCAAAGCGGCTGAAGAAGCCCTGCGTGCCAGCGAAGAACGCCTGCGCTTCGTCACCGACAACATGCTGGATATGGTCAGCGTCACCGAAAACGAGAAGGTGGTTTACGCCACCCCCTCGCACGAATGGATCATCGGTTACAAGCCCGCCGACCTGATCGGGAAAAACCTACTCGACCACGTTCACCCCGATGATGTTCCCGTCGTGTTAGACTATTACATCCACACATCCGATCACCACTTCACGAAAGGCTACCAGTATCGTTTCTGCAAGCCAGATGGTAGCTACGTCTGGTTGGAAACCATCGGCGCACCCACCTTGAATGCGGACGGGGATATCGAGCGCATTATTCTCAGTTCCCGCGACATCACCGAACGAAAAAGCGCCGAAGAAGGCCTGCGTGCCAACGAGAACGCGGCGCGCCAGTTCCGTGACCGACTGCGGCTGCTGCACGAAATCAACATCGAACTCTCGGAAATTGACGACATGGATGAACTCGCACGACAGGCCGTGTTGTGGGTGCGCGAACTGCTGGAAATTGACCGCGCCGGGTTATACCTGCGAATCGGCGGCGGCGTGATTTTTCAAGGAACCTACGGCATTGATGAGCAGGGGCACATCCGGGCTGAACACCACGCACATATTAGTCTGATCGAAGAAGTGGATTTCCTCCAACAAGGGTTGGAAGAACGCATCTGGTACCGCGAAAAAGCAGACCTGGCTGACGATCAAAAGCACACGGTCGGCGAAGGCTGGCACGCCGTCGCCTTCCTCAAAAGTCAGGGCGAAATTATCGGCCTGATGCCCGTTGACAATCTCCTAACGGGTCGTCCGCTACCGCCGGACAGCCGCGAAATCCTCGCGCTGTATGCCGCCATGCTCGGCAGTTTGTTCGCCCGCAAACAGGCGCTGGACGACCTGCGCCAGAGCGAAGAACGCTACCGCCTGCTGGCGAAAAACGCCAATGATGTCATCTGGACGATAGACCTGACCGGACGGTTTACCTATGTCAGCCCGTCGGTGGAAAAGTTGCGCGGCATGACTCCCGAAGAAGTCATGACGGAGCCAATGGAAAAATCGCTCACCCCGGACTCCTACCTCGTTGCGATGGAGGCTTTCTCCAACAGCTTGCGCCATGTGGCAACTGGAGGAAGCATCGAAACGCACACCTTCGAGCTGGAGCAACCC
>Ga0172373_10006709_pt1 | contig 15232 bp, 12 predicted proteins | sample Lak10m_2_FD_114546 | JGI IMG/M metagenome (GOLD analysis project Ga0172373, IMG submission 114546) | Freshwater microbial communities from Kabuno Bay, South-Kivu, Congo - kab_092012_10m | ecosystem: Environmental > Aquatic > Freshwater > Lake | place: Democratic Republic of the Congo...
AACGAGAAAAGCAATTGAAAAAATGGAGCAGAAAAAAGAAGGATTGGCTTATTGATACAATCAATTCGGGTAGAATTGACCTTTGTATTGAATAAACACAGGGATTCCTCCACTTCGGCTTCGATCATAACCCAGCCTCCGGTCGGAATGACAAAGCTATTTCTCGCAATGACAGCCATTTCTTGCTACAATACATCTGCTTATGGCAGGTGTGTTTTTTTTGAAAAAAAAGCGAAATTTCATCGCCTTCTTGGTTGTGGTTTTTTTGTTGTCTTCGCTTTCGTTTGCTAACGCCTTTACCTCAAAAGATCCATTTGTCAAAGAACAAACGTACTTGGACGCCATTCGTGCGGTGACAACAACCACTGGGGCGGAAACGGTTGTGGCCATTTTGGATGCGGGTTTTGATTTGTATCATGAAGATTTGCAGGGACGATATTGGAAAAACAAAAACGAAACAGCCAATGATCGAAAAGACAATGATCACAATGGATATGATGATGATGTGAATGGATGGGATTTTGTTGGAAATGATAATGATCCATCACCGGATTTGTCCCAAGGCGGTTCTGATTCTGTGATTTCGCACGGGACGCTTATGGCCGGGATCATTGCGGCCAACACCAATAATGGAATTGGTATTGCCGGCATTGTGCCACATGTCAAAATCATGCCACTTCGTATTTTGGATTCCCGCGGCAAGGGAAACACAAATGATGTTCGCGAGGCTATCGAATATGCAGTCAATAACGGAGCCAGTGTCATTAACATCAGTTTCACATCCACAAAACCGGATGAAAAGTTGCAACAAACCATTGATTGGGCCATGAAACAAGGGGTTGTGGTTGTGGCCGCGGTTGGAAATGAAGGCATTGACACATCAAAAACACCCGTGTATCCGGCTTGCTACAAAGGTTCGCAAGACAATAAAGTGATTGGTGTTGGGTCCGTGGATGAAAACAACAAACGCGCCTCATTTTCCAACTTTGGAAAAACCTGCGTTGATGTTGCGGCTCCGGGAACCGGCATTTTTGGATTGGTGTACCACAATGAAAATGACTTTTTGTACATCACCTCATACGGATCTCCGTGGGAAGGAACGTCCATGTCCGCACCTATGGTTTCTGCGGTTGCGGCTGAATTGAAAAGTTTGTATCCATCGCTTACACCCGCAAAAATTCGTTCTGCCATCATGTTGTCAGCGAGCCCAATAACCGGAACCGTATCGGAAAAAGTAGAGCTGGGTGCCGGCATATTGAATATGGCGCAAGCAATCTCCATTGCCTCGCAATTAGCTTCGGGACCGATTATTGATCGTATAAACGCAACCCCTTCCAATCTTATTGCTGTGTCAGAAGGGGTGGGCACAGAACCGCTTGTTAAATTATTTGATACAAACGGCAATCTTAAATCCGTTTTTTTTGCCTATGCAAAAGGATTTAAGGGTGGTGTAAACGTGGCGCTTGGCGATATAAACGGAGATGGAAAAGATGAAGTTGTTACGGTTCCGGGAAAAGGCGGCGGCCCGCACGTTCGCATTTTTGATCAGAGCGGAAAACTTTTGGGTCAATTTTTCGCGTTTGACACATGGACGCGCAATGGGTTGTTTGTTTCGGTTGGGGATGTAAATAATGACGGAACGGATGAGATTGTGTTAACGCAAGAAACCGGCGGCACTGGCCAGGTGCGTGTGTTTAATCAAAAAGGCTATTTGCTTAGCTCTTTGTATCCATTTGGTCGCACCTCTGTGCCAATGCATGTGGCGATTGGAAATTTGGATGATGACACTGCACAGGAAATCGCTGTAACGCTTGGAGGAAAACAAAAAACGAATCGCGTAAAAGTGTTTGATGGCAATGGAAAGTACGTGCGTGATTTTTCTGCTTTGGATAAAATTGTAAGTGGATTGTACGTGGCGTGTGGTGATGTGGATGGAGATGGAAAAGATGACATTGTTGTTTCAGCAGATACAGGTTCTCGACCTTGGGTGGCTGTCTACACCCAAAACGGCGAGATGCTTTCATCCAATCTTGTGTACGATCAAAAATACATGGGAGGTGTTTCTATTGCTGTCGGAGATGTTGATCAAAAAAACGGCGCGGAAATTATCACCGTTCCTTTATCAAAAGGTGGACCGCATGTGCGTGTGTTCGGGTCTCAGCTAAATGCGCAAAGTGGTTTTTTTGCCTTTGACCAAAAAGAACGGTTTGGAGTTCGTGTTGGCGTTTGGAATCCTTAATCGACTATGAAAATACGTTTGTTCATTTGCGGCTGTTTGCTCTGGAGTCTTTCAACTCCGGTTTTTGCGTTTACGCCAGATGATCCGTTTTTTTCTGACCAGTGGTATTTATCCAAAATCCAAGCGCCAGAAGCCTGGGATATGGAACAGGGGAAAACCGGTACGGTGGTAGCGGTCTTGGATGCGGGAGTTGATATGAACCATCCGGATTTGCTTGGACGATTTTGGAATAATCCGGGCGAGATTCCGGATAATGGATTAGATGATGATGGAAATGGATTTGTGGATGATGTGCACGGATATAATTTTGTGGACAAAAATGCAAATCCTGAACCACCGCAAACATCCTTGTATGATGAAGGCGCGATTTCGCACGGAACCATGATCGCCGGTATTATTGGAGCAAACACAAACAATGGAGTGGGTGTGGCCGGGATTGATCGAACCGCGAAGCTCATGGTGGTGCGTATTTTGGACAACATGGGTATTGGCGATTCTGTGACGGCAAGAAAGGGAATTGATTACGCTGTGGCAAATGGTGCCAAGGTTATTAATTTAAGTTTTACCGGATTTGATTTTGATGCTGAGTTTCAAGCCGCCATAGAGCGCGCGCATGATGCCGGTGTTGTGGTGGTGGCCGCGGTTGGAAACACAAAAAATGGAGGCACAGACATCAATCAAAAACCAATTTATCCGGTTTGTTTTCAAGATCATGGAGTACAAGACTGGGTGTTGGGTGTGGCGGCAACGGATCAGGCGGATACAAAGACGTCATTTTCCAATTATGGTTCGAGTTGTACGGATATTTCCGCTCCTGGAGTTGGAATCCTGAACACGGTTTACCAAAATGATGTATGGCTTCCATTTTCGCAGGGGTTTTATCAAGATGGGTGGTCCGGAACATCGCTTGCGGCACCCATTGTGAGTGCGGCCGCTGGCCTTTTATTTCAAGAACATCCAAACATCACTCCCAATCAGGTCTATACCATTTTGCGATCAAGTGTGGACCCAGTCTTCATGGGCGGATTATCAGACGGAAGTATTGGCTCGGGCCGCATCAATATTGCCAAAGCCCTCACCCTTGCCAATGAACAATTTCCACCGGAAGCAACCCCAGGTATGCTCATCAAACTCATGTGTGCATTGCACGCGGATGTGAACGATCCATGCAAGGCTGTGTACTTTTATGGGTCTGATAAAAAACGTCATGCCTTTCCAAACGATAAAGTGTATTTTTCCTGGTATCCGGATTTTTCAACCGTGAAAGAAGTGTCATCTGATTTTCTTTCTTCTCTCATGCTTGGCAAAAACGTGACATATCACCCAGGACTCAAGTTGGTGAAATTTCAAAGTGTGCCAACCGTGTATACAGTAGAGGCCAAAGGTGTGTTGCGATCTGTTGCTTCAGAGCAAGTCGCACAAGATCTCTATGGAGCCACGTGGAGCAAACAAGTGGATGATATTTCGGATGCGTTTTTTGGCAATTATCAATTTGGCGCGCCTATTCTATCATCCGGTGATTTTGCAAAAGACGCTGTGTTTATCCAAACTCCAACCCTTAACCAAAACTTTTAATTTCTTCGCTCGTTTTTGCTATACTATTCTCATATGACACAACCACTTACGTTTGAAAAGAAAAATATTTTGGTGACAGGCGGTGCCGGGTTTATTGGTTCGCATGTGTGCGAGGCGTTACTGAGAGACGGTCATCGGGTGATTTGTGTTGATAATTTTGCCACAGCGGATGTGAAAAATATCGAAACCTTGTTGCAGCACCCAAGCTTTCGATTCATCCGATTGGACATCAATGAACCGTTTGATTTGGAACGGCACACAGAGCTTGCTGATTTCAAATTGCCGTTTCAAGGGATTCAAGAAATTTTTCATTTTGCTTGTCCAACGTCTATAAAGAAATTTGATCAATTCAAAATTCAAACTCTTCTTTCCAACTCCCTTGGCAATTATCATGTGCTTGAATTGGCAAAAAAATATCGGGCAAAAATTTTGTTGGCGTCGAGTTCAGTTGTGTACGGAAGTCGAGATGGAAATCGTGAAGCTGTGGGAGAAGATGATTTGGGTGTGGTGAATCATTTAACCCCTCGCGGTTGTTATGATGAGGGTAAGCGATTTGCCGAAACCATGTTTGAAACCTATCGCCAAGTGCATGAGATGGATGCACGCATTGTTCGTATTTTTAGAACCTATGGACCTCGCATGCCATTGTTTGATGGCCATTTGATTCCGGATTTTGTGCTAAATGCGCTTGATGGCAAAGATTTGGTACTAAACGGAGGCATGGATTTCAAATCTTCGCTTTGTTATGTAGATGATGTGGTCGATGGTATGTTTAGGGTGATGAAAACGCAAAATTATCCAGGACCCGTGAACCTGGGAAGCGATGTTGACCTAAAACTTGCCGATGTGGCACAAAAAATAGTACAAATGACGGAGTCCACCTCAAGGATTGTCCCAGGAGAGGGTTTTGCCTTTCTTTCCGAGCTTTCTTTGCCAAAAATCGATCGGGCAAAGGAATTGGGCTGGTTTCCGCTTATGCGCCTGGATGATGGACTTAAACACACCATCGGTGACTTAAAAGCCAATAAAATCCTTCTGACGTCTGTATGAAAATAGTGGCCGTGATTCCGGCATACAATGAAGAAAAAACCATTGCCGAGGTGTTAAAGAACACTCGGCCTTTTGTGTCCGACATCATTGTGGTGAATGATGGTTCAACCGACCAAACCGCCGCGGTTGCAGAAGCTCATGGTGCATTTGTGGTTTCGCACCTTATCAATCGTGGGTTGGGGGCGGCCATTGGGACCGGATTTTTTGTGGCAAAAGAACACGGGGCAGACATGGTCATTACCTTGGATGCCGATGGTCAACATGATCCAACCGAGATTCCAAAATTTGTTGAAGCCATGCAGCAAGGAGCGGACGTGGTGATTGGTTCGCGCATGCTTGTGCGTGAGGGCATGCCATGGTATCGCCAAGTGGCAAATGTGCTTGGAAATCTTTCCACCTTGTTTTTGTTTGGGGTATGGGTAAGTGATAGTCAATCCGGTTTTCGCGGGTTCACCAAAAAGGCTTTGCGACAGATTCGTGTGCAAACCAATCGTATGGAAGTTTCATCAGAATTGGTGGCAGAAGCAAAGGTTCATCACCTGACCATTCGTGAGGTTCCGATCGAAACCATTTATACGGATTATTCTTTATCAAAAGGTCAAGGATTTTTTGTTGGCATCAAAACTCTTTTTAAATTGGTTTTGCGCCGACTGATGATGTGAGGAGGGTAGTAGATAGTAGACAGTAGATAGAGGCGAGGGGGTCATAAAGGCAATAAAGGCAATAAAGGCTAAGAAAGCATGTCATCTCGAACGATCGTTTGTAAGTTTAGTTGAGAGATCTCTTTGCAATAAGATCCCTTCACTTCGGTCAAGATGACAAGCTGTCTCTAAATAGATTGCTCGACTTCATTCGCAATGACAAGTGTGCATTAAATAAATATTTCCGTGTATGACGTTAATACAAATTTTCTTAATCGTCTTTGCATTGTTTGCGATGACGCGTGTGGTGATCCAGTTTCGCAAAGGCGCGCTCTCGCTTGCAGTTTTATTTTTGTGGATTTTGTTTTGGGCTCTGGTCGGTGTTGTGGTGCTTTTGCCAAAAACAACTGATGTGTTTGCTCAATTAGTTGGCGTCGGACGCGGAGTGGACGCGATCATGTACATGGCCATTCTTGCTCTTTTTTACTTAGTCTTTCGGTTGTATGTGGCTATTGAACACATTGAACAAGAAATTACAGGGTTTGTGAGAGCGACCGCGGTTCAGTCCTCAAAAAAACAAAACGATCAAGAATCTTCCTAGTATGCCATCACTTAAAATCGCCCAGGTTGTGTGCACCTATCCGCCGTATCGCGGGGGCATGGGGCGTGTTGCCTTTGAATACACACAGCGGTTGCGTGAACGTGGGTACAATGTGCATGTGTTTACCTCACTTGAAAAAGAGGTAACAAACGATCCGGAGTATGTGCACCGGATTCCTTCGATTTTGCACATAGGGAATGCGGGCGTGATGCCATCGTTGTATAAACGACTTTCCGGGTTTGATCTGATTCATTTGCATTATCCATTTTTTGGCGGAGCCGAACCGGTTATTGTGCGAAAAGCGATTCGTCATGATCAAGGCCTTGTGATGACCTATCACATGGATGCGGTGGCTGGTGGATGGAAGGGAATGATGTTTGAGGCACACAAGCACGTGATGTTTCCATGGATTGCCAATCGTGCAGACAGAATTTTGGTGAGCTCAAAAGATTATTATGAGAGTTCGGCCTTGGCGCAATTAGATCGTGTTCGTGATCGTGTGGAGATTCACCCGTTTGGGGTTGATCAAAAAAGATTTTTTCCAAAAAAAGAAAGCGACATTCTTTTGTCGCACAACATTCCATTAAATATCCCGCATCTGTTATTTGTTGGCGGATTGGATAGTGCTCATCATTTCAAAGGGGTGAATGTGTTGATTGAAACGCTTTCGCACATGAAATCAATTCCATGGCATTTGATGGTGGTTGGGGATGGAAATTTGCGCGCAAGTTATGAAGCGCAAGCACAAGAAGCCGGACTTGGTGATCGCATCACCTTTGTCGGCAATGCGTCAGATGAAGATTTGCCTTTGTGGTATCAAGCCGCAGATGTGCATGTGTTTCCGTCGACGCGTCGGGCTGAAGCGTTTGGACTTGTTGCCCTTGAAGCAGCGGCAAGTGGTATCCCAACTATTGCCTCTCGTCTTCCGGGTGTGCAATCGGTTGTGCTTGATGGGGTGACGGGTTTATTGGTTCCACCTGAAGATGTAAACGCCTTGAAAGAGGCGCTGGAAACATTGCTTGTGCACGCGGATTTGCGAGAGCGATTTGGTCATGCGGCGCGTATGCGTGTGGAATCGGAATTTGCTTGGGAACCGCTTATTTCCAAACTTGAACAAACCTACACATCTGTTTTGTCACAACAAACGCCAAGAGATTATTCGGACATGATATGAAAATAGGAATTGTTTCAAATTTATATCCACCCAATGAACGGGGCGGGGCAGAGTTGGTGGCCCAACGTGTGGCAGATGAATTGTATGCCCGAGGCCATGATGTGTTTGTGTTAACCACAGAACCGTTTACCGGATTTTCAAGTTTTGTTCCTAGACTCAGGGAACGACATCTTGAACGTGTGTATCGATTTTGTCCGATCAATTTATACAGCCCGTATCACAAAGGTTCGGTTCCGTTTTTGATTAAAATCATCTGGCATCTTTTAGATCTTTGGAGTCCGCATGCCAGATCCGTCATGAAAAATTTGCTTGAAACAGAACGACCGGATGTGATGATCACGCATAATTTGAAAGGGATCGGTGTTGGAATTGTCCGCGCCATTCAGCAAAAAGAAATTCCTCATGTACACACCTTGCATGATTTGCAGCTGAGCATCCCAAGCGGATTGTTGATTTGTGGACAAGAAAAGCAATTTATTCACACATCGTTTTTGCGCCTGTGGTATGAATGGGTGGTAAAAAAGGTGATGGGAAAACCAAATCTTGTTTTATCTCCATCCGCTTTTTTGGCAACGTATTATCAAGACCGTGGATTTTTTCGAGAGTCAACGGTGCGTGTTTTACCAAATCCCATGCCAAAAAATATGGCACCGCTTCGTTCGCGCAGAATGCCCGGGCCGGCTCGATTTGTGTATGCCGGACAGCTCGAACCGCACAAAGGGATTTTACACTTGCTTAGATCCATCCAGATGTTGGATGTTCCGTTTGAATTGCATATTGCCGGAGACGGATCATTGGCCGATGAAATCGCTGAGTTTGCAAAACGGGATGTTCGCATTCGCTATCACGGATTTATTCCACTCAATCACTTGGCACGCTGGCTTGCGGTTGCAGATGCGGTTGTGGTGCCATCTTTGTGTTATGAAAATTCACCCACCATCATTTATGAAAGTTTTGCGATTGGTGTTCCGGTTATTGCTTCCCGTATTGGTGGGATCCCAGAGCTTATTTCAGAAGGAGAAAACGGATGGTTGGTGGAGCCGGGAAATGAAAATGCATGGGCACAAAAACTCACCCATGTGGCAACGCATCAGGATGAGTGTTGGGAAAAAACCGAAGCCATTCGAGAGACCGCAAAACAATTTGCTCTGGAACACTATGTCACGGTCTTAGAAAAAGAATTGGAACGTGTTGTTGATGATTACAAATCAAATCGAAAAATATAAACCAATCCATCGTCCACACTTTTCCAATCTGTGGCAATGGCTTTTGTAGATTCAATAATGGCCGGCGCATTCCACCAATATTGATTCACCACATAAAAAACGGTTTTCACTCCGGCATCAGCTGGAATCAACATCGTCGCTTCTTGGACGATGTTTTTGTTTGGATGTCCATTCATGCGCAAAAAAAGTTGGTACATGGCCGCTCCGGTTGGAATCGGATAAAAAAATTGATTGCCGAAGTAGCGAAAACCGATTTCTTGAATGGCGGCCGCGGAAACGGATTGATTGGCAAGCACAAGATATGGTTGTTTGTTTGCCCATGTTTCCATGAGTTCCACGGCGTGTACATCCGCAAGTCCCACATTGAACGCATGGCTGGTTTCATACACATCTCGTCTTGGATAGGCAAGATAAAATACACTAGTTGCCACAGACGCAAACAACACCACCATAAATACTTTTAGGACAATGGGTCTGGATCGGAGATTTGCAGAAATATGATTGAACCCAAGCAGAAAAAACGGCACAAGAAAAAAGAGCGCAAGCGGAAGCAATCGATCCGCATAATTACCTCGTTCGTAATCAATCAAAAAAGAAAAATCTACGACCGTTGATAACAGAAGATAATTGATGCCAAGCACAGCCACCATGATCCATAAAGCCATAACACGTTCAGACAATTCTTTTCGATAATACATGTAGGCGCAAACAGCGATTGCGGAGATCCAAAGCCATGTGTGTTTGCCAAGAAAATAGATGCCATCAAGCAGTGGTTTGAATTTGTTTTCCAAAAGAAAACCGGTTGTGGCAAGTGGGGAAAAGAGCGAAAAAGAAATATGGAGAGGAAGCGGTTGATGTTGCAAAAGAGCATTCACACAAAAACTAAGTGGAAGGCCCAAACACGCAAATAAAACAACGATTGTTTGGATCAAGCGGAAGGCCCAAACTGGGAGGCGATATTTTTGTGTTTGAAGTCCAAGAAGACACACAAAAAAGATGGCTGGAATTCCGGAAATCGGGTGAATAAGAACCGTTGCTATGGCGCCAAGCGCATACATCCACCACAAAGGTCGATCTTTTTCCAAAAGAAATGGAACCACAGCCAGGATGAGCAAAATGGTCCAAAGGTGAGCAAGGGCTTGCGGAGTGGTGATGGAAAAGATAGCAAGCGGAAGAAAAAAGATGCCAACCAAAGAAAAAAACGCGGTCTTTTTTTGTGAGACCATGTGTGAGGCAGCTCCAAGCCAGGCAAGCGGAAGGAGCAAAATCGTGAGAAGGGAAACAAGCCAGGTATCAACCAAAGAAACCGGAAGAGAAAAAGCATGAGAAAAAAAGAGAATGAGAGTGTATTGTCCGATATAGTAAAATGGTTTTGGTGTGATGGTTCCAAATTCGGCAATATGCATTTCTGTGGCGCGATGAATAAATGAATCAAATCCGGCGCCAAGCGGCAAGAGAATGGTTTGAAACGAAACAAGCGTGAACAAGCACAAAACAAAAAGCGGAAACGCAAGGGAGACTTCTCTGCCGCGATACAGTAAGGTAAAGGTTAAAAGGATGGCAAGAAAAAATAAAATAAGAAATGGAGCAGGAATCACATCCCAAACGCTTCGTACAGCTTGCATAGCCGGATGCGACCCAACATATTCAACAAAGGCAATGTTTAAAACCAAAACAATGGAGGCGCAGATATAGACAGATCGTGGAACGGCATGCAGGTGATGTGAAATTTTGTGATGCCAAAGATCTTGAAGATGTTGCCAGACGGTTGGGGGATGAATACGTGAAACAAGAAACGGTGTGATCAAAACCAAGCCCTGAAAAAGCGCGGCCGGAACCGAGGCAATGTAGTAAGCGATGGTGCCAATCACCATGATCACACTCAACAGTACCCAGGTGCCCATCCACCAGGTTTGTCCATACGATTCGTGCGGACCAAAGCGTTTTCCGGTTTGAAACCCAAACCATCCAAGGTAGATCGCAAGTAAGATAACCCCAATGGTTGGCTCTTGAAAAACAAACGTTTGCAAAAAGAAAACCGCTATGAAAAGCAAAGAAAAGGTGGTAGAGTAAAAACGGTATAATACACTCATAGTATTGCCATTGTATCACAGCTATGCTTCAACGTGACCCAAACAAACTTTTTCCTCACGACCATGTGATGAAATACACCCTGGTTCCTCTGGTTCCTCCGTTCGTTACGCCAAACATGATCACCTTGCTGCGGTTTTTTTTGATTCCGGCAGTGTTGTGGTTTTTGTTTGTGGGGAATTATCAAATCGGCGTTCCGCTCTTTTTGTTTGCCGCGCTCACAGACGCCCTTGATGGATCCGTGGCTCGGTTGCGCCACCAGGTGACCGAGTGGGGAAGTTTTTATGATCCCTTGGCTGATAAATTATTGGTTGGATCCGTTGTTATGCTTGTGGTGGCAGAACACATCAATGTTATTTTTGCTCTCTTGATTTTGTTTGTTGAGATGTTGATTGTACTTGGGGCGATTATAAGAAAAAAACGTGGGCGATTGGTGAGTGCCAATGTGTATGGCAAAACAAAAATGTTTTTTCAGATTCTTGGACTCACCCTGCTGTTGATTGCGCTTTGGGTCGGGTTTGATTTGTTTATTCCGCTTTCCACAGGATCTTTTTCCTTAGCGATTGTGCTTGCCGTCATCAGTTTATTTACCTATGGCATTTAGGTGGACAAAACAAGATGTTTTTTTGTGGATGATCTGTATCCTCTTTTTTTGTGGCACGCTTGTGTTAACGGCTCGAGCGGATGTTTTTGTTTCACCGGATGAAACCGCGAATGCATTTTTTGCCAAACACTTTTCTCAAACCGGAAATATGGCCGTTGCTGACCCTTTGCACATAGGATTGGGTGGCTCCGTTCATCCTCGTAGCATCCTTGTTCGGGCCGATCAATTGATTCCCGGAAGTTTTTTGGGTCTGCCCATGTATTATGGCGCCGTGCTATTCTTTTTTGGTTCTTGGGCCTTGCCATTTCTGACACCTCTTATTTTTTTGTGTGCGGTGTTTGCGTGGCGACGATTGTGTGAACAATGGTTTTCAAAAGAGGTGGCTTTTTTGTCTGCTTTGTTATTGCTCACGCATCCGGCTTTTTGGTATTACGCCAGCCGCGGGCTCATGCACAATGTGTTGTTTGTCAGCTTGCTTATCTTTTCCGTTTTTTTCTTGTGTGTTCAACCGCTTTCACATCACCTGGCCGAATGCACTCATCGATTAGGCAAGATGCGCTCATTTCAAAAGTACGCAGACGATGTGTTGTTTGGATTATGTGCGGGCGCGGCACTCACGGTGCGAACCTCTGAACTTTTTTGGGTCATTCCATTGTTTCTTTTTTTGCACATTGTTTTTTCGAAAAAACATTTTTTCTTATCAACCATGTTTGTGGTGATGGGATGGGGATTGGCCTGGGCTCCGCTTTTGTGGTTACAATATAACACCTTTGGAAAACCATTTTTGACCGCTTACACCCTTTTATCTCCATCAACATCAATATCAACAGGTATGGCTGTTTCGGTTAATGTTGTTCATCGATTATATCGCCTCATGTTTCCATTTGGGATCCATCTGCAAACTGCCTGGATGCATTTTAGGGATTACGGTCTTTTGTTGTTTTGGTGGTTGACGCCGCTTATGATCATTGGATGTGTTGTCATGTTTTTGCAAAAACAAACATCGCGCGTGCACAGGTGGTATCTTGGCATATGTTTGGTGATTGGGTTGTGGCTTGCGATTTGGTATGGAAGTTGGATCATTCATGATAATCCTGATCCAAATCAAATAACGATTGCCAATTCCTATGTGCGCTATTGGTTGCCCGTGTTTGTTTTGGCCCTTCCGTTTGTGGCGTCCAGTATCTATTGGTTGGTTGGATTTATCAAAAAACCTTTGTGGAAATACGTGGCCTTTGTCATTCTTGTTGGAGGTGTTGTGATGTTGAATATCCGTGTTGTGTTTTTTTCCGGACCGGATGCGCTTGTTTCTGTAAACCATGTTTTGCAATCATCAAGAATCATTCGGGCGGATGTGTTTGCACGGATTCCGCAAGACGGACTCATCATCACCGAACGATCAGACAAATTGTTTTTTCCGGAACGGTCCGTTCTTCTCAATCTTCGATCACCACAAACACAAAGCCTGCTCCCAACATTGTTTGAACGCAACACCCCCTTGTTTTATTATGGAATTACCTTGGATCCGAAAGAACAGACGTTGTTAAATACGTCGTTTGCTGTGCATGGAAAAAAACTGGAACGTATAAAAACATATAACGCCGAATCGTTATATCAATTTATTCCTTTGTGAAAATGTTTGTTCGATGTCTTCAAGGATTGATGTGTCTGGTGCCGATCTGTGTGTTCGGTTGGTTGGTGATGCAAGAAATGGTTTTAAGTGGTGTGTATCATGTTTCGTATGCGGCAGGACAACACTCTGCGTATATTGATCCATTGTTGCCGGATGGCCGTGTGACCGGGCCGCAAAAAAATACACAAGGCGATACGGTTCAGATCATGACAGGAGATCCGGTTTCATTTTTTGTGCACCCACATCGATCGTTTGAAAACATGGTTGTAAAGCTGTGGTACAAAAACACGGGCGCTCCGGCGATTGAATTTGGGGGATTAGCTGTCAAAGATCCGGATCGATATGCGCTCACTCCGCTTCAAAATAAACAGATCGATGCATCAACCTGGTCGCGCACAGAAGAAAATGGATACACCCTGCTTCAGCGCAAACCAACCTTCACATCCGTGGCGGATTTTTTGAAGCGTCCTCCCGCCTTTGAACGCATTGCCACGTATTATGCTTCCATGGAAACTCCATTTCGTTTGGTTGGGTATGAACCAAACCCAGCATTTACCACGACACAAGTGAGTTTGCGTGGTCGCACAGAAATGAAAACGTATGTAAAAAACGAACCGATTCAGTTTTCATTTTCGTTCATGGACATGAATCGTGATGAAGGATCTGATGCGATTTCCATTTCTGTGTTTGATGAGCAGGGTCGGGCAGTTGGCGGAGCTCAAGCCGATGACGATGGAAACAGAAGTAAAAATGCATTTCCATCTTTGTTGCGCCATGTTGATGTGACGGTTCCAAATGTACCGGAGGGTGTTTATAAAATAGTGTTTGATGCCTCGCGTGATATTTTTGTGCGGTCCATCACCACCTCACAACAAAAATTGATTTTTTTGAATGCTATCTATTTTGGGGATGAAGTCGGGTATCATGAAACATTTACTCCCGTTTCTTTTTGGACGCAATCAAAACAGCTTTCGTTTATGACGCGCCAGGCAAGTGGGCTGCAATCCTTGGCGGTTGGATCCAAATCTTTGTCACTTATAAAACCGTATGAGTTGTACACGGCCATGATTGCTGATCCAGGACTTGTGCGCACGGATATTTCAAAAGGCGATGTGGAGGTGATCACAAACGATCCGGTGAGTGTGCACAAAGAACAGTATTTTCATCCAGACCCGATTCGTTTATTTCCGGAAACAAATTTGGATGCGCTTGGGGTAGATTATGTGTTTGCTCACTACACACCTCCACAACAAGAAGGGGATTGGTTTGTTTCAATGGTTTCGGTTGATGCAAAAACGTTGTTGTTTGATCGCGGCAGTTGGAAATTTGGATTTTCCTTGCCGGATATCGCCCGCGATCAAGGACGGGTTGAAGTTAAGCAGATGGATTTTACGTTTTATCGCAAACCATTTGTTTGGCGTGATCTTGCCAGCCTCTTTGAATAATTCTATGTTTTTTTCACACCCATCATTTCAAGAACCCATTGCTAGAACCGGATTTTTTGTGAGTCTGGTTTCGTATATCTTTTTTTGGATGTGTGAGCTGTTGCGTCCGGGATTTGTTTCGCGTTCGTTTTCGGTGCATGTGTTTTTGATGGCGATCATACTGTTTGGATGTTGGTGGGCGTCGGTCGTGGAAGAATATACAGATCGCGTACGCTTGCAACACACCCTCGTTATTTTTTTTGGGGTGTTTCTTTCTGTGATTGTTTGGCAAACCGGTCGCGTGTTTGATGTGTGGCGATTGCCGCTTGCTGCCCTCTGTTTGTTTGTCCCATTTTTGACATGGCGGCTTATGAGGTATAAGTAGAGTTGTAAAGTCGTGAAGTAAAGGTGTTTTATTGTCATTGCGAGAAACGAAGTGACGAAGCAATCCTTTCAGATCTAGCTTGTCATTCCGACGTTAGGAGGAATCTCTCATGTGATCCCTCGACTAAACAGAAAACGATCACTCGGGATGACCAAAGTCTATTCGCAATGACAAATAACAAATGACAAAGAAGGAAATAGTATAAATAAACAAACACAAGTATGTCCGAAACTATTTTTTCAAAAATTATTCGCAAAGAAATTCCGGCTCAAATCATTTACGAAGATGATGTGGTGGTGGCTTTTTTAGATATTTTTCCGGTTAATCCAGGACACACCTTGATTGTGCCAAAACAAGAAGTGGAAAATATGATGCAAACCTCAGATGAGGTATTGACACATGTGATGCGTGTGGCAAAACAAATCGCTCCGGCGATTTTGAAAACGGTTGGGGCTACGGATTTTAATTTCACCACGAACAATGGTCCTGCTGCCGGGCAGGTCATTATGCACACCCATTTTCATTTGATCCCTCGCTTTGTTGATGATGGATATAAAATGTGGGGACACAAAGAAACCACAACAGAAGA
>Ga0172373_10006712_pt1 | contig 15228 bp, 16 predicted proteins | sample Lak10m_2_FD_114546 | JGI IMG/M metagenome (GOLD analysis project Ga0172373, IMG submission 114546) | Freshwater microbial communities from Kabuno Bay, South-Kivu, Congo - kab_092012_10m | ecosystem: Environmental > Aquatic > Freshwater > Lake | place: Democratic Republic of the Congo...
CACGGGCTATGCGCAATGTTCGAGCTGCCACACAACCACTGGCTGGAAGCCGGCAACATTTACCCACTCCGGCATTACCAGTGCCAGCAGTTGCACCACCTGCCATAACGGAACGACGGCGACAGGCCGGCCCACTAGCGGCACCAAGGCACACACGGTCGCGCCGATGTCGACCAGTGCGACCTGCGGCAGCTGTCACACCATTGGCGGCAACTGGACAGTCGCACCGCCGATGAATCATGCGGGGTTGACGACTTGTATCAGCTGCCATGCCTACACCGGCAACAACTGGACGCCGGTCAAGGCCGGGCATGTATCGACGACAGCACAATGCTCCACCTGCCACTTGACCTCTAACTGGTTGCCGGCGACATTCACCCACCCCGGCGTCACCAGTACAAGCAATTGCACGACCTGCCACAATGGGACGACAGCGACCGGGCGACCGCTCAGCGGCGTCAAGGCGCATACGGTGGCACCGATGTCGACCACTACGACCTGCGGCAGCTGTCACACCATAGGCGGCAACTGGGTGGTCGCGCCGCCGATGAACCATGCGGGACTGACCTCCTGTACCAGTTGCCATGTCTATACCGGCAACGGCTGGACGCCGGCCAAGGCAGGCCACCTGTCGACGACGGCACAGTGTTCGAATTGCCATGCTACTGCCGCCTGGCTGCCTGCCGCGCACATAGACCATGCCGGTTTTGGGGCATCCACCAATTGCACGGTTTCGGGTTGCCATAACGGAACGTCGGCGACCGGCAGACCTACCGCCGGCACCAAGGCGCATTTGACCGCACCGATGACCGGAAATACCTGCGGCGCATGCCATACCCCAGGTACGGCATGGATACCGGCGACCATGAACCACACCGGGGTCACGAGTTGCACCAGCTGTCACGCGACGCCGTCGGGCAACGGATTTACTCCTGCCAAGGCCAGCCATATCACTACGGCGGGTCATGCCCAGTGCTCCGACTGCCATACCACGTCGTTATGGAAGCCCTCCACGTTTGCCCACCAGGGGATAACGGCCGCAACTACCTGCACGACCTGTCACAACAGCAGCAATGCGACGGGCCGTCCGGTCAGCGGTGCCAAAGCGCATACAGTGGCGCCGATGTCGACCAGTACGACCTGCGGTACTTGTCACACGGTCGGCGGCAATTGGACGGTGGCCCCGCCGATGAACCATAGCGGCCTCACCGCCTGCTCCAGTTGCCACGCCTATACAGGCAACGGCTGGACCGCAGCCAAGGCCGGCCACGTCGTGACGACCACGCAATGCTCATCGTGCCATATGACCTCGGCCTGGCTGCCGGCGAGTGCGTTCAATCATGCCGCCAACGGCGTCACCTCTGCCAGCAACTGCGCGACAGCGGGTTGTCACGACATCGCAGGGGGCGGAGTCCCCAAGGCCGGCCGGCCGGTCAGTGGAGCCAAGGCGCACACGACGGCACCGATGACAGGCAACACCTGCGGCAGCTGCCACTCGGTAGGTACCGTCTGGGCCCCGGCGACGATGAACCACACCGGCGCAACCAGTTGCAGCAGTTGCCATGCCACTACCGGTAACGGGTTTACGCCGGCGAAAGCGAACCATATGTCTACTGCCGGATACGCGCAATGTTCGGCCTGCCACAGCACGACCTTATGGACGTCCGTGACTTTCAACCACCAGGGCGTGTCGGCCGTGACCGACTGCTTTACCGGCTGCCATAACGGAACGACGGTTTCCACGACGCGGCCTACCGGGGCAAAAGCGCATACGGTTGCGCCCATGACAGCCAACACCTGCGGCAGTTGCCACACCATAGGCACCGCCTGGGCGCCGGCCACCATGAACCATACCGGTACGACCACTTGCACCAATTGCCACCCGACCACGACAGCGAGCGCCTGGACTACCCCCGGCAAGGTGAACCATATGCCGACGACGGGCTATCCGCAGTGCTCGAGCTGCCATGCGACCACGGGCTGGAAGCCTACCAGCTTCAATCACTCCGGGGTGGTGGCCGGATCGTGCGCGAACTGCCATAACGGCAGCATTGCGACCGGGCCGACCGCCAGCCATCCGGCGAATACCGTGGGTACGGGCGCGTCGTTCAAGTGCGATGCCTGCCACCGCACTACGGCTTGGCTTCCGGCAACTTTTGCGCATACCGGGGTTAGCTCCGGCTGTGCCGATTGCCACAAGACCGGGTTTGCCACACCCAAGTCGGCGGCACACTTCGTTACGACCCAGGGCTGCGAAAAATGCCATACCACGGCGACATGGTCCCCGATGAAGGCTTATGTGCATACGACGACTTACTACAAGGCCCATACCGGCTTGAGCATGAGCAACAAGGCGGATTGCTTGTTGTGCCATAACGGCAACAACGAGGTGATTTCCGGGGCGCCGTACAAAGGCAGCGCGGCGTACAAGCCGGATTGTGCCTGGTGTCACTCGACGCAGTACAAGTCAACCAAGCATAAGCATACGACCACGCCGACGACGACTTACTACACTGTTGCCGAGTTGAAAAACTGTTCGGGTGCTTGTCACGAGGTTAACGGGAGTACCGGCGCCGTCACCAAGACGCGGAATGGTCCTGAGCATAAACCAACAGGTGGTGGCTTCTAAGAAACCTTCTTGAAAAATGCCACGCAGGATGTCTGCGGCGCTGTGCGGCGCTCGAAATTCTCATGTACTTCAGCGCATCCGGTTGCCTCAGCTCCATGCGCCTGGCATCCATGCCTGCTCGATATTCTTTTAGGCGTCCGCTAAAATGTGTATTTTTTACAACAAGATGTGGATATTAGTTAAAGTCGATTAAAATAATTTCGATATATCATTCTGTACAAAATGGTTTTTGTTAGTATTTCATCAGGACTTATTTGAAAGCGATTATGCGTTCCCTGATTCATGATGTGTTTCCCGATGCGAAGTTCTGAATTCGCCAGGCTAATTCGCCCCTCGGTTTTTATCTCGCTATTTTTGCTCTGTTCGGCCGCGATTGCCGGTACGGCAGGGGTCTCCGCACTTGCCGTTCTTGAAGAGCCCAGAATAGTTGCGGTGAATGGTGAAGGGGAAATTCACATCAGTTTCTCCCAGGAAATCCGCTATTTAAGACATTTTCCCGAGAGCCAGGGCGATACGCTAAGAGTTTTTCTCGAGGTTGCGGATCCGTGCGCTGCCGAGCAGATCGTCACCCAGGAATCCAGATGGCTGCCGGCGGCGGACTGGTATGTACCGTTTACGGTTTCCTTTCCCGAAATCATCAAGCGTAGCGGGTCGGGCACGGCAGTTTGCTCGACCACGCAATCCCGGGTTGATGTGGCGCAGACCTTGCTGGTCAAGTTCCGCAAAATGACGAAATTCCAGGTGAGGAGAGGAAACAACAACCACAGTATCATCGTGGTGGTGCCGCTGCTCAAGCAACCAAAAGCGGACAAGGTTCAGGCGGAAGCTAAAGTTCCTGTTCCGGCTCAAACTCAGAAAGTATCCGAGCTGCCAGCCGTGGCCGAGCCGTCACCTAAGGCGGTAACGCCTGAATCCGGTACGGTGCCGGCAACCCCTGTAGTGCTGCAGCCCGATGTGCAAGCCAGGGCGCAGGAGCCAGAGGTGTCGGCCACGCCGAAATTGCCAGTGCCGCAAATGGCCCCCGCCGAGTTGATGGCCGCCGGTCGTGCCGCGATATCGGCCGGCGATTACATAAAAGCTACCCAGATTTTCAATCAATTGCTGGATTTGCCGCCCAACGATTTTTCGCAGGAAGGCCAGGAACTGGTAGGTCTCGCGCGGGAGATGAGCGGGGAAGCCGACAAGGCGAAAGCCGAATACCAGTTGTATTTGAAGCTATACCCGGAAGGCGAGGGCGCGGCGAAGGTCAGGCAACGTCTGGCGGCTCTTGAAGCCATCCCCAAGCAGGAGAAGGTTGTCGAGAGATCCAAGCGGCCGAAAAAAGAGATTCACCAGAACACATTTACCGGCAGCCTGTCGCAGTACTACTATTCCGGCAGCAGCCAGAACCGTGTCAGAAGTGCCACCGGGGCCGATTCGACCTTACGCTCGCATGACCAGGCGGCGCTGATTACCAATGTCGATGGCACCGGACGCTTCCGCCACAACGAGCTGGAAACGAAAATCGTGTTCCGCAATACCGAGACGCATAATTTCCTGTCGGAAATTGCAGACAAAAACACGCTGTCTGCTGCATACGTCGAACACTCCAACAAGGATGTGGATTACATGTTCCGAATCGGCCGCCAATCCGGCACGTCCCAGGGGGTAATGGGCAGGTTCGACGGCGTGTTCGGCCGCTATGGCCTCAATCCGCAATGGCGCATTGCCGCAGTGGTCGGTCAGCCTGACGATGGCAGCCGCAATACGGTCAGAACGGACCGGCATTTTTATGGTGCGGCGCTGGAGTTCGGCCCGTTGGCAGAAAAATGGAGCGGCAGTGTTTACGGTATCCAGCAGATAGCCGACGGGTTGGTCGAGCGCCGTGCGCTCGGCACCGAGGTGCGCTATTTCAACGGCAATACTTCGTGGTTCGGAACGATCGATTACGACACCATTTACGAGATGGTCAACGTGGCCATGCTGCAGGCCAACTGGGTGGCATTCGACGGCTACAACTTCAACCTGCTGCTGGATCACCGCAAATCGCCGATGCTCTATGCGGAAACCGCGATCCAGGGCAAGACCGGCGCCGATGCGGTGGGCGACCTCAGGGCGACGCTGAGCAACGGTGATATATACGATTACGTGCGAGGCCTGGTGCCGGACAGCGATCTGGCCATGCTTGGCATTACCAAACAGGTGACCGATCGCTGGCAATTGGGCGGCGATGTGCGCTACAACCGCACCTATAACACGGATGGCGCCGGTGACATGACCGGGCAGCCGGGTTCGGGGCATATTTATGCCTATACGGCACAGGCGATAGGCACGAATACATTGTTCAAAGACGATAGTTCAGTCATCATGTTGAGCTACATGAATGCGCCGAAATATAATGCCCAGAACCTGTCGTTTTCCAATTCGGTGACGCTGCGGGATAAATGGCGTGTGGATTCTTCGCTGCGCTACTATCACGAGAAGCAGAGTACCGATATCAGCACCTGGAAAGTGACGCCTACTGTTCGCATCAACTACCATTGGCGAGACAACATGTCATTCGAGGCGGAAGCCAGTATCGATCGAACCCACACGGATGATCCGGTGACCAACCAGAAAATCGACAACTGGCGCGAAACCATTTTCGCTGGGTACCGCTGGGATTTCAGATAATTTATGCTTGAAGTGAGTGGGCTGGAATGCCTGCGCGGCAGACGCAGGCTATTCGGGGATTTGACCTTCACGGTGCGCCCCGGAGAACTGCTTCATGTGCAGGGTGCGAACGGCAGCGGTAAAACCAGCCTGCTGCGCATACTTGCCGGGCTTTCACGGCAGGAGTCGGGCGAGGTGTGCTGGGATGGCGCCAATGTGCGCGAATCGCGCGAGGACTATGCCTCCAGCCTGCTTTACCTGGGACATCATCCGGCGGTCAAGGACGATCTTGGCGTGGCGGAAAACCTGGCCGTCTCCTCCCGGCTAGCCGGGATGGAGCTATCCCGCAAGGATATGAATGCCGCGCTGGATATCGTCGGGCTGGGCAAAAGGACCGGATTGCCGGCACGGGTGTTGTCGCAGGGGCAAAGGCGCCGCCTGGCGCTGGCGCGATTGTGGCTTGACCGACGTCCGCTGTGGATACTGGACGAACCCTTTACCGCCCTGGACATGCATGCCGCTGCGCTGCTGGAAGCACGGCTGGAGCAACATCTGGTCGAAGGCGGCATGGTCGTGCTGACCACGCATCAGCCGCCGGCTATCCAAAAAGATTTTCTGCGCGTGTTGAGTCTTTCGGCATGAGTACGACCGGCATTCTGCGCACCTTGCTCTGGCGCGATATTCAACTGGTGCTGCGCCGCCAGTCGGATGTGGTGGCAACCCTGTTTTTCTTTATTGTGGCGGTCAGTCTGTTTCCTCTGGGCGTCGGTGCAGAACCTGCCCTGCTACGGTCCATCGGCCCCGGTGTCCTGTGGGTGGCGGCACTGCTGTCGGCCATGCTGTCGCTGGGCCGATTGTTCGCGGCGGATTTTTCTGATGGCACGCTGGAACAACTCGTGCTCGCGCCTGTCCCATTAACGCTGGTGGTGGCGGTCAAGATTTTTGCGCACTGGGTGGCATCGGGGCTGCCACTGGTGATGCTGGCGCCGCTGCTGGGCTTGCAGTTTAATCTGGAGGTACAGGATCTCGGTGTGCTGGCATTTTCTTTGCTACTGGGAACGCCGCTGTTAAGCCTGATCGGCGCCATCGGTGCGGCGCTGACGCTGGGAGTGCGCGGAGCCGGGGTGCTGGTGGCGATACTGGTGTTGCCGTTGTATATACCGGTGTTGATTTTCGGTGCCGGGGCGGTGACCGCAAGCGCGGCCGGCATGAGTCCGCAGGGCGCGCTGTCGCTGTTGGCAGCCTTGCTGGTATTAGGCGTGGTGTTTGCGCCGTATGCCGCTGCCGCCGCTTTACGCATTGCCTTGGAGTAAAGATTCAATTTGCATCGCCATGCTGCGCCGCTCAGGAAAATTACTTCCTTTACTTAATTTTGAGAAGGTTGCTGAAGATTGAGAATTAACTGGTATCGATTTTCTTCGCCACAGACTTTTTATCCGCTGGCCGGCAGACTGGCGCCGTGGTTTTTGGGCGTGGCCGGGTTGCTGGCAGTGGTCGGTCTGTACATTTCGTTCTTTGTCGCCCCCACCGATTTTCAGCAGGGCGAGGCCTACCGCATCATTTTCGTTCACGTGCCGGCGGCCTGGATGTCGATGTTTATATACCTGGTGATGGCGGGCTGGAGTGCGGTCGGGCTGGCGCTCAACGCGCGGCTGTCGTTCATGATGGCGCAGGCGCTGGCACCCACCGGCGCGATGTTCACCTTTCTCGCACTGGTGACTGGCTCGTTGTGGGGCAAGCCGATGTGGGGGACCTGGTGGGTATGGGATGCGCGGCTGACTTCCGAGTTGATCCTGCTGTTTCTGTATATCGGCCACATGGCCCTGCAATCGGCCATGGAAGATACCCGCCGGGCCGACCGGGCCGGGGCGATGTTCGCGCTGGTGAGCGCAATCAACGTGCCTATCATTTATTTCTCGGTCAAATGGTGGAACACCCTGCACCAGGGCGCGAGTATCAGCCTGACCAAGGCGCCGGCCATGGCGCATGCCATGCTCCTGGGCATGCTGGTCATGGCGCTGGCCTTCTGGGCCTATACCATCGGTGTTGCGTTGATGCGGGTGCGCTGCGTGATCAAGGATCGCGAACGCGAAGCGGAATGGATCGATGAAGCTAGAGAAATTGATGAAGCAAGCGAGGTAGAACAATGATGCAATGGCAAAGTCTTGATGCCTTTTTATCCATGGGTGGCTACGGATTCTATGTCTGGCTTTCCTTTGGGCTGACCGCAGTTTGCATGGCGGTGGAATTGGTGTTGCTGTACGCGCGGCAGAATACGCTGGACGATGGGGAACAAACATGAAACCACGCCACAAACGACTCGCCTTCATCGTCGCCGGGCTGGCCGCACTCGCCATTGCTGCCGCACTGGTGCTGAACGCTTTCCGCAGCAATCTCGTGTTCTTCTATACGCCGACCCAGGTCGCCAACGGCGAAGCGCCCAAGAACACCAGTTTCCGCATCGGCGGCCTGGTGGAGCAGGGGAGCCTGAAACGGGAGGAGAACAGCCTCGACGTCCACTTTGCCGTGACCGACACGGCAAAGCGCATGGAAGTGGTCTATTCCGGCATCCTGCCCGACCTGTTCAAGGAGGGTAAAGGTGTGGTCGCGCAAGGCAAGCTCGGCGAAGACGGTATCTTCCGTGCCGATAACGTACTGGCCAAGCACGACGAGAACTATATGCCGCCGGAAGCCGCAGAAGCGCTGAAGCAAGCGGGCGCCCTCAACGAAAAAACCGGCAAGTCGCTGGTCACGCCGCAAAGTGAGAAACAATGATTCCGGAACTTGGTCATTTCGCATTAATCCTGGCACTGCTCCTGTCGGCGGTGCAAGCCGGCTTCTCTCTGACCGGTGCCGCACGCGCCAATCCTGTCTGGATGTCGGCCGGGCTTTCCGCCGCGCGCGGGCAGTTTGTTTTTACCGGGATTGCCTTCCTCTGCCTGGGCTACGCTTTTTACGCCAATGATTTCTCGGTGCTGTACGTAGCCTCCAATTCCAACTCCGCATTGCCGCTGCAATACCGGCTGGCGGCCATCTGGGGCGGACACGAAGGTTCCATGCTGTTGTGGACCACGACGCTCGCGCTGTGGACCGTTGCGGTCACGGTGTTCAGCCGTCATCTGCCCGAGGTGTTCCGCGCGCGGCTGCTCGGCACCATGGGCCTGATCAGCATCGGTTTTCTCGCCTTCATCCTGTTTTCGTCCAATCCATTCGATCGCCTGATCCCTGCCGCTCTGGACGGGCGCGACCTCAACCCGCTGCTGCAGGACGCCGGCATGGTGTACCACCCGCCGGTGCTGTACATGGGCTATGTCGGTTTTTCGGTGGCCTTCGGCTTCGCCATTGCGGCGCTGCTCGGCGGCGAGTTGACCCCCGAGTGGGCGCGCTGGACGCGCACCTGGACCACGGTGGCCTGGATGTTCCTCACCGTGGGCATCGCCTTCGGCAGCAAGTGGGCCTATTACGAGCTGGGTTGGGGCGGCTGGTGGTTCTGGGATGCGGTGGAGAATGCCTCGTTCATGCCCTGGCTGGTAGGCACGGCGCTGATCCATTCGCTGGCAGTGACGGAGAAACGGGATGCCTTCAAGCTGTGGACGGTGCTGCTTGCCATCTTTGCCTTCTCGCTGTCGCTGCTGGGCACTTTCCTCGTCCGTTCCGGCGTGTTGACCTCGGTACATGCCTTCGCCACCGATCCGCGCCGCGGCCTGTTCATTCTGGTGTTCCTCGGGCTGGTGGTCGGCGGGGCGCTGACCCTGTTCGCCTTCCGTGCGCCGCGCGTCGGTCTGGGTGGCAAGTTCGGCATGGTGTCGCGCGAATCTTTTCTGCTGACCAATAACGTGATCCTGATTGCGGCGGCTGGTGCGGTGATGTTGGGAACCTTGTATCCGCTGTTCCTCGACGCGCTCGGCATGGGCAAGATTTCCGTCGGCCCGCCGTACTTCGACACGGTGTTCGTGCCGGTGATGATGCCGGCGATCTTTCTCATGGGGCTGGCTATTTTCGCCCGCTGGAAGAATGCCGATTTGCCTGCGCTGGCGATCCGTTTGAAATGGGCTTTTGCGGTCAGCGTCGTCACGGCCTTGCTGCTGCCGCTAGTGATGGGGAAATGGACCCCGCTGGTCGCGTTGGGCTTGCTGATGGCCTTATGGATTATCACGACCGCCCTGATCAGTCTGAGCGACAGGCTGAAGAAGCGGGAGACCGGCTGGCTGCGCAGCATTATCGGCTTGCCGAGTGCCTATCAGGGCATGATCGTGGCGCATCTCGGCGTGGCCGTATTCATCGTCGGCGTCACCATGGTCAAGGGCTACGAAGTCGAGCAGGACATGCGCATGAGTCCCGGCGATACCGTGCAGGTGGGCGGCTACGACTTCAAGTTCGATGGCATCAGCGAGCTGCCGGGCCCCAACTACACCGCGGCACTCGGACATTTTAGCGTGACGCGCAATGGCAAGCCGGTGGCCGAAATGAAGCCGGAGAAGCGCATGTATACGGTGCAGACCATGCCGATGACGGAAGCGGCGATTTCCCCCGGACTTTTTCATGACCTTTACCTTTCGCTGGGTGAACCGGTGAGCGATAAGGCATGGGCGGTGCGTATCTACATCAAGCCCTTTGTGCAGTGGATCTGGTTCGGATGCCTGATGATGGCGGCTGGCGGCTTGCTGGCACTGCTGGATCCGCGCTATCGCCGTAGAAACAAGGCACAGGAAGGAGACGCGGCATGAAGCCCATGCTCAAGTATTTGCTGCCGCTGGCGATTTTCATGGTGCTGGTGGGTTTCTTTGCGGTCGGCCTCAAGCTCGATCCGCGCGAAGTGCCGTCGCCGCTGGTCGACAAGCCGGCACCGGCCTTTCGCCTGCCGGTGCTGAACGAGGCCGGCAAGACATTCGCGCCCGAGGATATGCGCGGCAAGGTCTGGCTGCTCAACGTCTGGGCCTCCTGGTGCGGTGCCTGTCGCGAGGAACATCCCTTGCTGATGGAAATGTCGCGTAGCGGTGCGGTGCCGCTGGTCGGACTCGATTACAAGGATACCGATGCCGAGGGAACCGGCGTGCTTTCGCAAGCGGGCAATCCGTACCAGGTGGTGGTGACCGACGCGGATGGTCGTGTCGGCATCGACTACGGTGTCTATGGCGTACCCGAGACTTATGTCATCGACAAGGCAGGGGTCATCCGTTACAAGCAGATCGGGCCGATTACCGAAGAATCCATGCGCACCAAGATCATGCCGCTGGTGAAGGGGCTGCAATGATGAGAAAAACGCTGGCGGCAGTGCTGCTCGTACTGCCGCTCCTGGTCATGGCCGAAGCACGCCCATTGGGCGAAGACCCTGCGGTCGAGGCGCGTCTCAAGGCACTGTCTACCGAACTGCGCTGCCTGGTCTGCCAGAACCAGACCCTGTCCGATTCTTCGGCGCCGTTGGCCGAGGATTTGCGCCGCGAAATTCGCGAATTGATCGCCAAGGGCATGACCGACAAGGAGATTACGGAGTATCTGGTGGCGCGCTACGGCGATTTCGTACGCTACCGGCCACCGGTCAAATCCCAGACCCTGCTGCTCTGGGTGGGGCCAACCGTCCTGCTGCTGGCGGGCCTGGGCGGTTTATGGTGGGTGCTGCGCAAGCGTAACAGCTTGTTGCCCGATGAAAATGACAATGAAAATGGAGAGGAAGCATGACATTCTGGATTCTGGCAGGCGTAATGTCGGTATTGGCGCTGGCGTTCGTTCTGGTGCCTATCGTCAAGCCGGGAATGGGTCGCAAACCGCTGCTGATCGGCGGGCTTGCGGTCGTGATCCCGCTGGCCGCCGTGCTGGCCTACCAACAGCTCGGTACGCCAGCGGCCGTGACGCAAATGCCTATGCCACCCATGCCGCCGATGACATCAGGCGCCATGCCGCCCGGACATCCGGACAAGGGCATGATGAACATGGATCTGGGACAACTGGCCGACAAACTGGCAGAGAAACTCAAGACGCAGCCCGACAACGCCGACGGCTGGGCGCTGCTGGCACGCACTTATGTCGAAGTGAAGCGGCACAAGGAATCGCTGCCGGCTTTTGAAAAAGCCGCGGCTCTGCTGCCCAGGGATCCGCATCTGTTGGCCGATTACGCCGATGCGCTGGCGATGAGCAACGGCGGCAAGTTCGATAAAAAATCGCAAGAACTGGTCGAGCAGGCCTTGAAGCTCGATCCATTGAACGTCAAGGCCTTGATGCTGAAGGCGACGGTGGCTTTCAACGGCAAGGACTACCCCACGGCGATCGCCGCCTGGGAGAAAATCCTGACCGTGCCGGGGCTGGATGCCGAAACCACCAAGCAATCCAGGGGCAGCATAGAAGAGGCGAAGCGCCTGATGGCGCCAGGCAAGTAAGGCAACAGCCAATTTAGGCAACAAGGAGGGCACCATGAAAGCGTTAAGAACGTTGGTCTGGCTGATGCTGCTGGTTTCGGCGACGGTATTCGCCGCCGATGCGGGATCGAACGGCAAGCGGGTGGATGTCGATCCGGTGGACGTTCCTGAAAAGTCGGTGGTGCAACCGACCCCCGAAGAAATTCACGAAGAGTCGATTACCCGCACTTGCAGTTCCTGCCATGTCCAGGGCGATCCGGAAGCCGAGCCCAAGCCGCTCAACCATTTTCTGACCACCAAGGATTGCGGCGCGTGCCATTTCAGCAAGTCTTGGGTTCCATTGCGTTTCTATTCGCATCTCACCGGCAAATACAAGCCCAACTCGACGCCGCAGGATTGCCTGAGTTGCCATGCGACCAATAACGAGTTTCTGGCCAGGTAAGCCCGGGCGGCGGGGAGCGATTGGCAATCAGCGCTGTTTCGCCTCTCGCATCTTCATTACTCTTATTCCAAGCAGGATCGTCAACACCACCGCATAAATCAGCGGCTGGGTGAGGTCTTTCTTGACCAGCCAGAAATAGTGCAACACCCCTGTCATCGCCAGGTAATAGCTCAATCGGTGCAGCGATTTCCAGCGGCGGCCGAGGCGTCGCATCATGGCATTGGTGGAGGTGGCGGCCAGCGGGATCAGGCCGGCAAAAGTCGCCATGCCCACGGTGATGAACGGCCGTTTCAGGATGTCCTTGAAAATTGCCTGCCAGTCGAACCATTGGTCTATCCAGACATAATTGGTCACATGCAGGCAGGCATAGAAAAACGCATACAGCCCCAGCATGCGGCGCAAGCCGAGCAGCCAGCCTGCGCCGCTAAACAAGCGCAGCGGGGTGATCGCCAGCGTAATCAGCAGGAAACTCAGCGCCCAGGTGCCCGTGGAACGGATGACGAACTCCACCGGGTTCGCCCCCAAGCCATCCGTCATCCCGAGCGCTAGCAACCGTGCGACCGGTAACAGGGCCAGTAGAAATAAAACAGTCTTGAGCCGTTTGAAGGCGGCTGGTTTTAATGTGGCGGGCAACAGCATCAGAAATTCTTGCGCAGATCCATGCCGGCATAGAGGTGCGCCACCTGATCGGCATAGCCGTTGAACATCAAAGTTTTTTGCCGCTTCTGGAAAAATCCTGTGCCGATGCGCCGTTCGGTCGCCTGGCTCCAGCGCGGGTGATCGACTTCCGGGTTCACGTTGGAATAGAAGCCATACTCGCGCGCATTGGCCTTCATCCACGAACTGACCGGCATTTCCTGCGTGAAGCGGATGCGCACGATGGACTTGATACCCTTGAAGCCGTATTTCCAGGGCACCACCAATCTTAAGGGGGCGCCGTTCTGGTTGGGCAACACTTCCCCATATAAACCCACGGCCAGGATGGTCAGCGGATTCATCGCTTCATCCATACGCAAGCCCTCGTTGTACGGCCAGTCGAGGATGTTGGTGCGCACGCCGGGCATCTGCTGCTGGTCGGCCAGCGTGAAGAATTCGACGTATTTTGCATTGCCCGTCGGCTCCGCCCATTTGATCAGCGATGCCAGCGGAAACCCGACCCACGGAATCGCCATCGACCAGCCTTCAACGCAGCGCATGCGATAAAGCCGCTCTTCCAGCGGCGCCAGTTTGTAAATGTCATCGATCCCGATCTGCCTGGGCTTTTTGACTTCGCCTTCGATACTCACCGTCCACGGCCGGGTGCGCAGGGTATGCGCGTTTTCCGCCGGATCGGCCTTGCCGGTGCCGAATTCGTAGAAATTGTTGTAGCTGGTGACATCGTCATAAGGTGTAGGCGTTTCGCCAGCGCCAAAGTTGGTGCGCTGGATGCCAGCCAGTTTCTGCCTTGCCGGTGCGGCAGCGGCCTCGCTGCCAATCAATCCCAATGTGGCGCCCGCCAGTGCAAGACCGCCTGCCTGCCCCAGAAAGCGGCGGCGTTCTGCATAAACCTCTTTTGGGGTGATTTCGGAAGAGGCAATATCGGGCTTGGGCAGGATCAGCATGGTGGTTTCCTTGGTTGTAGTTAGCCGTTAGTCGTGATGAGACCACGATTCCTTACAAGGGTGCCAATTCACCTTGTTGGACGAACTGGTAAACACGGTAACGATCATTACAAGACCTGTTTAGAGTGCTATTATTAGTGCCTGTATTGGTTCGTTGGAGATTGTCATGGCACATACTATTTTGGCAGAAACTACCGCAAGCGTTTCCGAATTGAAAAAGAACCCGATGGGCACGGTGGCCGCCGGAGAAGGTTTTCCCGTTGCCATTCTCAACCGCAACGAGCCCGCCTTTTATTGCGTTCCAGCCAAGGCCTACGAGGTGCTGATGGAAAAGCTGGAGGATATCGAACTCAATGCCATCGCCGATGCTCGTCGCGGACAGCCGGAAATCGAGGTTAGCCTCGATGCGTTATAGCCTCAAATTCAAGGAAGAAGCGCTGAATGAATGGGAAAAACTCGACCGCCATCTGCGCGAGCAATTCAAAAACAAGCTGGTCGAGAGGCTGGAGAACCCCAAAGTCGCTTCCGCCAGGCTATCCGGCCAGCAAGATCGCTACAAAATCAAATTGCGCAATGCCGGTTACCGGCTGGTGTACGAAGTGCGCGATACGGAAGTGGTCGTGATTGTTATTGCGGTCGGTAAGCGGGAGCGTAACGCGGTTTACAAGGCTGCGGAGAGGCGGTGAGTTGCTGGTTATTCTGTCCAGCAATTTGTAGGGTGGGCAACTTTGTTGCCCACGCGGGATATATCAAGCAAACGTGGGCAGAAAATCTGCCCAGCGCTACTGGGCTGGCTTCAAGAAATCATTAAGTTCGATAGTGAAGTTTTTCTCGCAGGAAATTGTTGGAGCACTTCCACTTGCAAGTCCCAATATTTTTGCAAATCCGTTGCCGTATGGATAGTAGACATAGTTCAGTAAAACAGTCATGTCTTCATGGGCGCGATTAACTTTTGCGTGTCGAGTTTGTATCAATCGATCTGCAATTATTGGGGTTGATTCATAAGTGCTCTCATACTTGAAACTAGGTTCTGATATCTCAGTAGCATTAAAACATGTCGCTTGGCAGTTTTTCTCCCATGCAATGAGGCTGGGGCTTTTGCAGTATTTCTGACAATCTGACGATATCCAGTTAGCACCGTAAGTAAACCGAAAATACTTCTTTGGACGTGAATAATCGGTGGTTGGAGGGAGGCCTTCCCAATGTTCGCATTCGTAGCCTTTAAAGGGCTTGCCATTTATTGTTGAGAAGCCCAAATGGCATCCACTGTCTGAATAAACAAAATCTACGTTTTCGGTCTTCGCTATTACGTAGCGGTTCTCGCTATTACAGAGCTTTTGAAACTCATGATAGCTCGGATATAAAAAATGCCAGAATGGAAACGATACAGGTATTCCGATCGAAACCAACCAAAATAATCGTGCCGAATCAGCTGACAACTGCCGCGTTATTAAACGAATTATAGAGAAATACAAAAATATAACCGCCAAGAACCCTAGTGCCCACATGATTTATCCTTTTTCTTTTTTTGGAAATTCAAAGTCAGGCCCAGATAATGATGCGCCCTGAACG
>Ga0172373_10006714_pt1 | contig 15227 bp, 10 predicted proteins | sample Lak10m_2_FD_114546 | JGI IMG/M metagenome (GOLD analysis project Ga0172373, IMG submission 114546) | Freshwater microbial communities from Kabuno Bay, South-Kivu, Congo - kab_092012_10m | ecosystem: Environmental > Aquatic > Freshwater > Lake | place: Democratic Republic of the Congo...
AAACGGGGAATGACTCCTATCGTTTCAAGCAACGGAAAAAGAGCACTCCTACCCAGTGACCTTGCTGGTCATCTGGAAACTATTGGACGCTCTCCCTTGGAAACTTTTCAAAGCCGTTTGACAACCTGGCGCTCATCTATTCCTATTCAGGACGGGATGACGAGGCCATGGCCTTGTCCCACGCCGCGCTCAAAACCCGAATCCGCCTGCAGGGTATGCAGAACGAAGACACCATCGAACAGATGCGTCAATTTGCCGAAACCCTTCGGCATCAACCCCTGGGTCATGAACAAGCCATTACCGTTGACCTGGCCGCACTTGCCCTGAGCGAAGGCTTTGTCGGCTGGCAATCGGTCCGGACCGCCACGCTGTTGAACGACCTCGATTACTTCTACCGCCAGGACTACCAATGCAGCAAATCGCTCCCTTACGCCGAGGAAGCGCTCGCCATCAACATCGCCCTTGAAGGACCGGAGTCGAGCGAAGTCGCCACCCGCTACCACAGCCTCGGCACCAACTATTTCTGTCTTGGCAGAATGCGCGAAGCCATCCAGGCAACCGAGTCCGCCCTTGCCATTTCACGAAGGCGGTATGGCGAGAAGCACCAGAATGTCGCCTACCTCGAGGCAGAACTCTCCGACTGGTATGACCAGATTGACGACTCGGCCCATTCGGAAAAGCTGGGACGCATGGCCGTAGCTACCCTCGATGACACCCTGGGCGACCAGAACGAGATTGCAGCCGATATTTTCGACTTTGTCGGCAGTGCCGCCTTGTCCTGGGACCTCGACTTCAGCATTCACCTGTCCCGGCGCTTCCTGGCTGCCATGAAAGTGCGGTACGGCCCGGACGAAACCGCGCAAATTGATCCCCTGACCAACCTGAGCGCCGCGCTGATCGATCAGGGCCGATACCCCCAGGCAGAAAAGCTCGCAGAGCGGGCCGTCGCCCTGACACTGGAGCGCGCCGATCATCAATTCATTCTCCCGGAAGAAGAAGCCATCAATGCCCTGGTCCTGTCCGAAATCGCGCAGGAAAAGTGGGCCGAAGCCGAACAGCATGCCCTGATGGCATTGAACTTCAGCGAAGAGAAATTTGGCATTCAGCATCCGGCAAATGCGGTGCCGTTCAACCTCTTTGCCCAGGCCATACGCCATCGGCTTCCGGCACTGGCCGTCCTGTTTACCAAGAAATCCATCAACCTCGAGCATCCCACAGGGCTTGACCTCAAGCCATTGAACCCGAACGCCTACCGACAATTCGTTGCAGCCCGCCAACCCAGACTGGACAGTCTCAAAACCTGGCTGCAAGAAGACCATCGGCTGAATGAACTCAACAACATTTCTGCTCTTGAGTCCGCAGAACCGGCAACGCCAAACCTGACCCGAAAGGGTCAGCCCTTGCATGAGATTGCCTACACCGCCGACGAACAAGCCTGGCTGGCCCACTACGAGAATTACGCGACTAAACGAAACCGGCTGGGGCGCCCCATTCGAACCCTACACCGTCACCTGAATAACGACGCCGGTACACCCCAGGATGCCTTGCTGGTCCGGCAACTGGAACGGAGAGCCGACGCGAACTTGCAGGCGTTCAAACAGTTTTATCGCAGCTACCCGCTCAATCAGCCGAAAGTAACCCCGGCCAAAACAGCCATCCCCCAAAACAGCCCTCCCATTCGGCAGATTCAGGGCCGGCTGCAGCGAGAACCCGCACCGGCTGCCTGGGTGCGATATGCGGTGACCGAAGACAGCCTGGACATTCAACTGATCACCCGGACAGACATCACCCAACAGCATGTGCCGATAGGCCGAGAGGCCCTGAAGAAAACAACCCAGGCGTTCATCCATGACATCCAGCACCCGGAGAAGAATCCTCACGCTGCAGCGCATGCCCTATTCAATATATTGTTGGCCCCCATTCAAGCTGACCTCAATCGCCACCGCATCAGCAAATTGCTGATCGAGGCCAACGGCATCATCAGGACCCTTCCCTTTGCGGCCCTGTTCGACGGCCAGCACTATCTGGTGGAAAGCCTGTCCAGCACATTCATCGTGCCCCTAGGCAAAGCCATGCGACCGGCACCCGAGCCTTCCCGCTGGAACATCGCCGCACTGGGTGTCAGCCAAGCATGGCCAGGCTTTCAAGCCCTGCCCTTCGTGAAGACGGAACTGGCGGCCATCACCCAACCTTCCTCCGATGGCACATGGTCGGGCCATAGTTACCTGAATGATGCCTTCAACCAATCCAATCTGACGCAGGTGCTGAAAGGGCGACATAACGTCATCCACATCGCCAGCCACTTCATGGAAAGTCACGGCTTCAATCGCAATTCGTTTTTTCTTCTGGGTGATGGCGGCCGTCTCCGGCAGGGCGATCTTGAACAAGGGCACTACGATTTACGGCACGTTGACTTGCTGACCCTGTCCGCCTGCGAAACCGGCGTCAGCGATCCCGGCAATGAGTCGCGGGACATGCTAAATGGATTTCCCGAAACCGCGCTCCGCCTCGGCGTCAGGCATGTGATTGCCTCGCTGTGGCCGGTGGCCGATGAAGGTTCAAGCCTGCTGATGACCACTTTTTACAACTACCTCAAAACCCACCCCCACGCCAAGGCTGATGCGTTAAGGCAGGCCCAGCTGGCCATCATGAACCGCGCGCCCCCCGTGACCGTTTCCGCCACTCTCGACCATCCTGCCTACTGGGCACCCTTTGTCCTCATCAGCCATTAAGGACTCACCCAAAGGCACTCTTTTCCGGTCAATAACACCCCATTTGCCCCCCGAAATCCCGGCATTCCGGCCCGTCGATTTCAATTGTCAGGACTCGGTAACTGCCCTGTAATCCGTCGCATCTTTCTTCCTTCTGGTGCACGTTATGACACGCAAACTCCTCGCCCTCGCATTTATTTCACTGGCTCTGGTCGGCTGCACAGGCACCCAGGTCACGGTAAAGCCCGACCCGATGACCATCTCCACGGCCAACCTGCCAAAGCATGACAAAGTGGGCGTGCGCTCAGAGGGATCACAGTCCAACAGTTATGGACCTTCGGGCAATATGACGGAAGGTTTCGCCCAGGCCATCAGGGAACACGGCTTCGCCAAGGAAGTCGCCTACCCCTTGCGCCCTGACGAAAACGTCAACCTCGCTATCGACACCCAGTTCACCATCAAGCCGGACCTGCATTCCGGCGCCGCCTTCGCCAAGGGCTTCTTCGTCGGATTCACCCTCTTCCTCATCGAACCCATCGTCTGGTTCGACCAGGACTACATCCTGGAAGGCAGCGCCGTCGTCACCCGCAACGGTCAGCGCGGCCCCACCGTTACCGCCCGTACCGATGCCACCATCAGCAGCAAGTGGCTCAGCCTGGGTCAACTGCCCACGCTGGAAGTAGAAGCCATTACCAAGGCGAAAAAATCCCTGTACCTGCAACTGATGCGAGAAATCCGCTAACCACAGCGCCCAGGCATGGAACGTCGCATGAAAACAATCCTGGGTTTGGGGTGTCTGCTGCTCACCCTGTCGGGCTGTTCGGTCTACAAGGTACTCTCCCAGCCGGGGCCCGTTGATCTCAAGGGGATCGGTCCCGGCACCCCACGCCAGGAACTCCTGGCCCGATTCGGCGCACCCGCCATGGTCGACAGTGACGCCCACGGCAACAAGATGGATGTCTTCCAGTTTCAGTCCGGCTTCCATCAGGCATCCAAGATACGCGCACTGCCCTATCTGGCAGCTGACATCTTTACCCTGACCGCCGCCGAGTTGATTCTCTGGCCCATCGAAATCACCGCCATGGAAGCCGCTACATGCAGCGCCACCGCCACCTACGACAACCGCAATCGGGTCAGCAGCTGGTATGTCGGCAAAAAAACCGAGTCACAGGGCCTGCAGGACTGCTGAGCCCTGACAAAAGAACAAAGGCTGCGTCTATCAGGGAAAGCGCCACGGGGGGTCCGTGGCGCCTGACCCCGATAAGGCCGCCATGACAACCAATACCAACCAATCGATACCGCACGCCAATACCGGCATCCAGTCCCGTCAATATCCATTGTCCCGGTTTGATCCATGCACTGTAATGGATCGGTCGGGTCAGCCCGTCGCTTGTTGAAGCCAGGGCTTACTCGTGGAAAAACTCCTTACATTGCAGAATCAGGTGGCCGGCGATCCGATCGAAATCGAGATCACCTTCCGCCACCCCCACACCGACCAACCCATCCGCATCAGCGGCACCGTCGGCATTCATCCCGAAGCAACTCAGCCGGCGAAACCGTCACAAACGGACCCAGGGCTGCTGGATCGGCTCCAGCGCATCCGCGAGTGGGAACGGAAAAACCTCCCGCAATGGGGATCCCGCATCGCCCAGGATTTATTCCGCTATCTCGGCACACACACCGAGCCGCATCATGCCAGCACGGTCAAGGAGATCGTCCTGGCTACCGGCTATTCAGAGCGGGCCATACGCAAGCAACTGCAGCGATTTGGAGATCACGGCTGGATTACCCGAGGCCAAAGTGAGGCAGACAGACGCAATGCCCATATCCAGCCGACTACTCGGTTCAGGAAGGATTACGCCAGCTGGTTGACGCTGCATCACGTCGGATAAGCCATCATGAACATCTGAGTGCCCCCCCTAAAGAGCTTCCATGTTTTGCGGCCAATGTCGGGCAGATGGCATGAGACGTTCAATTTGAACGCCGATCCATCCGTCATGGCCTGAGGTGAATTTGCCAAATAAATGCTCCACTCCTCACCACGCCGCAGTTCACAGCAAAGCAGCATGATCCTGGCAAATCATGATGATAATTCATGATGATTTGCCACAATCTAGTCGCGAAACATGCATGAACATTGAAGACGCCGCCCCGGGTTGATCAAGAGAACACGACCCGAAGGGGCTACACCAAGCTTAAGAAGCCCGGAGCCATCGGGCTTTTTGCTGTCAGGCGGCAAATAAAGGACAAGACCCCACACAGTTAAGTTGATCTTACTGCCTTGACAAATAAGGGCACTCCTGTGCACTGAACATTAGCCGGAGACTCAAGGACTCAAGGAAGTTAGCAGTAAAAAAGTCTAGGTATACTGTAGACTGCCTTTGATACGGGAATGATGAGCGGAGGCATTGTTGGTAGGGTGAAGTGGCGTTGACTTGAATTCTCATGATATTTAATAAATCTGGAAACAAGCAGCTATTTACTAGCAATCAATCCTCAACAGAAATAAATATGATTAATAATATAAGATAAAGAGACTGGTATTAGAATATCTTAACTTTCAATAAGTTATTAATGACCAGCACCATAATAGACTGGAAATATTGGCGCCAACAAGATAATAACTTGATAAATAGAGTAGTTATATACGATGAACCAGGATATTGCATTGCTACTAGAAAATATGAATGGTTTAGCATTCACACTTGCAGCATTTATTTTATTTGGGTCATCACTGCTATGGAGAAAATGGAGCAGGAAAATAAGATTAATAAAATCAGTAATAACAAGTCTATCACTTGACAATTCTGAATCCTCCTTAAGCCCCAAAGAAGTAATCGAATATAACTGGAATGAATGCAAGTCGCCCACAATAAGATGTCTTTTAAAAGAAACAAAGGAAGGCCTGATAGATCTTGAAGATGATTTTGGGCAGGCCACTTTTAGCCTTAGACCTTATAATGACATCTGGACCACCAGAACCCTTCTATCAGAAGAAATAAACCTTCCACTCTTCGAATCAATGCCGAATCTCCTGATTGGATTCGGCCTGATGTGTACGTTCGTTTTTCTTTCGTTCGCGATATACAGTGCAACAGCTGGGCTGGGTACAGGAGTTGGTGATCCAAGACAAGCGCTTGAGCATTTGCTGTCGAGTGCCTCAGGAAAATTTGTTACGTCAATCGCTGGGCTTCTATGCTCATTGATCTGGAGCTGGACTGCTAAATCTCTACTACAGGATGTAGATCGATCCATTGGACGATTAATTACCAGACTGAGAAAGCTTGCCCCGGATAACGCTACAGAGCTTGCTATAGCCAATCAACTTAGCATCCTCAGGGAAGTTCTTAACCAAGAGCGAGAACAAGTCGGACAATTTAAAAGGTTTGAGACAGATTTTGCCGTAGCTATAGCAAAAGCCACAGGCGATGCTTTGAAACCATCATTTGAACGGTTGGCGAAGGAGTTAAATAACCTTTCAGATAGAATGAGTTCAATCAATGAAGATGCCCTTAAAGAAATGCTTGAAAAGTTTGGAAACAATCTTCATAAAGCGACAGCAAGTGAAATGGAGCACCTTAAAACAACGCTAACTTTGCTCGCAGACTCGCTCAACGACTCTGGGAAGCAGATATCCAAAGGATTCGAAGAAGCTGGACAAAAAACCGTTCAGGAAATTGAGCGTGCTGGCCTAACTATTGCCGAATCATTTGGCCAAGGGAGTGAAAACCTCAAGGAAGCTGCAGCAGTCCTAGAAGACGCCATTCTCTCAACGAAAGGGACAATCAAAGACTTTGAAGAGGTGGTCAGTAACTCAATTGAAGCGGGTAATGCTGGAGCCGAGAAAATTCAAGCGTTGGGTACCTCGCTGGGCAAAGTTGTTGACAAGCTTGCACCCACAGTGGCAAATGCTGGGGAACTGGTTAGATCCATCGAAGGTTCTGTAGGAAATATCCAATCGGCAACTGAAGGCCTTGAGGATACGGTTGAGGCGCAGGCTGAACTCATTCGAAGCCTTAAATCATTCATCCCCGATTTCAAATCAAGTCTGTCATCAGCATTTGAGGAGATGAAGCGTACCGCAGGGTCAATTGATCAATCTCTCACCTTGGCTTGCAAGAAGATTGGCGATGCTAGCAGTACAGTTGATAGCCTCAATTCTGGAGTCACCGCTTATACAGACAGGATTGCCGAGCTGCATAGAAGCTTGGATCGGGAAATGGAAAACGCCATCAATAAACTCGGCGGCGCGATCAATAATCTCGAAGAAGCCCTTGATGAGTTCTCTGAAACCATCAATGAACAGAGGTAATCCATGATCCCAAAACGTCAACGGTTAGCCCAGCATAGAGAGAGCATCGAAGAATCAGGTTACATGGCCTCGGCCAGCGACTTGATGATTGGTGTTCTGTTCATTTTTATCATTCTGGTAGCGTATCTATCATTCCAGATCTCAAAAACAAAATCAGACGCGGAGCAAAGCATTAACTATGCATCTATTAATGAGAAGCTAACCACCGAAAATAAGAACCTAGTCAACGAGATCAATGAGCTGAGGCTAGATCAAATAAAATCCGAGGAGATGCAGAAGAAATCAACTGCAGAAACCGTCAGAGTCATTGGAAACAAGCTCCAAGATACCAATATCGATGTTGTCATTGATGAAAAGTCAGGAGTGATAACATTTCCAGCCGATATTCTTTTCGACACAGGTGATTTCGCTCTATCCCCTCTAGGAAAAAGAATAATCTACGAAACCATTACAGTTCTAGAGGGCTTACTTCCATGCTGGGTCAGACATACCGGTATAATCAAAGCTGGAAAGGAGTGCATGTCCGTTAACCCCACCATGTCCACTATTGAGACCATATTCATTGAAGGACACACCGATAGCGCCCCGTTATCCAAACCAAACTATGACAACTGGCATCTAGGGCTGGATAGGGCGAGGACCGTATATCAGATATTCACAGATAGCAGCATGGGCACTTACAGGAATGATCGCGAACAACCGATTTTTGGGGTTAGTTCGTATGCCGATGAGAGGCCAGCAAGGGGCGCAAAGAAATCCGACTACAGAAAAAACCGCCGAGTAGAACTGAGAGTGGTCGTTTCCCATCAAGGTAAACGGTAAATAGAAATGCATGGGTCCCCTTTTACAAATGTAGCTACTGGTTTCCCAGGGATAACAAGCGCTGCCGCCACCCTACTCCATGACGGGATTGGAAAACCTCCAGAAGATCTCCGATCAATTGGAGAAAAAACCTATGCAGCGTTTACGAAGGGAGATTTCAAGGGCGAGAAATGCAGGATAAAGAACTGGCGAAACTTTCCTTATGCCCTTTGGTTGGATCAAAATCGTGGTCTAGCGGGTGACAGAAAACTTTTTGACCGCTACTACCATGATCATCTCCTTCCGGCCATCAATACGAAAAGAAGGCCAATGAAATGGATAAAGCCACTCATCTTTGTCTATGTTCATGACTTCAGACCCGAAAATCGTGATTTTGATTATCTGGCACGCCGCATTCGAGATGCCTTCAAGAACGAACGGATTTTAGCCAACGAGAAAATCAAGGCTCTTATTGATCAGCTTAATTTCTTCGATCCTGACGAGGGTCCCCGGAAAACGGGACAGAGCATTATTTCTTCGGACGCCACAATAGAAAGCTGGCCAGAAACCCATGGTTTATGGACCAGCTTCATTAGCTCTGGATTCTGTAAAATTGCATTCCAAAAGAATTTGAATGTATCAAACAACATCAGAACCTCTGAGAAATATATAGAAAGAATAACTCTATGGGCTAGCCAAAACAAAGAAGGGAATAATAACGACATAACATACCCAGATCTAAGGCCAAACATATCTAGCTCCCTACTCCTCCCTTGGTTACAGGACAAGCCAACCCAGCCCCCCGATCTGCTCAAGAAATCTCTCATTCATTTTTTCACCAAGTACTACGGCGATCCGGTCGACTTTAAATCTGGTGGAAATAAAAACCGGTGGAGTGACTCAGATCCAAGATGTCCGAATATCATCCTAAATTGGATGGTTGGAGACACGCTGAAAGCATTTTTCAAAATACTAGAAATTACCGCCGATGAAATCTGGAAGGATCGACAAAAATTCTGGCTCGCTTACTACGACCGGGGATTGATTGATGAGGCGTGGGTCGTTCTTGGACCTACAGCACAAAACCGTGCCTACCGGGAATTCAGTGACAGAAATCTTAACTACGGAAAACTACAAGGAGGCACCTCCAAACAAAGCGTCCTTCTACTCAAAATGAATAATATGGTTTTCTGCGAGTGGAGTCATAAAGGAAAGCTTAGAGCGGGTATAGAGCATCGCCCCTCAATTCCCCAGCTCTACAAAAATATATACGATGCAGACCGACTAAGGTTCACCTCTATGGACTTTAATGATGGGGAAAACCTGGATCCAGGCTTGATTCATTTCAGCAGCGATAGCGGTGGCTGGCAGGATAGGGCCAGAAATTTCATCAGAAAACATCTGGGTCATAACCTGCCACTTTCAGAAGTTTGTTAGCACAAAATGAGACTTGAAGTTCTGGATGATGGTGTTCGATTCACCTTTGCGACAAACCTGAGCGATTGGGCTGACTCGGCAGAAAGTAAGAACGTTCCTTTGGCTGCCAGGCTTCTGACGGACTGCGAGAACAACGCGATCCCAGCTTCCCTCTCCACCTTTATTTTGCCCAACGTCATCGTGGCCGCTTGGCCAGAGGCAATCGCATTACTCGCTGGATTTCCTAAGAATGTGCCTTTCCCCCTGGACCTTAAGCTTTCAAGGGGTCTCGGACAACCTGGTGCACGACTTTCTTTGAGATGGTTGAAAGCAGCAAGCACCCTGCCCCTTTCTCAAGCTCCAACAATTAAAGGGATCTTATTCGAAGTTTCCGGCCATAAGTTCAGGCTGACCTACCCCATCATCAAAACAATCGAGCTTGCTGAAAAATTTAATGCGGCCTCAGAGTCAAACCCCGATGAGCAATTTAGGGTTTGGTCTGAAATCAGGAACGCGCTTGGAGATGATGCCGTTTCGAACCTTACGGAGAGCTTTCTACGCTCCTTCCGCGTGGTAACAGCCGACTCTTTCTCATTTTCATTTTCAACGGATGAGCGAGGGGACCTCCAGATCATCCCCGTTCTGATGACCGACGGCGATTCTGATCCTGATGAAACTCGACCCCGAAAAACCAGAGCGCTCCTTGAAGTAGAAGAGGAGAAGTTTGCGGCAAGGTTAGATGCCTTGCCCGAGGATGCTTCCGCGTTTCCGCTGGAAGATGGAACTTACATTATTGTTGATGAACGACTTCAAAAAGCCCTTAGCGTGGTGCGTCAACTCCGCAAGGCTCCTGTTGAAGAGCGTAAAAGAGCTGCCTTACACCCCGAAGCGGTCCTTCAAGAAGTTTTAGGTGAGTCATTCACTCCCGATTCCTCCGTTCAGCCACTCTTCGTTGAAACAGAAAAATACTCCGACCGTGTATTTGATGTGGCCGAATGGGTTGCTCCTGCTGTCCCATGGATCAAGGTCGAAGGTCAAGCGTGGATCCCCCCTAATGACTTCGGATTAAGAATTGGTGACACTGAAATCTCTCTTAAAGGACCTGAACTTGAGAAGGCGATTGAGAAGGTCGAGCAAGCCATCGCGAACCAAGAGCCGACTGTGGAACTTCAGGGGGAAAAGGTTGCAGCCAATCAACACACGTTGGACATGCTTAAAAATCTCAATAAAGAGGTCTCAGCAAGACAACAAAGCACACCGTCTGAAAAACCGAATGACAACGTGCTCGTCATTCAAACGAACTTTGAGGGAAATGACTTCGGATCCACTTCTCTTCCTCCAAGACCAGGAACGCCGAACCTACCTGACCGACTCAGAACTCAGCCAAAAGAACATCAAATCGATGGCATTACCTGGCTGCAAAATCACTGGATACACGGTTCGACCGGAGCCATCCTAGCCGATGACATGGGTCTCGGGAAGACATTTCAGGCGCTTGCATTTGCAGCATGGCTCCAGGAATTGATGGCAGATCATCTCATTGAAAAAAAACCAATACTTATCGTCGCGCCGGTTGGACTGCTAAAAAACTGGGAAGCCGAAATCCAGCAACACTTAATCTCACCGGGCCTTGGTGATGTCATTCATGCCTATGGCGATCGAATCAAATATTTAAAAAGAGGGTCGCACTCAAAAGGAACCATTTCGCTAGACAACATCCGACTCTCCTCGGCCGACCTCATCCTTACGAACTATGAGGCGGTATCCGACTATCAATTGAGCTTTGGTGCCATCCATTTTGCTTTAGTCATTTTCGACGAAGCCCAAAAAATAAAATCGCCAAAAGCTCGGATGACTCACGCTGCAAAAGCTTTAAATGCTGACTTTATTCTGGCGATGACAGGAACACCGATCGAGAACAGGCTTGCAGACCTTTGGTGTATCGCCGATACAGTCCAACCACTCGCCCTCGGCCAGCTAAAGACATTCAGCGCAACTTACGAATCTGAACCAGCCGCTGACGAACTAATTCAACTCAGATCGAAGATATGGCAGGAAGAGTCTTCAATTAATACGATTCCGCCCTTGATGATGCTTCGGCGATTGAAGGGTGATAAATTGGCAGGGCTTCCTGAAAAGCACGAACACTTCCCTCGTCGTGACATGCCAAAAGAACAGGTTGAAGCCTATGAGGACATCATCTCCAAGCATTTCGTTTCGGGCCCCAAAGGAACACTTGGAACCATTCAAGCCCTAAGGTCAGTATCACTGCACCCAAGGTTCCTTAGGAAAGCGGATGCCTTCGACCCAATGAGTTCAGCACGCTTCCAACTTGCTCTGGAAATCCTGGATAACTGTCACAAAGCGAACGAGAAGGCTCTCATCTTTCTCGAATCTCTGGAGCTTCAAGGAGCGGACGAGCTTCCCTTGCTTCTGAAGAAAAGATACGGCCTCAAGAATCTCCCCATGGTAATCAATGGAACGGTGGATACCGCATCCAGACAAGATCGGGTGGATACCTTCCAGAAAAAATCTGGCTTTGATGTGATGATTTTATCGCCCAAAGCTGGCGGTGTTGGCCTGACACTTACGGCAGCAAATCATGTGATACACCTTTCTAGATGGTGGAATCCTGCAGTTGAGGACCAATGCTCAGACCGGGTCTATCGAATTGGGCAAACAAAATCGGTGCACATTTATTATCCAATGGCAATTTACCCGTCTGATGCTGATCACAGCTTTGATGTGAAACTCGATGCACTGATGCGACGGAAACGAGATTTATCTAGACAGCTCCTGGCCCCCCCTACAATTACCAATGAGGATTACGATGAACTATTAAGGGCTGTTAAATCAAATCAATAGATAATGCATATTAAGAAATCAGACATACCACAAATATATTCTTAGCCCATTATCAAGATACGTAAAATTACAATCTATTACGCCACATCAAACAATCGCAGATAATAATCTTTTAATCACTAGGTAACCCTGCCTAATAGCGATTTCTTTACTAAGCACTACAGAGAAATAAATTCTGCAACGCTTCAGATTTCTCTCAACTAAATAACGATCAATAAGACCACTAAATCTCGTTAAAAAACTATTTTGCTACCAACTCTATATGTTGTTTATTATTTCCATTTAAAATAATACATAAAATATATTTTTCTTCCAGAACAATATGAGTAAACGCTACTTTAATGAGGATTCTCTTCATTACGACCTCATACAGCAAATCTGGGAATGGTCTTTAGCCCAGTCAGCAGAAGCACGTAGAAATGGAAATCGAGAGAGGTCCAATAACATCCTTGACGGTACCGCTTATCTAACTCTTCTACTCCACCAAGACACACCAATGCAAAGAATTCCACAACCGCATGAAGAATGGCTGGATGAAAAGATCTCCTCCATATACGGCATGGTTCACGATATTAAAATAGATTCAAACAAAGAAATCAATGCGGATATTAATGCGGCTTTGTTAAATAATATTTTATTAATAAAAAAGTACTCGGATAGGAATTTTAATCACCTAAACCGCCTGACAGTGGATACATTAGGTAATCCATCAATGGAAATTACAATTCCCGAAGAAAATTGGAGACCAAAAAGACAAATAGGTTAGACTTATACCTGTTCACCACTCTCAAATAGGCTAAGTATATAAATTAACAAATTCGAACACGTCATAATGCAATCAGTTAACTAGCAATAGATTAGTCACGACTCTCCGGGCCCTGATAACCCTGCCGATTTCCTTGCAGGTCATAGTAGTTGACGCCGCCATCGGCCTTCGGCACGGCATAGCCGGTAGCCTCGCCCGAGTTGTCGCGAATGATGCGGTCCGAATTGATATTGATCGGATTGTTTTCAAGGTTCATCGGACTATTCCGGAAGTTCATGGGTGAGTTCTCCCAGTTCATCTCGCTGTTCTTGAAGTTGTAGGGGCTGTTGTCCCAGTTGGTGATATCCGCCTGCACGGTCATGGTGAAGAGGATGCTCACGGCTGCGCAGAGCTTTGCCAAGGGGTTGCTGACGGACATGTCGTGTTTCATGGTGGTTCTCCAGTGGGTGATTAAGGGATCATCGCGGGTACTTCGGCTTTCATGGCTTGTGGCCAGTGATCGGGTTCCATCTCGTGCATATAGGCCACCAGATCATCCAGTGGCTGGACATGCGGCGTGCCGCGGAATTGCTCGGTCTTGCCAAACGTCTGCTGCAGCGTCCTGCGGATGCGTTTCAGGGGGCCTTCTGTTTTTGTGATGCGACTGTGAACTTCCGGGCTCATCAGTGCGGACAGAAGCACTTCGACGACAACGGACTCTTCCAGGGGCGTTGAGTATTCACTGGCAAAGATGTCTGCCAGCCAGTCAATAATTTCCTGGGGCATGCCAAGGTCTCGCAGTTCCGCATAGGTTTGTGGCCATGCGCTCTGCGGGATGCTGTTCAGGCGCATCAGCAACCCCTGGGGTGTGAGGGAGTCCGTTTCCTCACTTTCCCAACTGAGCTTTGTTGGTTCGTAGTCGGCGAGACGGTCCTCCAGGAATACTCGGGCACGGTCCACTACGCTCGGTTCGGGATCGGCCTGACGTCTCAGGAAGGCCGGTATATCGAGATACTCGAGCGGCCTATCCGCTTCTCGGGCTGATGGAGCACTCATCTTGCGAGCGACCATCGGTCTTTTTGTCATCTCACCAAAATCGATTTCACCGATGTTTTGCCGCACACACTTAATCGTGGGCGCGGAGGATGCGTGTACGCTCCCCGCCCCACCCCAACCCGCCGGATGCATGTGTTTGACGGCATGCAGTTCCGGCATCTCCGGGGCTTTTTCTTCGGCATCCCGTTCATGCACCAGCAGGAAGTTGGTCTGCGGGCTGATCAGTTGGTAGTCGACAGCCAGTTCGGTGGCTTCGGTGTCGGCCAGGGTTTTGAGGCGAGCATGGGCGACCAGACTGGCCACGGTATCAGCGTCCTCGATGGAATCGGTGAGGGTGACCGCGGCGATGGTTTCCGATGCTTCGTGCCGGGTTCGCCTTCCAGTCAGTGTGAGCATGCCCTGCGGGGGCTGGTCGAACCAGGCCAGGACGTGGATGGTGTCGGCATCGAAGACTGATTTTGGCAGCGGCGAATGCCAGAGCGGCTGGCAGTCTTCCGGCCACTGGATCCGGATTGAATCCAGCCTTGGCGACCGCAGTCGCGCAAACATCCGCAGGATGGCCGGCTCGACGTTTTCACCGGGGGCGACAAAGTCACAGGCGCCGCCGGTGACCTCGGCGATCTGCCGCAGATTGGCCTCGGTCGGGCTGCTGCCAATGCCGACGACGAACACCCGCTGTCCGGAATTGGCCGCCCGGCTCAACAAGGCGTCGATGGCGTAGATCTCACCATCGGTGATGAGCAGAACATCACTGGGTTCATCGTGGCCAATAGCAAAGGTGGAGAACAGCGCCGCCTCCATCTCGGTCCCGCCCAGGTCGGCCTGGAGATCATTGATCCAGCGCTGGGCGGAGAGTCGGGTGGTGTCCTTTATCGCCCACAAGCCCCGGGTGCGGTGCTCGACGGTACTCCCAAAACGGGACAGGGAGAATCGGTCGCCTGACTGGAGTTGCCCGACGATGGCTAGCAGGCCCCGCCTGGCAGCGGCAATGCTGTCACCGCCCATGGAGCCGGAGCAGTCCACCAGCAGTTTTACGGCGATGGCGGGATTTTCTTCTTGCCGGATCTGCGGGCAGAGACTGATCAATGCGGCTGTCTGTTGGGGATGGACGGGATCCTGAGCCAGGATGGCCAGTGAGGCTACCGGCAACTGGTCAATGTTGAGGATGAAGTCCCGATCCAGCATGGCTTGCGAAGCCAGGGTTGTCAAACGGCTTTGAAAAGTTTCCAAGGGAGAGCGTCCAATAGTTTCCAGATGACCAGCAAGGTCACTGGGTAGGAGTGCTCTTTTTCCGTTGCTTGAAACGATAGGAGTCATTCCC
>Ga0172373_10006715_pt1 | contig 15225 bp, 14 predicted proteins | sample Lak10m_2_FD_114546 | JGI IMG/M metagenome (GOLD analysis project Ga0172373, IMG submission 114546) | Freshwater microbial communities from Kabuno Bay, South-Kivu, Congo - kab_092012_10m | ecosystem: Environmental > Aquatic > Freshwater > Lake | place: Democratic Republic of the Congo...
ACTCGGGGACACACGAATTTTCGTCTCAGGCGGGGCTGAGCATCAGGGGCCGCGCGGGTGGGCGCTGAATGAGCCTGCCAGATCCGCCTTCACTCCTGCCCTGGCGCCTTGGCGCGGAAGCGCTCGGCGCGCAGTTCGCCGCAGGGTCGCTGACGCCATCCGATGCGCTGGAAGCTGTTCTGGAGCGGGTGGCGCTCGTCAATCCCAGGATCAATGCGATCGTCACCCTCGACGCGGCCGGCGCGCGCGCGGCCGCAGCTGCCAGCACCTCGCGCTGGCGGGCGGGGCGCGCACTGGGTCCGCTTGATGGCGTGCCGATCACCATCAAGGACAACCTGGAAGTGGCGGGGCTGCGCTGCACCTGGGGAAGTCCGGTGTTTGCTGATCATCTCCCTGCTCAGGACGAGTTGCCCATCGCGCGCCTGCGCGCGGCCGGCGCCGTCATCCTCGGAAAAACCAACTGCTCCGAGTTTGCGATGGCGGGCCACACCGACAACGCGGTGTTCGGCGTGACGCGCAACCCCTGGGACCTGAAACTGACCGCGGGCGGATCGAGTGGCGGCGCTGTCGCCGCGGTCGCAGCGGGTCTGGGGCCGCTTGCACTGGGAACCGACGGAGGGGGCTCCACCCGGCGCCCTGCTGCGCACACTGGTCTGGTGGGGTTCAAGCCCTCGGTGGGTCGTATCGCCCGTGCAGGGGGTCTCCCGGCGCTGTTTCTTCACTACGAGGCCTGCGGACCGATAGGCCGAACGGTCGCTGACGTGGCGCTGCTCACCCGTGCGCTGGCAGCGCCCCATCCACACGACCCTGAATCGCAGGCTTTCGGGAATCGGCCGTTTGAGCCGCCGACCGATCCAGGGCGCCTGCGAATCCTGCACGTTCCGGCCTTTGGCCAGGCCCCGGTGGATCCGCTGATCGCAGAGCAGGTGGAGAACGCGGCCGACCGATTCGCTGCCCTGGGGCATAGGGTTGAGCGCGCGACCCGTTGGGATATTGCTGACGACATCAATGATCGCTGGATGGCCTTGTCGCAGTGCGGGCTTGCCAAAATGTTGCACGCCCGCTCAGTTCCGCGCGCGCTTCTGTCGTCGGTGGCGCAAGCCAACGCCGATGCCGGCGCCGCCTTGCCAGGCACCGCGATGGTGGGCCTTTTCGAATCGATGGCAAAGCTCAGACGTGCTCTCGGCGACTGTCTCACACAACATGATGTGCTGCTCACGCCTGCGACCGCAGCCTGGCCCTGGCCGGTGGAACACAACTACCCTGACTCGATCGCAGGTCAGGCGGTGGGGCCACGCGGACACGCTGTGTTCACGGGCTTCGTCAACGCTGCCGGATTGCCAGCCATATCGCTTCCCTGCGGCCAGTCTGCTGAAGGGCTCCCCAATGGACTTCAACTGGTGGGGCGATGGGGTGAGGATTCGCGCCTGTTTGCTCTGGCCGCGCAGTGGGAGCGCGCTGATCCCTGGCACCAACGTTGGCCCGCGCTCTAAGCCTCGTGCCGCCCGGCAGCGCGCGGTGCGCGGCTGGGCGGCTGGGCGGGCTACACATTCAGTTTGCGTGGAAAAAACTGGCGATCCAGCGGTCAGTGCTCGCTGCGGATGACGCATCGGGCGATGCGCCGGAATCGATCTGCTCACGGAGCGTGACCACGGCGCGCTCAAGCCCTGGTGCGTCCTTCGATGACAGTTCGCGGATTTTGGTGAGCACCCGATCTGCTTCGAGCGGCCGGGCGGGGCTTCCCAGCGCGGCTTCGCAAAACGCAGTGAGGCGTTCGCCATCGTCGAGTTCGAGCGTGACGCGGGCTGGTCGATCGAGTGGCCAGGGTTTGACATCGGGGAGCAGAGACAGCCGAACGCGCGGTCGCAGCGCAAGAATGGCCGGATCACGCAAACTCGCGTCCAGAAAATTCTCTGGCGCAGCTGCGCCGTGTGCGAGCGTGGCCGCAATGGCATGCGGGATCGAGAACTTGGCGCCCAACGTGGTGTCGGGCGCCGCGTTGCTGAAGTTCATTGCCATGGCCGAGCCCTCCACCGTGGCCTCGCGCACACGGGCGCCACCGCGCAGCTCGGGCCTGCGGGCGAAGATCGACTCAATGGCCTCCATGGCTGCGTGCGAATGATGGCAGGCCCCATAAAGCTTGTGATAACCATCGCAGGTGGTCCACTCGGATCCCAAGCCCACAACCAGCTCATCGGGACGCACGGGCGCTCCCAATCCCCGGGTGAACACATCATAAGGACCGCCCGGTGTACCGGCGATGCCGATGCGCGCCAGATCACAGGCGAAGATCCCCAACCATGATCCGGCAGCGGGCCAGGCGTTTCGAACCAGCGCGCCTTCGATCGGATGGCTGTAGGGGCCGGGCGCCGCCATGCTGGCCGCCGTGGTGAGGGTGCGGTGCAGCTGCTCTGCAGTGTAGTTTCGTATCAGTGCTAGACCCGCCGCCGCGCAGACCGTGTTCCAGACGCCGTGCGGGTGCAGTCTCGGTAGCGTACCGTGCCAGGCGCGTGCAAAGCGCGTGCCGATTTCGTAGGCGCCGACGGTTGCGCGCAGCATTGCCGAGAGCGGCAGCCTGCCGGCCTCGGCCGCAGCAAGAATGAGCGGCTGGCTCAGGGCACCCGGATGCACGGCGGTGCGCGTGTAGCCATCATCGAGCTCGTTCCAGGTGCTGGCCAGTCCGTTACCCACAGCCGCATCGGTGAGACTCACCGAGGGGGCGCCGCGCCGGAAGAGCGTTGCCTCGCGAGGGCCGCCTGCAGCGAGCAACTGCTCGTGATAAGTGCGAAGCTCGGGTTCGTCGGCCGCCGACAGCATGGCAGCGATGTTGTCGCCCAGAATCAGGACGGCCTGGGACAGGACCCGGGCGGGCAACTGCTCTGCACGTAGCGCGGCCGCCCAGCGACTGAGCTCGGTCAGGCGTTCGCTGACTGCCGCGCGCTGTGCCGCGTGCTCATCGGCCGGTGCGCTCATCAGGCGGCCTTCTGCAGGCGAGCATCGCGGAGCGCACGCCAGACCTTTTCAGGCGTGAACGGCATTTCCAGGTTGCGCACGCCCAGGTGGGCGAGGGCATCGTGCATGGCGCTGGTGATGGCAGCCGGTGCGCCGATGGTGCCGGATTCGCCGCAGCCCTTTGCGCCCAGCGGGTTGTGCGTGCACGGTTGCGACTCGTCGGTTTCGGAAATGAAGTCGGGCAGCAAATCGGCTCGCGGCATGGCGTAGTCCATGAACGAGCCTGTGTAGAGCTGGCCTGTTTCGCGATCGTAGACCGCCTGCTCAAACATGGCTTGTCCTATGCCCTGCGCGATGGCGCCGTGGACCTGACCCTCCACCACGACCGGGTTGATGACGGTTCCGATGTCATCGACCACCACGTAGGACTTGAGCGTGGTCACGCCAGTTGCTGGATCGATTTCAAGCTCGCAGGCCTGGGCGCCGTTTGACCAGGTGAGATTGGGCGGATCAAAAAAGGCGTTGGAATGAAGCACCGGCTCCATTCCGGCCGGCAGATTGTGGGCGTAGGTCACCGCACGCGCCACGTCGGTCCAGCCAATCACCGAATCGGTGCCGGCCACGCGGAATTCACCGCGGCCATCGATCACGCGATGTTCCACGTCGGCCTCTGCGGCCTCCAGCAGATGCGCGGCCAGCTTCTTCGCCTTGGCAAGCAGCTTGTCAGCGGCCATGGTGATGGCCGAACCCGCAATCACCATGGAACGTGAACCGAAGGTGCCCGTGCCATAGGGCACGCGGCCTGTGTCACCCTCCACCAGTTCAATCATGGACAGCGGCACGCCGATACGGTCGGCGAGCACCTGCGCGAAGGTGGTGGCATGTGCCTGGCCATGGCTGTGCGTGCCGCACATCACCAGCAGGCTTCCGTCGCAGCCCACCCGGATATCGGCCGAATCGAAAAAGCCGGCGCGGGCGCCAAACATGCCCGCGTATTTGGAGGGCGCCACGCCCGAGCTTTCCACGAAATAGCAAATGCCGAATCCGCGAATGCGCCCGCGGGCCTCGGCCTCGCGACGGCGCTTCTCGAACCCCGCATAGTCGGCGAGGACCAGCACCCGGTCGAACAGGCGAACGAAATCGCCTGTGTCGTAAGTGGGGCCGACCGGCGTGGAGTAGGGCATGGCTGCAGCCGGAATGAAGTTTCGTCTGCGAAGCTCCATCCGGTCCATTTTCAAGGTGCGCGCGGCTTCTTCCACCAGCCGCTCGAGCACGAAGCACGCCTCCGGTCGGCCAGCGCCACGATAGGCGTCGGTCGGCACGGTGTTGGTGAACATGGCGCGCACCTCGGCATGAATGGCCGGAATGCGATAGGGGCCCGACAACACGGCCGTGTAAACGGTGGTGGGCACCGCGGCGCCCACGGTGGAAACATAGGCCCCAACCGCGGCAAGCGTGGAGACCCTGAGGCCCAGGAAATGTCCCTGGGCATCCAGGGCCAGTTCGGCGCGGGTCACGTGATCACGGGCGTGGTAGTCGCTTACGAAGGCTTCGCTGCGGGTGGAGACCCATTTCAGTGGGCGCTCGAGCTTGCGCGCTGCCCAGGCGAGCACGATCTCCTCGGGATAGTGCTTGCCTTTGGTGCCAAAGCCGCCACCGACATCGGGCGCAATGACGCGCACCGCGTTTTCCGGGAGATCGAGCTGCTCGGCTACAAATTTCCGGATGTGATGGGGCACCTGGCTCGCGGTCCAGATGGTGACCGCGTGACCGTCCAGCCCGCGGGTGGCCGAGGCCTGGGCGATGACCGCCCGAGGTTCCATGGCCGCACAGATGATCCGGTGGTTGACGATATCGACGGCCACCTTGTGGGCGGCGCGCGCAAAGGCCTCGTCGACCGGTGCGCGCGTGCCGCGCTCAAATTGCACGCAGACATTGCCCGGCGCCTCGGGATGAAGCTGCACGGCGCCTGCTGCGGCCGCATCACGAACATCGGCAACCGCAGGGAGTGGCTCCCAGTCGATGATGACTTTTTCAGCAGCGTCCAGCGCCTGGTTGCGGGTGGCTGCGACCACCATGGCGACCGCCTCGCCCACATGGCGGGCGGTGCCGCGGGACAGGCCCCAGCGCGGAGGCTCTTTCATGACGCTGCCGCCCACGCCAGGAATGCGCCAGAGCGGAATCATGGTGCCGACCCGGTCGGCCTCCATGTCGGCGCCGGTATAGACGGCTGTGACGCCGGGGCAGGCCAGCGCTTCGGTCGTGTCGATTGAGCGGATAACGGCGTGCGCATGCGGTGAACGCACAAAGGCGCAATGAAGTTCGTCGTGAAACGACAGGTCAGAGACATACTGGCCGCGGCCAGTGAGAAAGCGTCGATCTTCACGGCGCAGCACTGATGCGCCAATTCCCTCTGGATGCATGCCTGACTCCAATTGTCTGAACAATCCTGCGATAAATCCGGGACACCCTGCTCCCGACTGGTGCGTCGGGCACCCGCATGGAATGAAGCGGGGAGCGCGCGTTCGCTGGCGGTGCATGCGGCCCAGAAACGAACGCCAATCGGTTTACGTCAGGCAACTTTCCGGCCACCCATGACCGGCCCATGAATTGCTTGCGTAGAGAGAAGTCGTCCGCGCTCGAGTGTAGACTCGGGTCGTTTGCTTGGCAAAAGACCCTGCTGCAATTTCGGGTTGATGCATGAAATTCTTGACCGCGCACAGACCCTCGTGCGAGTGTGCGCGGCTCCAGCAAAATTGTTCCACTGACACCGGAGGATTCCATCCATGTTCGCCTCGTCCCGCAAGCTCACCGCGCTGGCCATTGGCCTCGCGATCACCGCCGGTTCGTCGCTCGCGCCGCGCGCCGCTGACGCTCAAGCCCGTGACAAGGTCACGATGGGCCTGTTCATTGCCTCGTCGGCCATGCCCTACTTCATCGCGCGCGAGCGGGGCTACTTCGCGGCCGAGAATCTGGAAGTTGAGGGCATCCCGCTCGCCAACCATCCGCTGATTGTTCAGGGCCTGGTGAAGGGCGATCTGGACACGGCTTCAAATCTGCTGTCGCTCGAGGGTGTCAACATCAACGCCATTCGGCCCAACACCCTTCAGTACTTTTCGATCAACTGCCAGAACGAAAAGTATCAGGTGGAGTCATACGTGGTACCGCCCGACAGCAAGGTCACCAAGCTTGCCGAGTTGAAGGGCAAGCGCATTTTCTCGGCCCCCGGACCCGGCAACCTGTTCGTTGCCAAGGGAGTGTTGAAAGCGGTCGGGTTGGATGAGAAAGACTACTCCATGCAGGAGCAGCAGATGGCTGTTCACATGGGTGCAATCAAGGGCGGGCAGTTTGATGCCGGTTACACGCTCGAGCCCATCACCAGCATGATGGTGTCGCAGGGGCTTGCGCGCCGCCTCGAGGTTGGCCTGATCGCCAAGTACATGCTGGGCCGAAACGACGCCTGCGCGGTGCTGGCGGGTGGTGTGATGAGCGTCAAGTTTCTGAAGGAGCGGCCGCAGGTGGCCGAGCGCCTGGCGCGTGCCTGGGCCAAGGCACTTCATGACGGTAACAACGATCCCAAGGCTCGTGATCTGTTGGCAAGTCACATGAATGTGTCGCCCAGCATTTCGGCGACCGTGCCGCTCTCCTACTACAACATGGTCAAGGACCTGAAGCCGTCTGAAATCGCAGACCTCCAGAACCTGGTGGATCAGGCAACCGCCTACGGTCTGGTCAAGACCAAGGTTGACGTTCGTCCCATGCTGAAGACGTTCTGACAGATATCAGGCTCAACCCTTAGCCCCACCCCTGCCCAGGCCATCGCAATGTCAGGTGCCCGTCTTGCTTCCGCGCTCACGCCCGCCGTGGGCGCGGTCGTCTTTATTGCCCTGTGGGCGCTCATCGCTGCCCTCGAGCTGATTGATCCCGTGCTGCTTCCGTCCCCTCAGGCCTCGGGGCTCGCGATCTGGCAGGGGTTTGTGGGTGGCTCGCTGGTGGGCGACACCCTCATTACCATTCGCAGGACTCTGCTTGCGTTTGTGATTGCGGTGGGTGTCTGCGTGCCGCTGGGCCTGGCACTGGGGTCGTCGGTACGCCTTTATCGATCACTCGAGTTCGTGATCGATTTTTTCCGGTCCACGCCGGCGTCTGCGCTGTTTCCCCTGTTTCTGGTCATTCTTGGCGTGGGCGAAAGCACCAAGGTGGCGGTGGCGGCGTTTGGGGCGGGGCTCCTCATTCTGTTCAATACCGCGTACGGCGTGATGAACGCACGCAAAACCCGGCAGGCGGCGGCGCGCGTGATGGGGGCATCGCCTCTCAGGGTGATGGTGGGTGTCACACTTCTTGAGTCGCTCCCTCAGACCCTGGTGGGTATGCGGGCAGGCGTTTCGTTTTCGCTGGTGATTGTGATCGTTGCCGAAATGTTTATCGGTTCCACCGACGGGCTCGGACAGCGCGTCATCAACGCGCAGTCAATTTTCAACATGCCGGAGATGTACGCCACGATCTTCTCGGCGGGGGTGCTGGGCTATGGCCTTAACCTCATCTTCATCCTGATCGAGCGTCGCTTTGTTCATTGGGGTGGCAAATGAGTGCCATGCTGTCTGAAGCCTCCGTTTCGGGTGCGTCGCAGTTGGCGCCCGCAACGCACATCACCATCCGAGGCCTCACCAAAAGCTTTGCCGGTCAGCCCCTTTACACCAATTTCGATCTCGACTTTCCGAAGGGCCGCATCACCTCGGTATTCGGCCCGAATGGCTGCGGCAAGTCCACCATGATCAACATGGCTGCCGGACTGCTCCCGATGGATGCCGGCCAGGTGCTGTTCGATGGCAAGCCGCTCAGCCAGACTGTCATCGGCTATGTGTTCCAGAATTATCGCGATGCGCTCTTTCCCTGGAAGCGTGCCATCGACAACATCCGCTATCCGCTACAGATCGCAGGTCGGTCACGCGGCGAATGCAATGCGCGCACCGAAGAGCTGGTGCAGTCATTCGACATTCGCTTCGACCTGAACCGCTATCCGTATGAACTTTCGGGTGGGCAACAGCAACTGGTGTCCATCATGCGCTCGCTCGCGGTTCACCCCGAGGTGCTGTTTCTGGACGAACCCTTTTCCGCGCTTGATTATGAAATGACGCTTTTCATGCGCGACAAGCTGCAGGATATTTTCCAGGCCACCGGCACCACCATGATTCTCGTGTCGCACGATCTGGACGAAGCCGTTTACCTCGCCGACGAGGTGCTCATGCTGACCCGTCGGCCCACGCGTATTGCCGACCGCGTCAAGTTTGACGCGCCGCGTCCCCGAACGCCCGCCACGCTCACCTCGGAAGCCTTCACACGCGCCAAGGCGCGTTGTCTCGATGTTTTCCAGCGCGAGGTGAGCGCGCGCGAGCTCGCCCTCTGATCCACCCGGAGTTTTTTCACCCATGACAGTCAGGGTATCCATGACGGTGAACGGCAAAGCCGTGAGCCACGACGTTGAAGAGCGCACGCTGCTCGTCCAGTTTATTCGCGAGACGCTCAAGCTGACGGGCACGCACGTTGGCTGCGACACGGCGCAGTGCGGAGCCTGCACGGTCCATGTCAATGGCCGTGCGGTGAAAAGCTGCAACATGCTGGCCATGCAGGCCGAGGGTGCGCAGGTCACCACTATCGAGGGTGTGGCCGCGGCCGACGGCACCCTGCATCCTATGCAACAGGCCTTTCACCTCGAGCACGGCCTGCAGTGCGGGTACTGCACGCCTGGCATGGTGATGAGCGCCATTGATCTTCTCAAGCGTATTCCGGATCCCACCGAGGATCAGATCCGCGAACAACTCGAGGGTAATTTGTGCCGCTGCACCGGCTATCACAACATCGTGCGCGCAGTGAAAAAAGCGGCCACCCTCACGCCCGGAGCCTGAGCCATGTATTCGTTCAATTATCAGCGCGCCACATCGGTCGACGAGGCGCGAGCACGGCTTCAGGCGCAGCCGGGCGCCCGCCTGCTGGCAGGAGGGCAGAGTCTGATCGCCAGCATGAAGCTGCGGCTGGCCGATCCAGCCGAACTGATCGATCTCGGTGCAATCCCCTCTCTTGCGGGCATTCGCATCGATGGTCGCACAGTCACCATTGGTGCCATGACCCAGCATGCCGAGGTGGCGGCATCCGTCGAACTGCAGCGGGCGCTCCCTTCACTCGCGGCGCTTGCAGGCGGCATCGCTGACCGCATGGTTCGCAATATGGGCACGATGGGGGGATCGGTGGCCAACAACGATCCGGCTGCTGATTACCCGTCGGCGGTGTTGGCGCTTGACGCAATGGTCATTACCGACCGGCGTCGCATCGCAGCCGATGCGTTTTTTCTCGGCATGTTCCAGACGGCGCTCGAAGCCGATGAACTGATCACGGCCATTGAATTCAAGGTGCCGCGGCGTGGCGCCTATGTGAAGTACCGGCATCCGGCTTCCCGCTACGCGGTGGTTGGGGTGTATGTGGCCGACTTCGGAAGCAGCGTGCGGGTTGCTGTCACGGGCGCGGGTCCGGGCGTTTTCCGGATTCCCGAGATGGAGCATGCGCTGGCAGGAAAATTTGCGCCGGAATCGGTGTCGGGCATCCGGATCCCGTCAGAGGGACTCAATGCCGATATTCACGCGGGCGCCGAGTACCGCGCCGAGATGGTCACCGTCATGGCCACTCGCGCGGTTGAGCGGGTTCTGGGCGAGTCGCCGTCATGGTGATCAATGGCCTCTTCCATATCGCAATCAAGACCAGCGATCTGGCGGCCACCCGCGCGTTCTATTGCGACGTTATCGGACTTCGCGACGTTTTTCGCCCCGACTTCGGTTACCCGGGTGCCTGGCTTGCCTGTCCGGTCCCGGGTGGGCAGCCCATCATGCACATTTATGCGGGGGGGCCGGCGCTGGGCGCAGACGGCCGGGCGCCCTCGGGCACGGCGGCGATTGATCATGTGTCGCTGTCCTGCTCAGGCTTTCATGAGTTTCGCGAACGGTTCCGCCGTTTCGGCCTCGAGTGGCGTGAATTCCTGGTTCCAGGCACCACGCTCTGGCAGCTGTTCGTCTATGACCCCAGCGGGGTTCAGCTCGAGCTCACATTCGAGGGTTCGGCTGAGGACGGGCCGCCGCCGGACATGACGCCAGGTCGTGTCTATGTGGCGGGAAGCAGCTTCTTTGACCCTCAGCATTACCCGCGCCTGGGTGTGTCTCAGGGCTGAGTAAGTCGCTTTCCGCGCAGGGGCTCAGAGCGGGCTCTGCAGGCTGGGATCGAGACTGTCAACTGACTGTCCAGCTCACATTGCGATAGATTCGGGGGCGGTGCGCATTCGCACTGATAGCCGGAGCCCCGAATGGATTTCTCGATTCCCGCCGAGCTCGCCGATCTTCGCGATCGCACGCGCGCATTTGTCGCCGAGCAGGTCATTCCCTTCGAACAGGATGAGCGTCGGACGGCGCATGGTCCGACCGACGACCTGCGGCGCGAGCTGAACGCACTGGCCCGCAAGGCGGGCCTGCTCGCCCCGCAGGTGGAAGAGCGCTGGGGAGGCCTCGCACTGAGTCACGTGGGGCGCGCCGTGGTGTTCGAGGAGTCGGGCTATTCCATGCTGGGTCCGATCGCCATGCACTGTGCTGCCCCTGACGAGGGCAATATGCACCTGATGGGCATTGTTGGCACCGAGGCACAACAATCGCGCTGGCTATCGCGACTCGCGAGTGCCGAGATCCGTTCCTGCTTCTGCATGACCGAGCCTGCACCGGGCGCTGGCAGCGATCCCGGGCTGTTGCAGACCGTTGCGGTTCGCGAGGGCAGTGACTTTGTGATCAACGGACACAAGTGGCTGATCACGGGGGCCGAAGGGGCTGGCATGGCGATCATCATGGCGCGCACCCTGGTCGACGGGCAGGATGTGGGGGCGACCATGTTCATGACTGATCTTCCTGCCCCCGGATTCTCGATCGAGCGCTTGCTCGACTCCATCGACTCCAGCTTTTGCGGCGGACACGCCGAGGTTCGATTCAACAATCTGCGCGTGCCCGAGACGGCGGTGCTGGGCGAGGTTGGCGGCGGGTTCCGCTATGCGCAGGTGAGGCTGGTACCAGCGCGCCTCACGCACTGCATGCGCTGGCTGGGGGCAGCCCGTCGGGCGCACGACATCGCGGTGGCCTACGCAAACCGCCGTACGGCATTTGGCTCGCGCCTGATCGATCACGAAGGCGTGGGCTTTGCGCTGGCCGACAACGAACTCGATCTGCACAGTGCACGGCTTGCGATCTGGCATACCGCCTGGCTTCTTGACCAGGGCGGGCGTGGCAATCGGGAGAGCAGCATGGCGAAGGTGCTGTGTTCGGAGGCGATCTACCGGGTCGTCGATCGATCCATGCAGGCCATGGGGGGGCTGGGGCTGACCACCGATACCGAGGTGTCCAGGATATTCCGGGATGTGCGGGCCTTCCGCGTGTATGACGGACCCTCTGAGGTCCACCGGTGGAGTCTTGCACGGCGGCTTGGGCGATCGCACTGACGCGGAGCGGGGCGCCGCGCCGCGCTCTGCTCAATCGCAGAAGACTCTGTTGCGCTGGCGTGCTCAGGAACAAGGAGGCGTGATGTCGGATTCGAGCTTGTTTGCACTGCTTGGCCGGGTTGCAGCGGCGGCGGCGATGGGGCTGTTCGCCGGGTCGGTGACTGCGCAGAATGCCACGCAGCAGCCGGCTGGCGACTTCCCGTCGCGGCCATTGCGAATTCTGGTGGGATTCGCTCCCGGTGGCGGCACGGACATCACGGCGCGCATCGTGGCCAAGCGGCTCGCCGATCAGATTCGTCAGCAGGTCGTGGTGGAAAACCGTGCTGGTGGCGGTGGCGTGGTGGCGATGGAACTGCTTGCCGCGGCGGTGCCCGATGGTCATACCATTCTGCTCGGGGCGGTTGGACCGTTTGCGGTCACGCCCCATATGCAGAAGGTGAGCTACGACGTTGAGCGCGACTACGCACCGCTCACCATGGGGGTGGTGTTTCCAAATGTCGTGGTGGTGCACACCAGCGTACCGGTCAGTTCGCTCTCCGAGTATCTCGCGCTTGCCCGCCGTTCGGATTCCCGTCTGAGCTACGGGAGTTCCGGCATCGGCAGTGCAGGGCATCTGGCGGGCGAGCTCCTCAATTCTATGGCGGGCAGCGCCATTGCGCACGTCGCGTACAAGGGGGGCGGCCCGGCGATGACCGACCTGTTGGGCGGTCAGGTGCCTGCGGTGATGGCGTCGCTTCCAAGCGCGCTGCCGCATATACGCACGGGTCGGATTCGGGCGCTTGCCACGACAGGGGCTGCGCGAGCACGCGACCTTCCTGATACGCCAACGGTGGCTGAAAGCGGTTATGCAGGCTATGACGCGGTGAACTGGTATGCGTTTGTGGCGCCAGCCAAAACACCGGCTCCCATCCGGGCGCGACTGACCGAGGCCCTGGTGGCCACGCTCAAGTCTTCCGATGTGGTTGAGCAGCTGCATGGCCACGGCATGGAGCCCAGGCCCGATGGTCCGGATGCGCTTGCGGCCACCATGCGCCGGGAAACTGCGGTCTGGGCGAAAGTGGTGAAGGATGCTGGACTGGCTGCGCGATGATTTGATGCGCGGGTCGTCGAATCGATGTTGTTCCGTATTGGTGTTTACTGGAGAAGGCAATGGCTGCAACCCTGAACGTGCATCAGGCCGATGGAATTGGCTGGATTGTTTTTTCGAATCTTGAGCGTCACAACGCCGTGACCTATGAGATGTGGTGCGAGGTGCCGCAGGCGATCGCACGGTTTGATGCCGATCCTGGCGTGTTTGCGATCGTGCTGGCGGGCGATGGCGAGAAGGCGTTTGTATCCGGGGCAGACATTTCCGAATTCGAAAAAAAGCGCGGAACACTGGATGCGTCCACGATTTATAACGAAGCGGTGGACACCGCCTATGCAGCGGTGCTGGCGGCGGCCAAGCCGACGCTGGCCAAGATTCGCGGAATCTGCATGGGAGGGGGCCTTTATCTCGCGGCGTCGTGTGATCTGCGCATCTGCAATGACAGGGCTCGGTTCGCCATGCCGGCCGCCAAGCTCGGTCTTGGCGTTCGATATGAAAGCGTGCGCCGATTGATGGAGGTATTGCCCTCGGCTCACGCGGCTGACATCGTCTTTACCGGGCGTCAATTCGATGGGCCCGAGGCGGCGAGGCTTGGGTTTGTCAATCGCTCGGTGGCTGACGACCAGCTTGATGAAGCGGTCAGTCAGTATTTGCAGTGGTTGTCGGTCAGTGCGCCGCTCACCGTGCGCGCGGCCAAGGCTGCCATGCGAACCTGGGCGGCGGGCGAAGCGCCAGAGGCGGTGGCTCGTGTTCGCCAGATGACCGACGCGTGTTTTGCCAGTCAGGATTATCAGGAGGGACGCAAGGCGTTCGCCGAGAAACGTAAACCTCAGTTCAAGGGAGTGTGAATGATGAAGGCCTGGATGCTTGAAGCGGGTTCGCTCGCATTGAGTCTTGCTGATCAACCCGATCCGGTTCCCGGGCCGGGGCAGGTGCTGATCGATGTGATGGCGGCGTCGCTCAACCGAGGCGAGTTTTTGCACGGTGGCAGTCGGGTGGTGGCGGTGAAGGGAGCGGCCCAGGTCAAGCGCTGCGGCATGGAAGCGGCCGGGGTGGTGAGCGCCCTGGGTGAAGGCGTCACGCGCTACCGGGTCGGTGATCGTGTCATGGGTCGCGCAGCGGGTGGCTTTGCCGAGCGCACGCTTCTCGATGAGCGCGATTCCATGCCAGTGCCCGAGAACGTGAGCTGGGTCGATGCCGGATCGATTCCCATTGCCTATGCGGTGGCCTACGACATGATTGTTCCCCACGGCGAACTCAAGGCGGGTGACACCATGCTGGTCACCGCGGTCGCTTCTGGCGTCGGCGTGGCCTGTCTGCAGATCGGCAAGGCGTTGGGTGCAAAGGTGATCGGAACCTCTGGTTCCGCGGCCAAGATCGAGGCGCTGAGAAAGGCGGGGCTCGACGAGGGCATCGTGACTCGCGGTGCGGATTTCGTTGACGCGGTGAAGCGCTTCACCGACGGCAAGGGCGTGCAGCTTGCGATCAACAATGTCGGGGGCTCGGTGTTTGATGCCCTCATGCAATCGCTTGGCTACATGGGCAGGCTTGCCCAGGTCGGACATGTGGATGGCGTCCGGCAAGCGCAGATTGATGTGGACGATTTGCACAGCCGTCGTCTGAAGCTCTTTGGCGTCAGCAACCGCTATCGGACTGCGGAGCAGCGCGCGCAGACGATTGATGGATTCATCCGGGACATGTTGCCGCTGGTGCGCGACGGGCGCTTGAAGCCGCTGATCGATACGGTGTTTCCGTTCGATCAGTTGCCGCAGGCGGTGGAGCGCATGCGGACAGATGCGCATGTGGGGAAGATCGGCATAACAGTGGGCTGCGCTTAAACGGGTGCGCGTCGGCCGGGGCGGGAGCCGGGGGGCGGATCGACTGGCTGCGCCGGCGCGTTCGCGCCGGTTCCCTCGGCAAGCAGACGCTAGGCGGAGGCGGACACAAACTCGCTCGCCTGCGCTCGCTCAAACATGTGTCCGCCTGGAGGGAAAGCGCATGCGCTTTCCCTCCCGCCCACCGCCCGCTCGCCTCGGCTGGCCAGACTCACCGCCCCCCCGGCTCCCGCCCCGGCCTCAGGCCACGCCGGTGGGCTTCGCTGTTGAGAGGCGCCAAGCCAGGAGTCCCCAGCCACCACATGCTCGGCGTACTGCCTGGCGATCACGGCCGTTTGAGTTTGGGCCGTCATGTGTTGACATCGCCTACCCAGCCGGTTGGGGTGCGCATATTTTTGTGTATTCATTTGGAGATGCCATGCGTGACGCGGCTATTCGTATGCGAGCCCTGCCTCAGCATTGCGACCTGATCGACCGGGCCGCGCACCTGCTTGGGAAAAGTCGGTCTGACTTCATTCTGGAAGCCCCCTGCGACAAGGCTCAGCCTTACGAGCACTACGGTTTCAAAACATCGCCCGCACACGCCATGACACTGATGCTGCGTATCAATCAGTCATTAATCTGATCTTCAGCCAGTCGATCCGCCGCATTCATCCCCCACCACAGCGAAGCTTGACGGCGTGGCCTGAGGCCGGGACGGGAGCTGGGTGGCGGTGAGTCTGGCGAGCCGAGGCGAGCGGGCGGTGGGCGGGAGGGAAAGCGCATGCGCTTTCCCACCAGGCGGACACATGTTTGAGCGAGCGCAGGCGAGCGAGTTTGTGTCCGCCTCC
>Ga0172373_10006717_pt1 | contig 15223 bp, 13 predicted proteins | sample Lak10m_2_FD_114546 | JGI IMG/M metagenome (GOLD analysis project Ga0172373, IMG submission 114546) | Freshwater microbial communities from Kabuno Bay, South-Kivu, Congo - kab_092012_10m | ecosystem: Environmental > Aquatic > Freshwater > Lake | place: Democratic Republic of the Congo...
CGGACACCCCGGTCCCAAGGCTCTCTGGGAGGGCCTGATGAAACTCATGGCTTATGTCGAGGCGTTGCAAACGGTTCATGCGGTCTACGGCACCGGGACGACTTGTGGGTAATGGGGTGCCCTTAAACCATTGCGCCCGCCCTCAATAGTGAGTGCAGTCCTAACATTTCTAGCCAAGCAATTCTTCAGGAATGCAAAAATGCGGAACAGCGTGGTCTTTCCTGTCCCATTTCGGCCCACAAAAACGCAGTAAGCCGGAATGTTGGTGATTTCTACATCACGCAGGGCTTTGAAGTTTTTGATGCGGATTGTTTCAATATTCATAAGTTGGTTTGCACTTTGAATGAGTGTTTACGGCCTCACGCCTGATCATTCCGCAGCCGCCCCGCCAGGAGGCGGGCGGCTTGGGAGTCGTCCACCCACTCGCCCATGCCCCCGGCATGGCCCAACGCAGCCAGCCAGTCGAGCACAAAGACGAAGCGTTCTCGTCGGCCCCAGTAGCCCTGGCCGAAGGTGTCGCGCAGGTACTGGCGACCGGATTCGGGGCTTTGGCCGGCGGCCGTTTCGCGGATGGCAAACAGCAGATGGCGCAGGGGCGTCACCGCGAAGGGATGCGGCCCGCTAGCCGTGGTCCGGCCCCGGCGAGCGGGCAGACTGGCGGAGGGCGCGGCCGTGCCGTCGGGCTGGGCCAGGTGGGTGCTCCCCAGACCGCTGGCGGTATGCAGGCGGGCGCCATTGGCCTTGTCGCTCTTGAGCAGCGGCTTGATATCGGTCACGCCGAAGCCGCGCGCCAGTTCCTCGTACATCCCCTTGCGCCGCTCGCCCCGGCTTTCGATGTCCAGGGCGCGCAGGTAATAGCGCTCCACCAGCGACAGTTCGCGCCAGCCGGCATCGAGACCGCGCGGGATCAGCGTGTCGCAGGCGATGCCCAGGGCGCGTTCGATGACCACCTGAAAGTCGCTCTTCTCCTGGCGGGCGCGCACGGCAAAGACCTCGTGCTCGACGTCCTTGCCGTCGAGGGTGGCGTATTGGGTCAGTACCTTGAGTGCGGCGGCGTAAGCGGCGAGCTGATAATCGGCGTCGTTGAAGTTGGGTTCGCCGCCCTCGTCCAACGCCTGCATGGAGGCGATCTGACGCTTCACCTCGTCCTCCACCAGCGGGTAAACCTCGTCGAGGAAGCCCGGTTCGTCGCCAATCCGCTTGCGCAGCACTAGGCAAACGGTGCCCTGCACATAGTCGCCCTTCTTGATACCGACGGCATCGGTCTCGGTGCTGATGGTCCAGGCGGCGGTGGCCTTGAGGCCGGCGGCCCAGAGGATCATGCCCAAATCGGCCCAGACTGCCGGGTTCTTGTGGGTGAACATGACCATCTGCAAGCCGTTGTCCGGCATGTGCTGGGCCAGGTTGCGGTAAATCTCCACCATGGAGCGGCGAAAGTCCTCGCCGTCGCCGCGCACTGCCAGTTCGGCCCGCGCGTCGGGCAGCCATTCCGGGAAGATTCTGGCCAGCGGCTTTTCGTACCAGGCCAGGAAGAAATCACCGAGTTCGTGGTAGTTGACCGCGTCGGCGTAGGGGGGATCGGTGACCCAGAGATCACAGGTTTCACGTAAATCCCGAGCATCGTTAATCAGAACTGATGAGGTTCGGGCCGCCATAGTTTTGGCTTCAGTCAAAACCGGCCAAGCGGTCCCGAACTTCGTTATGGGACGATTTGAGAAGCTGAATAGGGTATTGAGTGCCTGATTCAGGAAAACATCCTTACCCTTTTCATTGGCGGGGCTTGTATCCCAGAGGCAAAGTCGAGAGTCCCAATTTGCCATCCTGCCCAACCCCAACAAACACCCCACCTTCGCTGCCCTGGATGACGCGAGTTTCTCCGAGCTCTCCACCAGCAACCCATGCGTCAGCAACTGCCTCGGCGTGAACAGATGATGCCAGTGGGTCCAGCCACGCTCGCGAAACAGGCGATCGGTTTCGGCGCCACTCTCGGGAATCGCCCGCGACGGGATGAATCCCTCGCGCTGCCACTCGGCGAAGCGTTCCCTCAGCGACTCCAGCACCTTGGCTTCTCGGGTTAGATCGGCGGCTTCCGGCGCGGCATAGCGGCGCACCTCGCGGGATTTGTCATCGGAACCAACCACGGTTTTCACCCAGCGGACACAATACAGCCGCTCCTGAAACACGTCACCGGGACGCGGGACCAAATCCTCGTTGGCCCAACGGCGCAAACCCTCCGGGCCGCGCAGGGCTTCCACCGACCAGGACCGGTGTGGGTCGAAGGGATCGACTACGCGGCTGTCGACCACCGTCGCGCCCTTACCGGCTTTGTAACGCTGCAACTCGGCATCGCCGACCACGGCCATCTCCGGCTCCAGTCGGTCGGAACCGGGTACGCGCTGCCAGCGGCAGACGACCTTGGAGCGCTCTCCGATCAGCCAACTCGGCGCCAGCGGAATGAAATACTCACAGCCCTCGGGCTTGACCTCGACACAGTAGAGGTAGGCATCGGCTCGCTCGCCCCGGTCGTTATGCTCGATACCCCATTCGGTGATCTGGCGGTCGGCGGCGGCCAGCGCCTCGGCCTGCACCCGCATGACTTCTCTCTGTACGTCCGCGCCACCGCCCAGCAGGTTGAGACTGGCCCAGGTCAGCAGACCCGCCACTGGGTTGAGGTCCGAGCCGAAGGCCTCACAGCCGATGCGGGCGGCCTCGAACGGGATCGATCCCCCGCCGCAGAAGGCGTCCCCCACGCGCGGCGTGTGGCCGAAGGTGCGGCGGACGAGTTGTTCGACCAGTTCCGGCAGCGACCGGGCGGCGGTATTCAGGTGCGTGTTGATATCGGCCCAGGCGGCCGCGGTCGGTCCCTCAATGTTTTCCGGGCGCTCGCAATGGCGGAGGCGCTCGGCATAGGGCAAGGCATCGAAGTCGGCGCGATCGGGCACCGGCCGGCGGCGCTGGTTATCCAGCCGTTGCTGGCCTTCCGGAGTCAGCGCGTCCCAAATCCGGCGGCACACCTCGGCCTTGTCCTCGTCGCTGATGCCCTGCTTGAAACCGCGCGCGCCAAAGTATTCGTCACGGATGTCGGGCGACGCGGCCTCGCGCCAGGCGGCGGCGGGAATCTCGCCCTTGCAGCGCTGCCAGAGGCCGTCGTCGTCCATGGTGAGTATCTTGAGAAAAATCTCGCGGTCCTTCTTCGGGTTACCGGACGCTGGCATGAGCATGCCGAAAATGGCGGCCCGCACCAGAATCAGCGGCTTGCGGCCCCACCATTTGCCCAGCCGGGTCAGCGTCTGCCCGAGGTTGGCCTTGCGCTCCTTGTAGGCTTCGGCCGACAGACGGGCGATGGGGAACTGGGTTTCGATGAAGGCGGGCATGTCGGTTTCAGTCCGATAGTGTCGGGGCCAGATACAGGAAGTTCAGGCGGGGAAAACGCTTGAAATCGCCGTCGAAAGAAACCAGGCGACAGCCCGCCGCGATGGCGAAGCCGGCCAGGTAGGCATCGGTCCAGAGACGATGCGGCAGATCATGCTCGAGCGTGAGCGCGGCGAATTCAGCTTCGATGGCCGCAGGTTCGGCCAGAAAACAAGCCAGGGGCAAGGCCAGGAACTGGCGGTAAATGGCCCAAGCCTCCGCCGCGCTCAGAGGGTTGGCCATGACGCGCGGCTGGGTGCTGAGCCGCAAAAGACCCAGCATCGTGACGCGGCAAAAAGCCAGCCGTTCGGCCGATTCGTTCTCCCAGTAGTGGCGCGCCGCATGGTGGTGTACGTGGCGTTCGTCCACCAGGGCCAGCCAAACATTGATGTCGGGCAGGTCCATTATTCAGCAGCGCCGTTCCGCCCCAGTGCCCGCTGGTATTGTTCCAGATCCTCCTGATCCAGGATGGCGTAAAGCTCGGCATTGCTCAGAGCCGGCGTAACGCTACCATCAGCCTTGCGGGCGATGGGAATGGGCGGGCGAGGAGCGCGCGGCGCGGCCGGCTGCGTTACCTCACGGGTCGCAAGGCCCTGCTCGATGAACTGGGTCACCAGGTCCTTGAGCTTCAGGCCGCTGAGCGCGGCCCGCGCCTTTAGTTGGCGGAAGGTTTCGTCAGGGAGGTCAAGCGTGGTTCTCATAAAAGCAGATTCTCATAAAGATGCTTATCCTATCAGGCCGGGCGGCCATTCTGTAGCCGGAATCAGGCGACGTCGAAGGAACGAGGGTTCGCTCTGGATCAAGCGGCCTCATCGAACCAGTTTTCAATGGACAATCCGGCTGCCTGGTAGACCTCGAAGTCGGCCACATTGCGCGTGACCAGAACGCACTGGTTGACGGCGGCAATCGCGGCAATCTGCGAATCCGGATAGGCCGGGGTCTGGCCGATGCTCCGCAGCCGGGCGCGCTGTTCGGCCTGCCACTGGGCGGCCGCGGCATCGAAACCGAGGATCGGCAGCGACGGGTGTACCCGATTCAGCAGATAATTTTCGATCTGAGCCCGTCGACGTCCGGCGGGTAACAACAGCATCCCATAGAGCAACTCCTGCCAGGTGACGGACGCGATGGCCAGCCCATTGGAATGGATCCTGATCCCCTCCAACACGCCAGGATTGGGCGTGCCGGCCAGCGGTTCGGAAACGATGTGGGTATCGAGCAGATAACTTACTCGGGCCATGCGAACGCCTGGGTGGGTCGGCGGTCACGGCAGGCGCTGACGTCTTCGAGAGACCATTCGATCGGCTCGAACGCCGGGTCATTACGCATTTCGACGATCAGATCCCAAAAGCCGCGATGCGCCTCGCCCTGACACAGGCGCGCGTATTCGGCTTCGGAGAGCAGCACGGCCACGGGCTTGCCGCGTCGCGTGATGTGGACAGCCTCGCCAAGCTCGGCCCGGCTGACCAGCCGCGTGAATTGGGTTTTCGCTTCCGCGATGGAGGCTTCAGACATGGCATTTACTTCCTGACCAGATGGATGGTCATCTTAGTGGTCCGGGCGGTCGCTGACAAGCCGGTGGCAGCGCGCATCCTCACAGTTCCAGGGAAAGTTGCCCATGCCCCAACAGTTCTCGCCGGGTCCTGGGCGACAGCCCCTCGCCCTTGACGAAGGGATTGTCCGCCAGCGCGGCGCGCAGCGCCTTGCGCCAACCGATGCCCTTCTGCAGTGCCTGGCCGGTGGTGGCCACGGTCATGGTGTAGAGCCACCAGCGCTCCTCGGGGGCCAGCACTTCCCAGTTCTTGAGGGCATTGGGGATGTCGTCGGAGGGCGCGTTCTCGACCGCCCAGCACAATACGCACAGCTCCTTGCCCAGCGAGGGATGCACCGGAACGGGCCGGGCGAAATTTTTCTGGAATTTGGCCACGGGCAGACCGTTGGCGCGCAAGCGCCGATTGGCTTCGTCCCAGAAAGCCGGCGCCAGGGCCAGCCAGCGGGCGCGGTCGATGATGACGCGCAAGGCGGGGTCGTTGGGCGAGGGCGGCGCGGTGGCGCGCGCACCGAAAGCGTCGAGGTCATCGCCGCGGTGTTCGGAGATGCAGATCATGGCGTCGGCGGCGCTGCCCTTGGGGATGTCGATCAGGAAACCATGCCGGGCTTCCTCGGGCAGAAACCCCAGGCCGGTCACCTTGCGGGCGGAGTGGGGCGCGCGAGCCATGATTTACTGGCGCACCTTGGCCAGGTTGAAGGTCTGGTGGGTGTCGCGCAGCCAGTCCAGCAAGGCTTGTCCGCTCGGAAACGCCAGGCTGCCCACGACCATGCGCAGCCCCCCTACGCTGACAATGCCCTGGAGTTGCTCCGCCAGTTGTCGGGCGGCGGCGCCGTCATAGCCCCCTTCCAGCGAGCCGGAGTAGTCGACATTCTGACGCCCGTCGGCGCTTTCCGCCGTCAGACTGATATCGTGGGCGAACACGCCTGCCGTCGCTTCCAGCCGCCGGAGAAAATCCCAGACCGCGCCGGCATCATCCAGCTTGGTCTGCTGGGTCCAGCACGCCGGCCGACCGGGATCGATCTGCGGCCCCGTGCCGGTTTGCGGGATTTGGATACGCAGGATCTCGGAAGTCAGGCTATAGGCGGCGCAGACAGCCATGGCACAGACGACGCGGCAATTTCCGGGCACGCGGAACACGCCATCATAGGTCGCGGCGGCGGCGCCCGTGGGCGCGGACCCATCGGTGGTATAGCGAATCTCGACGCCGTTGGCCTTGGGCAGGGCCAGCAGTTCGACCTCATGATGATCGCCCCGATCCAGCAACTGGTATTTCAGCCTCAGCTTAGGCGACCACTCCTTGACGGGGCTGACGCGGGCCGGGTTATCGGGATCGATGGCAAGAAAGCGGTAGCGCAGGGCCCTGGCCTCGAAACGGGTGGGCGTCGGCACCGGGCTGGACGCGGGCGTGGGCTCGGCATCGCCGGTCTCGAAAACCAGGGATGGCGCGTGCAAGGGCTCCAGTTTCAGGTAGGTGTAGCCCTCGCCTTCCTCCTGCACGGACAGCTCACGCAGCGAGACTTCCGGCTTTGGCGGCGGAAAGGGTCCGCGGCGGATGTGATGGCCCTCCTCGCGCCAGAGATCGCGACGCAGACAATCGGCCTTGAGATCATCCAGGGCGGAGAGCTTGTGCAAGGGCCAGTGAGTGGAGACGGCTGCCGCCCGCTTGAAGTCGGACCAGAGCACGACCTTGCTGTCGGGGGAGCCGAACAGCCGGCTCTCGGCGCGGCCGCGGAAGCTGTCGTCATCGACCTTGGTGGTGAATTTCTGCGCGCCCTCCAGCGTGTGACGCAGAGTGGATTCGCCATGCTGGTTGCCGGCAAAGGCGAGATCGATACCGGTCGCGCGCAGGGCGCTGTTGATCGAGGGATAGACGATCTGATCGAAGGCTTCCTTCAAGGCGGCGGAGAATTGCAGACCAATGCGGTCGCGCAGGGTATCCAGAGCGGTCCATTGAGGATCGCCGGCCGGTGTATTTTCGGCGCGCAGTTCGTCTTCGATGCTGCGCAGCGCCCTCGATTGCCGCGCCGCATCCAGAACCTTCTGAAAGGTATCGCGGGCGCCGGTCAAAAACAGCACCCGGTTCTTGTACTGCTGTTGCTCCCACCAGGCCTGCCAGTCGGCGGAGATCGGCAAACCCTGGGCCAGGCCGCCGGGACGGACGATGACGAGGGTAGTCCGCTCCTGCTCCAGTTGCACCTCGTCCAGTGGCGGCAGGACCTTGACGATCTGGTAGCAGTCGCGCAATGACGGCGCGAAATACGCATCGAGATGGTCGCGCAACATCCGGTCGACGGTTTCGCCATGCAGGGACAGCGCGGTCGAACGCAGCTTGGCGGCCAGATTCTGCTGGTTCTTGAAGTACAGCCGGCCATCCTGGGAGTGGTGCAGATACCAGGCGCGGGTGCCGAGCTTGTCCAGGACATTCGCCTTGAAGGTGGACAGGTCGCGGCCAGGACGTTGCAGGCCATCGACCAGTTGGTATTCACGTAATCCATGAATCGCGCCCGGCGTGGTCGAAAGCGAGGCCACCAGGATCAGGCGGGCGGCATCCGAGGCATCGCTGTTGCGATTACCGTTGTCGATCTGTTCGGCCTCGGCATCCCCGCCGTGGGCGACGTCATGGGCGATGGCTTCACTGAGGGACGGGTTGATGGTACGGATTTCGGAGGCGATCTCGTCGATGTTGAGATCGAGGTCGTAGGGGTGAATCAGATCGGTCGTGTCCGCCCGGCGGGAATTCCAGAGGTGGGCGACCATCATCTGCATCAGCCGGATGATGCCCCGGGTTTGCTGGAAACCCTCGTTTTCCTTGAACTTGCCAACCAGCTCGCGTAAGTCGGGGTGGAAGGGGTAGGCATCCATGACACGGGTGTAGAGGTTCTCGGGCGCGGTGGAGGTCAAACCCATGTTGGCGGCTTCTCGCAATGCCTCACGGTAGGCGCCGGCCACCCGCTGGATTTCGGCGTCCGGGGCGATCCGCTCAAAGAGGCGCTTGCGCAGTATGTGGTACAGCTCGTCGCCATTGGGATTGACCGGCGTGATGGGCACGGCGATGCGGCGGGCTTCCGCCTGGATATTTTGAATGGCGCGATCAAACGCGGCCTGTAATCGGTCTTGGCCGATGGAGAAATTCACACCCGCGAGATCGGAGACGATCAGGCAGACATTGTCCATGTCGGCCACGGCCACGAACAGATTGGCCAGCGCCGCCGTCGTGACGACGCCCAGGTCGCCATTACCGGCGGGGATCGAAACGGCATACTCCAGATAGGGCGGCAGCTCGTCCAGGAACAGCACCAACGGATCGCCGCCCAGGAGTTGCTTCCAGGCCTCCGGACCCGGTGCGGTCAGGATGGGTGAAATATAGCGGGCAAACTGTTCGGCCTTGCCCAACTGCTCGGACAGGACGCCCCAGATACCACCCAGGGCATCGGTCTTGCGACCATTGAAGCCAATGACCCGACAGCGGCCCAGGTTGGGCGCGGGATTTTGCCCATCCAGAACCGTGCGTCGTAGCACCGGGTCCTTTGCCAACAATCCCAAGGCGATCATGCTATGCGTCTTGCCGCCGCCCATGGCCTGAGACAGCAGGAAGACCGAGGAACCGGCCCCCTCCCCGCCCAGATGGCGGAAAGCCCGAACCACCAGGGTCAGCATGCCATGGGTGAAATGGTTCTCGGCGAAGAATTCGGGTCCGTTGACCTTGCCATCCAGGAACGTATCGAGATTGAGTACGGTGGCGCGGCGATCTGACGCAAAGACTGACGGACGGGGCTGGCAAAATGTTTGAATGCTCATTTTTGCGGAGGACGATGATTGTCACTTGATCAAGACAATAGCTGCATCCGAATTATATAGATGGAGGAGCAGGTAAAGGTTCATTGGAAATCCCCTCACCCCGGCCCTCTCCCCGGAGGCGGAGAGGGAGTAGCCAGAATGACGCATGAAAAACAGATCCTCCAGTTAAATCAGGGCTTGCGGATCGTCTCGTTTGAGAGTCGTGGGCAGCGATGTTTGCGGAAACGCCATAGGCGTTCATTCACATTCCTTCAACGCCGGACTCACGCCCTCCCTTCCCAGCTTTTTACGCGCTCCCCACGGAATCCGGCCTAACCGGGCCTCGGACCGGTTGAGCTTGTATCCCCGTAGTGGGCTTGACTTTTTCATTTCGCTCCGACCGGAGCCATGATTTATGCACAGCGGGGATAAGCGACTGATTTATTGAGGAAACCCTCGCCACCGCCAATTCATACCTATATATATCAGTAAGTTACACATTGGATCGATTTGATTCTATGTAATGGAAGCCGCCTGTGGCGGGGCATTCCACCGGGTCATGCACAGACTTATCCACAGATTCTGTGGATAAGAGTATGACCCTTCACGCGCTTTTTCATGGAAGGCTCTTACGACCCATACGGCCGCAACGGGTTCGCCTTCAACCCTTCCGATTTCCGTGGGGGTGGTTCGCGGCAGTCATGTGTGTTCGATCATGAGTCGCGCGGAAATCCTTTCGATATGTTGCGCGGGCCTATTTGACGTGCCGGATCAAGCGCCGGCGCTTGCGGACCTGGCGCTCGGTGAGGGTATTGCGTTTGCCCTGATAGGGATTGTCGCCGGAACGGAATTCCAGCTTGATGGGAGTGCCGCTGATCTCCAGGGCCTGCCGGAAGTAGTTGATAAGGTAGCGCTTGTAGCTGCCGGGGACTTCGTCGACCTGATTGCCATGGATGACGATGGTCGGCGGATTGCTGCCGCCTTGGTGGGCATATTTAAGCTTGATGCGCCGGCCCCGCACGAGCGGGGGCTGATGGGCCGCGACGGCGTCCTGCAGGAGGCGGGTCAGGCGCGAGGTGCCCATGTCGGTGATGGTGGAGGCATAGACCTCGCCGACCGCGTCGAACAGATGCCCCACCCCGGTGCCGTGCAAGGCCGAGATGAAGTATTTCTCGGCGAAGTCGATGAATTGGAGCTTGAGGTCGAGCTGCCGCCGGGTTTCATCCTTCCGATCCGGCGTCATGCCGTCCCATTTGTTGAGGCCTACAATCAGGCCACGGCCGATTTCGAGCACCATGCCCAGCAGATTGGCGTCCTGGTCGGTGACCCCCTCGCGGGCGTCGACCAGATAGATCACGACATGGGATTTTTCGATGGCCTGCATGGCCTTGATGACGCTGAACTTTTCCACCGTTTCCGCAATGCGGCCCCGGCGGCGGATGCCAGCGGTATCGATCAGCGTGTAACGCCGCCCATGCCGTTCGAATGCGACCTCGATACTGTCACGGGTGGTACCAGGGGCGTCAAAGACTACCACCCGCTCTTCGCCCAACAGGCGGTTGACCAGGGTCGACTTGCCGACGTTGGGGCGCCCGACTATCGCGATACGGATACCGCCTTCATCCTCGGCTGCCGGCGCCTCCTCTTTGGGCAGCAGTGATTCGACCGTGTCCAGCAGCGCATCGATGCCCTGGGCATGAGCGGCGGAGATGGGGTGCGGGTCGCCCAGGCCAATGGCATGGAATTCCGCCGTAGCGGCCGCCAGGCTGGCCTGATCGATCTTGTTGGCCGCCAGCACGACCGGCTTGCCGGTGCGTCGGAGTTGCTGGGCGATGGCCTCGTCGCCGACGTTGAGCCCATCGCGGGCGTCGAGCAGGAAGAGAATGACATCCGCTTCCTGGAGGGCGATTTGTACCTGGCGCATGGCCTGTTCATCGATGCCGGCCTCGGTTTCAACGATACCGCCGGTGTCCACGACGAAGTAATCGCGCTGGCCGCGCCTGACCCGGCCATACTGGCGGTCGCGGGTCAGGCCGGGATAATCCGCCACCAGCGCGTCGCGCGTACGGGTCAGGTAATTGAATAGGGTCGATTTGCCCACATTGGGGCGGCCCACCAGGGCGACAACAGGCAGCATGATCAGTCGATTCCGATGGCGGCCAGCACCCCGCCGCTGGTGTAGACAAAGAGGGTTTCATCATGCACCACGGGCGTAGCACGAATGGGTTCGTCATCGAGTTGCAGCCGCCCCACCAGACTGCCGTCATCGGCGGACAAGGCATGCAGGTAGCCTTCGAAGTCGCCGACGACGAGTCGGTTGCGAATCAGCGCCGGGACGGTCAACCGGCGCTGATGCAGGGCATCCTGCTTCCACATGTCCCCGCCATTGCGCAAATCGAGTTGCCAGACATCGCTGTTGCCGTCGCTGATGAAGAGGGAACGGCGCCCCCCCGCCAGCCCATGACTGGAGTAAACATTGGTCTGCCGCCACTCGATCTCGCCATCGCCCAGATGTACCGCGGTGACGCCACCCTGAAAGCCGGTCACATAGGCTGTCTCGTCCTTCACCAGCGGATCGGCATCCAGTTCAACCAGACGCTCGACTTCCGAGCGTCCATGGGGAATGGCGGCCGTGGTTTCCCAGACGGGTTTGCCATCGTCGATATTCAGGGCGATCAACTTGCCGCCGCCGAAACCATCCAGTACCAGGTTACCCGTGAGGGTCGGTGAACCCAGGCTGCGCACCGACAGCGGGGGAATGCTGCGCTCGTGCGTCCATTTGATCGCACCGTTGTTCAGGTCGAGACCGGCCAGGCGGCCGTCGCTGGTGCGCACCACGACCCGATTGCGGCTGGCGCGGGGCAAGGCCAGCACCTCACTGCTCAGCGTGGCTTTCCAGATCAGGGCGCCATCGGTGATGCTGATGGCGAGGAGTTCCGCGTTGCTGGTGCCCAGCAAGAGCTTGTCGCCCGCCACGACCGGGCCGGCCGAAAGCTCCAGACGGGTATCGGCTTCCCAGACCTTGTCTCCGTCCTGCCGATGATGGGCTTCGACCAGACCGCGCCGATCCGCGACGTAGACCGTGGTGGCCGTCACGGCGGGCACCAGATTGACGATCTGTTCGTCATAGCCCTTGCCCACGGTCGTTTTCCAGAGCACGTTCATGTTGACCGTGGGCTCCAGGGGCTCCAGTTCCTTGGGGGGTTCCGAGTTATCGGTGCCGCCGAGAAGGTTCTGAAAGGATGAGCCTAATTGCTTGACGGCTTCAAACTGGGTACACCCGGTCAGCCACAGCACAGCCAGAATGGGAAGGACGAAACGCATCAGGGGCCGGCCGGCAAATCGTTGAGTTTGAGTTCCAGCAACGGGGACAGGTTGCCGAGTTCCTTGGCCTTGGCATAAGCAGCGCGAGCCTCCACCGGACGCTTGGCCGCGGCCTGCAGATCACCGCGCAGTTCTTCGTACAATCCCGCGAACTTGCCGATCTGCTGCTCACTGACCGAACCTAGCAGCTTCAGCGCCGGTTCCACCTCGCCCCGGGCCAGCATCACCCGTACCAAACGCAGACGGGTCAGGCTTTTCATCGCCTCGTCCTTGCTTTGACTCAGTTCTTCCTCCAGGATTTTTTTGGCGCCGTCGAGATCACCGGCATCGACCTTGAACTTGGCCAGGAACAGTCGCGCATATTCGGCGTAGGCCGTCGAGGGGTATTGTTGAATCAGACGTTCACCCAGCTTTTGCGCGGTTTCGTTCTGCTTGGCCTGGGTGGCTTCGGTCATCTGGAGATACACCTGTGAAGCTTGCCCGGCGGTCTCCAGCTTGTTGCCTTGCCACATCTTGTAACCCGCCACGGCAACCAGCCCCAGCAGCAAGCCCCCAAACACGGAGGACTTGTTTTCCTTCCACCAGCGTTGTAGCGCTTCAAGGCGCTCCTCTTCGGTCAAATACGATTCCATGCAATCCTCTTCTCAGAGCAGGTGTTTCAAAAAGGCGATCATTTCCGATTCTGTCAGGGTCTTTTGCCCCTCTTCATTGCGCAGGGACTTGACGCTGAGGGTCTGGTCACGAGCTTCGTCATCGCCCAGGATCAGAGCCACAAGGGCGGCACTCTTGTCGGCGCGCTTGAATTGGCTCTTGAAGCTGCCGCCGCCGCAATTCATCTGTAGACGCAGTTTCGGCAGGGCGTCGCGCAAACTTTCCGCCACTTTGGCGGCACGGGATTCCGCCAACTCACCGACGGCTATCAGATACGCGTGGGGTCCAGCGGCGTGGTCGTGCCGTTCCGGGTGATCCAACAGATCAATCAGCCGCTCCATGCCGAGGGCGAAGCCGATCGCCGTGGAATCCTTGCCGCCCAATTGCTCGATTAAACCGTCGTAACGGCCACCCGCGCAGACCGTGCCCTGCGCACCCAAGGCCTGTGTGACCCATTCGAACACGGTCCGGGAATAATAGTCCAGACCTCGCACCAGCCGCGGGTTGACCACATACTGTATGCCCGCCTCATCGAGCCGCCGCCGTAATCCCTCGAAGTGAGTGCGCGATGTCTCGCTCAATTCCTCCAGCAAAGCTGGCGCACCGGCAATCACGTCCCTCAACTCGGGATTCTTGCTGTCAAGAATGCGGAGGGGATTGGTTTCCAGCCGGCGTCGGCTGTCTTCATCCAGCCGATCGTGATGGCCCCGGAAATAATCCACCAGTTTCTGCCGATAGGCGAGCCGTTCTTCCGTCGTGCCCAGTGAATTGATTTCTAGTTCCAGCTTTTGTTCGATGCCCAATTCCCGCCAGAGACGGCGGCATAGCAGGATCAGTTCCGCGTCGATGTCGGGTCCCGGCATGCCGTAGGCCTCGACGCCTAATTGGTGAAACTGGCGATAACGGCCCTTCTGCGGGCGCTCATGCCGGAACATCTGCCCCATGTACCAAAGCCGCTGGGTCTGATTGTGCAGCAAGCTGTGCTCCAGACAGGCCCGGAGACATCCCGCCGTACCCTCGGGGCGTAAAGTCAAAGAATCGCCGTTGCGATCGTCGAAGGTGTACATCTCCTTCTCGACGATATCGGTCACTTCACCGATGGAGCGCTTGAATAGCTCGGTTTTTTCCACGATGGGCAGGCGTATCTCGCGGTAGCCATAGGCGCCCATCACCTGCCGCAGCACGGCTTCCACGTACTGCCAGCGAGGGGTCTGCTCCGGCAGGATGTCATGCATCCCCCGGATGGCCTGAATTTTTTCGGACATGATGAATGAGTCTATCGATTAACAGGTGTCGATCCGGCGACAGCATCCATCGGCATGGATACGGCCCGGCCAACTGAGTAGGATAATCGGGATGGCCGTTCGACGGTAGTAACTAGCGCGTTAAAATGCTGAAAATTATCGCTAGAGACGGATTCGGTCCCAACTGACGCCTGGATACGAACCCGCAAGACGCAATAACAATAACTTACCTGGCGTTGCGGCCGGGGGACGGAGCGATTGAAATGGAGCATGCTTAATGTGGATTTTTAACTCATGTGGTTTTTTCAGCGTCGTGGAAAAAGCCGAGGATCAAGGTACCGGCAAGCTGACCATCAGGGCCCGAGTGCGCGAGGACCTGGTGGCATTGCGCAGCAAGTTCATGCCGGAACTGGAGCCCATCACATCGGATACGAACCTGGATTACCCGCACCGAGCCTGTATTGCGCGTACCGCATTTGCCGAAGGTATGAAGCGGATGGCGGATGAGGTGGATTACCCGAACTTCAAGCAGCAAACCTTCGAGAGCATGGGGGCGAACCGCGCCCGAATTTACGGCAAGGTGTGGCGGGACCTGATGGAACTGGAGGATGATGACCAAAGGGGCCCGTGTCCGAAGACCTCGACACGCATGGCCTGGTGCCTGGCCAAAACCCTGCAGGCGTTTCAGCAGCGCTACGGGCACTGGCCAAACCGTATCGAAATGCCCAAGGATCTCTACAATCTCCTCCTGCTCGATATCGGCGAACTATGGCACAAGCCTATGAGTGACAAACTGCATTTTAGCCTGGGCGATAAAGGTATTCGAGCGCTCGACGACAAAGGGCAGGCCTTGGATTACGAGCGGGAAGCGCAAGGCATCACCGACCATCGGGAAGCCTTTATCTGGATGTTTAGCTGAGGGTATTGAATCATGGAACCTCCTCCGATTACATGATTTGGCGCTTTCCATACAGCGTTGGGCCATAATCGGCAGCCCCCCTGCCCACCAAGTTTCCAGACGAGACTCATCAGATAAAGACACAGCCGCGTCTTTCCGGCATGGAGGCAGGTATCCAGCTCCATGGCCGGTACCAGACCAAACGCTCAACCTATTGATTTTGCATTGCGTTGGCTGGATTAGGGCCATCGTAAACGATCACCCCCCTATCGCTCATTTTCGATGACGAGTGCACAATGAGCCTCCAACGCTGAGCTTCCCCCCCCCGATGCAACTGAGCGACCACAGTCTACGGCAGATCGACGAGGC
>Ga0172373_10006718_pt1 | contig 15222 bp, 3 predicted proteins | sample Lak10m_2_FD_114546 | JGI IMG/M metagenome (GOLD analysis project Ga0172373, IMG submission 114546) | Freshwater microbial communities from Kabuno Bay, South-Kivu, Congo - kab_092012_10m | ecosystem: Environmental > Aquatic > Freshwater > Lake | place: Democratic Republic of the Congo: South-Kivu...
ATCATTAATAATTAAATTTGATGTTGTTTGCATAAGAGTAATATCCATATTAGGATTACCGCCACCTCTACCACCAGCACCAACAAGAATTACATCACATATAGTGTCATTATTAAAAGTAATTGAACCATCATTAGGATATATAATATAACTATAATTACTATTATATGAAACAATACCATTAGAATTAATTATATTTGGTGGTGTATAATTTAAATAATTATTGCTATTAAATCTTGCTGAAAAATCACCTTTAACAACATCATTTGATGTTATAACATTACCAATATTAACTAAATTAAGATTATTAGGACTACTGTCACTTCCTAAAGTAGTAAAATTATCGAATTTATACCAAACTGATGGATTTATATTAGTTAAATCATCATTTTTTAATGTAGAATAACTAGAATTAGCATAAACATTAACTCCATTATAATAAAGTTCTTGAACTTGATTTACATTTAATTCAAAATCATAAATTCTAAAATCATCTATATTACCATCATAAAAACCATCAGCAGATGCTTTTGATTTTCCAAAAAAATATGCTTTATTTGCTAAAGTAAATGGTGGAATTACTAATTTTTGAGAATTTAATAATATTGTTTGACCATTTCTATAAATATTCCATATGCCACTTTTAGAAATACTCCATACATAATGATACCAATTATTATTAATAATACCATTATCATAATGAGTTGTAATTGTAGAAGATGTTCCATCATGAACATTTCCATCAACAGTTGGTGAAAAAATACCCAATTCTAAATTATTTGTTGCAGCACTTCTATTTATCATTACTGCTCGTGATGTTGCATTACCACTTGATAAACTTGTTCCAAATTCAAAAACTCTTCCCCATGTTCCTGTTGATGTTGTCATTCTAATCCATAAAGAAAAAGATATACCATTAGTTATATTGATATTATTAAAATCAATTGTATTATTTTGTAACGTTAAAAATTGACTTGAAGATGCTATAAAATTAACAGAACCATCACCTTTAATATAATTAGTATTATCAAATGTTGTATTATTATTAGTTAAATTAAAATTATTACCTGAACTATCTAATAACATTTGTGTTGAATTACCGTCAAATTTATACCAAACTAATGGATTTATAATAGTTGTTGTATCAGTTTTTAATGTTGGATAAGTAGAATAAGTAGAATTAGCATAAATATTAATACCATTATAATAAACTTCTGTTACTTGTGATTGACTTAAAACATAATTATAAATTCTAAAATCATCTATATTTCCTTCTAATCTATAAGTTTCTTGAATTGCTTTTCCTATATATCCAACTACATTACCACCAATATATGCATCCGGAAAAAGATTAGTATAAGCAGTATTTGCAAGAATTGAAGTTCCATTTACATAAATATTCCAAATACCATTATTTGATATTGTCCAAACAATATGATTCCATATATTATTAAAAAAATTCATACCTGATGTAGCATAATATGATGAAATTGCAGGTGATAATTGATAAACACTAAATACTAAATTAGTTGTATTTCCACTTCTATAACATATAATTGTTGATTTTGAAGTTGATGTTCCAGAAACTAAACAACCTAAATCAAAAATTCTTTCAAAATAATTAGCACCTGTACCAAATTTACCCCACCATGCAAAAGAAATACCTGTTTGATTTAATATTAAAGGAACTTGTGATACAAAACTATTAGGTACTCGTGCATATTGTGCAACTGACGTTAAAAAACTAATACTTCCATTACCTTTAATATAATTAGTACTATCAAAAGTTGCACCAAAATTAGTTAAATTATAATTATTGCCAGAACTGTCTAATAACATTTTAGAAGAACTGTCATCGAATTTATACCAAACAATTGGATTTAAAGCAGTCGCTATATAACTAGAATTATAATAAATGTCATTAACTTGAGATTGATTCAAAACAAAATTATAAATTCTAAAATCATCTATATTACCGATTATTTGTTTACCTATATCTCTAATTGCACTGCCAAATGGTGCAGTTGAATTAAAATTTCTTGTTACAGAAATATTTAATTTTATACCATTTACATATATACTCCATACTCCAACACTTGAAATAGTCCATATAATATGAAACCAAGTATTATTATTAAAAGTAATTCCAGATGTAACATAATCATAATAATCACTATTCCATAATCCAAATGCTAAATTAGTTCCATCTGTTCTAATATAATAACTTCCTGAATTATTTATATTATCTGTTGCATTAAATACAAATAAATTTGCATAATTTACAGTTTGACTTGATATTTTAAACCATAACAACACTGAAATACCATTATTAGTTTGTATATTATAAAAATTTGGTATTGTATTTAAAATAACTTTAGATGTAGCATTTCCATTAAAACTAATACTTCCATTACCTTTAATATAATTAGTTGTATCAAAAGTTGCACCAATATTAGTTAAATTAAAATTATTACCAGAACTGTCTAATAACATTTGTGTTGAATCTCCATCAAATTTATACCAAATAATGGGGTTTAAAATAATTGACTCTTGTTTTTTAAGATTATGATAAGTTGATGTTAAATTAACATTATTGACAGTTATTAATCCACGATTAAAATTTAATGTATAATTATTTGAATTAATTGAAATTAAAGAATTTAAATTATCATTATTAATTACTAATGAACTTTTAATTGGAATATTTAAATTACTTGTATTACTAGTAATTGAATAATTATAATTAAAATCATTTAAATAATTACCAGCATTAATTTTTGGATCTGTATTTATGAATTTAATATTACCATTATATAATTCAATAACTTGATTTGAAGTTAAAACAAAATCATAAATTCTAAAATCATCTAAATAACCATTTAAATAATAATTTGCATTTTGATTTCTTTCAAATGTTTTACCAATGAAATTATATTGATATAAAGGATTAAAATAAGGAATTATTAAATAATTATTAATATTATAAACCATTATTCCATTTACATATATAGACCATTCACCTGTTGAAGAAATACTCCAAACAAAATGACGCCAAACACCATCAAAATAATTAAAATTTCTTAAATAAATTTCATTAAACGCATATGGATAACTTAAATTACCATAATTAGCATTAATGGGTGCTCTCGTAATTCTAAAATTTAAATTACCACCTGTTCCTTCACGAGCAATTCTAATATAATTAGAAGGAACTTCTGAATTAGTTGTGTAAACTTGACCAAAATCGATTATTCTTCCCCAATTAGTAGTTGATGAATTTAATTTTGCCCAAAATGAAAAACTTATTCCTTTATTTTTATTAATTGCATTCATATCAATTACATTTGGTATTCTAATACTTGCATATAAACTTGAATTAAAATAAAGAGAACCAGACCCCTTTATAAAATCATTAGGATGAAATATACATCTTGAATTTAATAATTTATTACTTGGATTATTTAAATAATCCTCTTCAAAATTAACAGAATTTTCAAATTTATACCATAAAACAGGATTTAATATTTGATTATTGTTATCATATAAAATTGGATAAGAAGTATCAAAATTATTCATATAAGTTCCAATAGCAAAATTGCCATTTGAATTTATTATATTATAATTGTTTTTTAATATATAATTTTCAGTTTCTTCATTAATTTTAATTAAAGTATTATTACTTGTTATTTTATAATTATTACCATAATATAAATATTTTATTTGCTGATCAGATAATTCAAAATCATAAATCCTAACATCACATAATTTACCATCAAAACCTCTATTACCATCTCCTGATTTTCCTAAATAAATAGTTCCTATATTTGGAAATTCTGATGCAACTGTACCAGTAGTTGTTGAAATCATATCACCATTTATATAAAATTTAACAACTGAACCAGTTGTACTAATTCCAAAAGTAATTGTAATAAAATACCATATGTTTGTATATAATTGATAAGAATAACCGGATAATTGGGTATTCCATCTAGTTGGAAGTGCTGTATGATTATAAAAAAAACCAGTTGATGATGATAAAGAAACAATGTCCATTTGAACAGATGCAATGTTATTATCACTATTATAACTAAAAACACACCAATTTGAAAATGAATTAAATCTTATCCAATAAGAAAAACTAAGAGGTGGTTGATTTGTTAATGCAAATTTATAATAACAAAAATTTGTACTTGTATTATTTAAAGAAGCATTACCTTTAATAAAATTAGTGGAATCTAATGTAAGTATAGTTGATGCATTTGTACCATTTAAAGAAGCAGTTATATTATTACCACTACTATCATTTAATAAACCGTTAATTTCAAATTTATACCATCTAATTGGATTAATAACCTTATTATTAATATCTCTTAAAATAACATAATCAGTTGATATATATGTATCAGTTAATGTTTGTGTTGATAGTGAATTAATTAAACCTTGATTATTATTAACTGTGATTATTTTACATTCACCTTTAAATAACTTTAAAACTTCTGCTTGTGATAAAACCTTATTATAAATTCTAAAATCATCAATATTACCATCAAAATAATTATCTTGATATAATGACTTACCTAAATAATAAAATTGACTACCTGCAGTTAAAGTTGGTATAACAATTCTTGATGAATTTGTTAAAATAGCATTACCATTAATATAAATATTCCATACACCAGCAGTTGAAATAGTCCATGTATAATGACGCCAAATACCATCTCTAAAATTTGCAGTTGAATGGTCATAAGTACTTCCTGAACCTTGATTTAAAATTTGAAATCTTAAACTTCCACCAGTACTATTAATACCAATAAAAATATAACTATAACCATTACCAGGAGTAGAAGGATTAGGCATACCAAAATCAAAAATTCGTGACCAACTATAAGTACGTGTTGAAAAACGTGCCCAAACTGAAAAGGAAATTCCAGTAGTAGTATTAACTGTATTTAAATTGATATTTGCAGGTACTCTTGCAAATTGAGAATATTGCGCATCAAATGCTAATGAACCAGAACCTTTAATAAAATTACTTGTATTAAATGTACAATTACTAGTCCATAAATTATTACTAGAATAATATTCATCATTTGTAAAATTTGAAGAATTATTAAATTTATACCATAATAATGGTTTTATTATATTACTAGTGGAATCTAGTAAATTAGGATATGATCTATCATAAACATTTGCTATAAGACATTTTCCTTGATTAAAAGTAAAATTATAAGTTCCAGGTGAAAGATATTTATAAGTAGTATTATTAATATTATAAAAAGTACCAAATTTAAAAGTTTTATTAAAAACTGAGACTATTGAAGAATCAATATAATTAAATGTTGGTTCTCCATCATTACCACCTTTAGCAATTAAACCATTTAAAATTGAATCATAAATATAAGTATCTCTTAAAATTGGAGTTGAATTATCTTTGCCAATTTTAATATTATAAAGACCTTTATTAAAATTAAAATTAGGATAATAAATAATTTCTCCAGAACTACCACCACCACAATTAGTATAAATTGGAGAAATTACTGTAACTTTACCATTATATAATTCTTGTACTTGTGATGATGATAATTCAAAATTATAAATTCTAAAATCATCAATATTACCAGTGATATTTGTTAAAGCATCACTTCTTGACCCAATATAATCTACATTTGTTGCAGAATCTAATACTGGTAAAATCCTACCACTATTAGTTAATATCAAAACACCATTTGAATATACATTCCAAACACCAGTAATTGAAATAGTCCAAGAAACAAATCTCCAACTATCATCAAAAAAGTTAATTCCACTTGTAGATACATTTACAGTAGTTGAACCTGTCCTTTCGCTATAAAATGTTAAATTATTTGTTAAAGTATTTCTCATTATTAAAATATTAGCATTATTTGTTCCATAACTACTAATTTCAAGAATCGCAGCATTATTATCTGTTGTATTACTTAATTTAATCCAAAAACAGAAACTAATACCAGAAGTGCTATTAATAAGATTATAATTTAATCGTGGCATACTAAGATATTGATTTAAAGATGCAACTAGATTTACAGAACCATCACCTTTAAAATAATTAACATTATCAAAAGTTGCACCAAAATTAGTAAGATTATAATTATTACCTGAACTATCTAATAACATCCCAGTTGCTGAACTATCGAATTTATACCAAACAAGGGGATTAATAATAGAATCATTTAAATCTTTAAGAATTGGATATGAATTATCTTTTGTTAAAAAATAAGTTGAATAAATATTTTGGGTAATTGTAGATATTGGTATATTATATAAACCTTGGATTTCATAATCCCATAATTGACGTTTATAAATTCGCAAATCATCTATTAAACCATAAAAATTATTTATACCAGATTGATTATTAATACCAATAAAAAAATTATTATCAAAATTTGTTGGACTATTTATAGTTGTATCAAAATAAACACTTACACCATTTCTATAAATTTGAACAGTTCTATTGGTATTATTATATGAAAAAACCCAATGAACCCAAATATTTGCATCATTTGGATATGCAATTGTTTGATTACTTTTACCAAATAATCCAAATTCCATTAAATTTGTGGATGTATATAAAATTATTAATCTTTGTCCATTACTACTAACAGAACCAATTTGGAGAATACTTTCTTGACGATTATTTAAAAGTCGATAACTCCAAAAAGAAATAGTAAAATCGGTATTATTTAAACCTAAATTATTAGTTGTTGATAGATATTGACCAGTACCATAAAAAAAACTACTGTAATCACCAAAAAGAGAATTTAATGAAATTAAAGTAATATTATTATTTGTTAAATGAAAATTTTCTTGAGTATCAAAACCAATATTATTTTGAATGTCAAATTTATACCATGCAATAGGATTATTATTTGAAATCAATGAATAGTTTTTGCTTTTTTGCTGATAACTAGGTGAAATATTATATAATTCTTGTACTTGTGATGATGTTAATTCTAAATTATAAATTCTTAAATCATCTAATAAACCATTAAAATTACTAATACCTGCCTGATTATTAGTACCTATATAAAAAGTATTATTAAAATAAATAGAATTACTTATAGTTGTTTCAAAATAAACACTTACACTATTTCTATAAATTTGAATTGTTTTATTTGTAGAATTATAACAAAAAACCCAATGAACCCAAGTATTTGCATCATTTGGATAAGCAGTAATTGTTCTATTTTCTTTACCATATATTCCAAATTCCATAAAATTGCCAGTTGTATATAAAATAATTAATCTTTGTGCAAGACTAGAAACACTTCCAATTTGGAGAATACTTTCTTGACGATTATTATTTAATCTATAAACCCAAAATGAAATACTAAAGTTTGTATTATTTAAACCTAAATTATTAGTTAATGATAAAAATTGATTTGTACCATTAAATGATGCGCTATAATTTCCATAAATAGAATTAATAGAAGTTGAAACAGAATTATTATTAACTAAATTATATCTATTCATTGAATCAAAACCTAAATTTGATAAATTATCAAATTTATACCATACATGAGGATTTACATTATTTAAATTTTTATATTTAGTATCATTAATATTATTAAAAATAATAGAACCATTATTAAAAATTATATTATAATTACCATCATCGATATTTAAAAGTGATTCAGAGTTAATTTGATATTTGCTATTTTTATTAATAATTATATTACTCGAATTATTACTATAAACATTTGAATCATTAATATTAAAATTGCCACCTCTTCCACCTGCACCAATTAATAAAATAGAAGCAGAAGTTGATTTAGGAAAATTAATAAAACCATCATTACTATAAAAATAATAATTATTTGATAAAATTCCTGTAGTTTGAATATTATAAATTTCAAGATTTAAATTACTATTATAAATATCAAATAAATTTGAATCATTAATAAAAATTTTTTGACAACTAAGAGTACCAGTTAAATCTAAAGTAGAAGAAGGATTAATTTTTCCAATACCAATATTTGAAAAAGTAGTAATTGAATTATTAGTGGAATAGTTCCAAGGTGCATTGGAAAGAAGATTATAATTTCCTTGTGTTTGTAAAAGATTAGTAAAATTAACGGTAGAAATATTACACGTAAATTTCGATGGATATGAAATAGTCAGAATATTATTCATTTAATTAAATAAATATAAAAATAAATTAGAGTTCTAAACTCTTAAATTCAAATATAGAAGGATTTTTTGATAATAAATTCCAATCTATTTTAGTTTTATTGGAACTTAATAAATCCATTCCTTTTTCATTAATACATAAATTATTCCAATTAATTTTATTTTGATTAGAAGTTAATAATTCAATTGCATTACTATTAACTGATAACATATCCCAATTAATTTTATTTTCATTTGAAGATAATAAATTAATAGCATTTATATTTGCACTTAAATAACTCCAATTAATTTTTTCTTGATTTGATAATAATAAATCAATAGCATTAATATTTAATGACAAATAATCCCAATTTATATTATTGCTATTTTCTTCGAGAATTTTAATTGCATTTTCATTGATTGATAATCCAATCCAATTAATTTTATTTTGATTTTCTTCGAGAATTTTAATTGCATTTTTATTATAACTTAAATTATCCCAATTAATTTTATCTTGGTTTGAAGTTAATAAATCAATTGCATTTATATTTTTTGATAAATTATCCCAATTAATTTTATCTTGATTTAAAGTTAATAATTCAATTGCATTTTCATTAGTTGATAATAAATACCATTCAATTTTATCTTGATTTACAGTTAATAAATCAATTGCATTTTTATTTAATGATAAATTAGTCCAATTTAATTTATTTTTATTAATCCAACTTAATAATACATACATTTCTTATTATAATTATTATAATTATAATAACAATTATTTAACGTCCATATAATCTCATCTTCATTTGTCTATTTAAACCAGCAGTACCACAACAACCATAGTTATCTCCAGCACTTTTTCCAGAATTTCCAAATGCACCAAATGCTCTAGAAACACCTATTCCACTCCATGCATCACAAGAATTAAAATCACCTGCTCCATTTTCATTCCAAACAAATCCCCATCTTACTGTACCCCAATTATTATTTCCAATATGAGAATGACCACCGAACACATGTCTATTTTCAATTGCTTGAGTTGAAAAAGTACCTGATCTAAAACCAGCAAATGAATAAACATTTGAAGGATTTGCATTTCTTGCTATTTGAAAACCTGCTAAAGGTTCTATATATCTTCCAGTATTATACCAATCATTTACTAACCAAACCCAACCATCTGAAATTGTTAAAGAACCACCTGTAGAATTACCAAAATCATTTGCAATATCGGGCCAAATTGCCATAACATCTTTAATTGGAATATAATTAAAAACATTATATTTAGCATCTGAATCATTTATAGTTAAATCAGAAGAATTTAATGTATTAGCAGTAGTCCAATAATTAGCTTCATAATTAAAAGTATCACTTCTTGTTGCTTTCATTATCATCATCCATCCACCACCATTATATTTATTATCCATTAAACAATAAGTTTCAGTTGGTATATTATTACATAATATATAATAATTACCATCAATACTTGTACTTGAATTATTTTTAATAGATAATGCATTTTTACCAGGATTTAATGGTGTTAAACCCATAAATTTTTTTGATGTCATATAAATCGATAAATTTGTTTCTGTTGAAGCAATATTTGGAAATCTATTTCTTAATGTTGAAAGTCTATATTCACCTGTTAAATTACCTCTATATAGTTCATTTACTTGTGTTTGAGTTAATTCTAAATTTGTATAAATGCGAAAATCACTTAAATATGTATTATTACCTGATTGTTGAGCACCTGCACCACCATATCGTCTTCCAATTGAATAACTAGATGTTGCATTTCCAGTATTATAAACTTGATTTCCTGATGTATTTGTAGAAACTAAAACACCATTTCTATATAATTTCATTACATATCCAGTAATATTATAAGTAAATGTATAATGAACCCATTCATTTAATGTAGTATCATTATAATTAACTTCTGGACCGTAAAAATTTATATATATCCAATTATTTGAATACCAACCAAATATAAATGTAGAATATGCCGCAAATCCACCATCACTACCATAAATATTACAATCAACTGCAGAAACTCTATAAATCCATACAGAAATACTAAAATTTTTACTATTTAAGTTTGCTCCTGTACCAGTAATCCATCCACCTGTTAAATATAAACTTCCTGTACCTTTAATAATATTTGAATTATTATAGGCAATACTTGAACCAGATGAAGTTAAATTAAAATTACCCATTGAATCAGTTCCAAAAGCAGAAGAATTATCAAATTTATACCATGCAATAGGATTAATAACATTATTTGAAACATCTTTTAAAATTGTAAAAGATGAATCTTTTGTTATATTTAAAGTTGATTTTAAAATTGATAATGAAACAGTATTATTTTTTTTTCCATATTCAGGTATTAATGAATATCTTATAATAATTATTCCACTTCCACCTGTTCCACCTGTACTTCGTGAACCACCACCACCTCCTCCTGTATTTGCAATACCATTTGCACCTATTCCACTTGAATTACCTTGACCACCATTTCCACCTCCGCCTAATCCACCAATACCAAATGATGCACTACTATTTCCTGAACTACCACCTCCACCACCACCATAATAATTATTATTAAAAATCCATATATAACCATTTCCACCATTTGCACCATTATTATTTCCAGGAGATGAGTTACCAATACTTCCAGCACCACCACCACCTGCACCACCTTGACCTGCTATTGCATTACCTCCATTATTGCCAAAATAATTAATAGATGCAAAATCAGTTGATGAAGATATGCCAAATGTTGGTATACCTCCTGAAAAATTTCCATTATTTCCAGATGCCCCGCCACCTGAACCTCCATTACCTCCTGTTTGAAAACCACCACCACCACCACCATATGCAATTTCATTTATTACATCACCTACAATAGACGAGTTGCCTCCTGCATTTGTTGATGTTCCACCAGCACCTATTGTTATTGTATAAGTAATATTTGGTTTAAATGTAATTTTACCAACACCGACACCGCCACCGCCACCACCACCTCCACCTTCTGTACCTCCATTTACACCACCTCCACCACCTCCACCTACAATTAAAACATCACAAATTGTAGGTGTATTAAAAATAACAGTTCCTGAATTATTATAAATTAAATACTTAATATTATCAATAATATTATCAGAATTTTTAAATCTTATTATTACTATTCCTGAACCACCATTACCAGGAGTACCATTAGATGCACCTGCAAAACCTGAACCACCACCACCACCACCTGTATTTGCTTGTCCATCTCCTGCAACTGCCACACCTTTGCTACCATTACCACCACCGCCTAAACCTCCAGTTCCTGCAGAAACGGATGTTGAAGCACACCCTCCACCTCCACCACCACCATAATAAGTATTAACACCAGTTATTGCAATTTGTAATCCAATACCTCCATTTCCTGCAGTAGCAGTTGAAGCACTTCCTGTAGCATTACCACCTGCACCGCCAGCACCACCACCACCAGAAGCAGCAAATCCTGCTTCACCACCTGTTGCATTTATTGATGAACCTCCTGTATATCCATAAGTTCCAATGGGAATATTACTAGTTGTTGGTGGAATAGTTGGAAATGATGATAATAAATTATTTAAAACACCACCAGAAGAACCACCACTAATCATAGAATTTCCATCACCTGCGCCTCCTCCTCCTCCTTTTGCAAGATAAATATATCCTGAATTTAATGAATTTATTATTGTATCATTACCATTACTTGCTATAAATCCTCCTTTTGCTCCTCCAGCACCAACAGTTATATCATAAGTTCCTGCTGATAAAACAGTATTCGTTTGATATATAAGAGCGCCTGCACCACCCCCACCTCCTCCTCTTTCACTTCCACCACCACCACCACCACCACCTACCAATAATAAATCAACAGTTATATTTTTAGTTATTATTAATCTGGAAGTTCCTGATGTAAAACTAATATATGAATCTGTTGAATTTATTTGTTGATATGTTGATATTCCATTACCAGAAGTTATTAAATTTAATGGATTAAAAAAAGATTGTGTTTTAAATTTAATTATTACAACTCCTGAACCACCTGTTCCACCAACTTGACCACTATTTATATCACTACCACCACCACCACCACCAGTATTTGCAATTCCACTAATACCACTTCCATTTATTATTGCATTACCGCCACCACCTAATAAACCACTTCCTCCATTAGCAAATCCTGCAGTTCCTGAAGTTCCAGTATAACTACCACCACCACCACCACCAGCAAACCATCCAGAATCACCAACATTAGATCCAAATATAGAAGATAAATTAATACCAGAACCACCATTACCACCAGAATTAGTACTTCCATTTGCACCAATACTTCCTGCACCACCTCCGCCACCAGAACCATAACCACCAGATGTTCCATCCTTACCTTCACCACCTGAATTACCTAATGAAGTCCAATTTGTATAAGTATTTTTAAAAGATAAACCTCCAATATTTACAGTTGTTGATGAATCACTATGAGAACCACCTCCACCAGAACCACCATTATTTCCACCCCTTCCACTATAACCACCTGGATCATTTCTACTTCCACCACCTCCACCACCAATAGCATTATAAATATAACCATTTATACTAATTGTTGTATCAATTCCATTAGTACCATTCTTATTTTGATCAACTGCACCACTACCACCTGAACCAACTGTAATTATATGAGTACCTACTGGTATAGTAAAGTTTGTTGTATATAAAACAGCACCTGCCCCACCACCTGCGCCAAATCTACCACCACCTCCTCCTCCTCCGACTAATAAAATATCAACAATTGTATCTTGAGTAACATTTAATGTTGAAATTCCTGATGTAAAACTAATATAAGAATCTATATCATTTAATGGCATAATACTTGTTGTTCCATTTCCTGAAATTAAAAAATTAGTACTATTAGTAATTGTATTATTATCTGCGACTTTATATCTAATAATAACAACACCAGAATTACCTGTAAAACCAGTTGAATTACCATTAGTCGGACTATTTGCACCTGCACCATATGCAGTTAATAATGTATTATTACCTAAAATTCCACCACCTCCATATACAACAGATGTTCCAGTAATAGAACTTGATTTACCAGCATTACTAGTTGATCCAGGTATCGCACCACCTCCTTGTAATCCATTTGCATTTCCTGAAATTCCAAATCCTGATGCATTACCTAACCAACCACTTCCACCACCACCACCTGCAGAATAATTATTAATTTTATTACTATTACCTGGATTTCCATTTTGAGAACCAACACCACCACCACCACCTGCAATTGCTAATAAAGTAACACCTGATGTATTAACAATTTGAGTAGTACCACCATTTCCTGCACCGCCATCACCCGTAGAATTTGTATATGTGGAACCTCCTATACCTATTGTTAAATTATAAGTCCCTTTAGGAAGTATAAAATTATTAATTTCATAAACATGTCCAGAACCTCCACTACCTCCAATACCACCAGAACCACCACCTTGATTATTCATAGATGGACCACTACCACCACCACCACCTACCATCAATAAATTAACCATAATATCATCTTTTATTTGCAAAGTTGATGTTCCAGCAGTAAAAATAATATATGAATCTGTTGCATTTATAGATTGTGTATTATAGGTTCCACTACCAGAAACATTAATTTTAGTACCTGATAATAATGTATCAGTTCCACCCGTAAAAGTACTAATAGGACTACTCATTATTATAAAAAAATAAATTAAATTTGTTTAGTATGAATTTTTAATGCTTCTTCGTAAGTTATTATTGGTTTATTTAGTTTTTCATTTATTTTATTGTGAAGTTTCCATGACCATTCAAATAAATACATTGATTTATTAAAATTATTTGAATTTATATTATTAACTTCATTATCATATTCAATTTGACATTTATTACATGGAAATTTAAAATTTTTTAAAATTTCATAAGTTATTTTAGAAAATCTTATATTATCTTCAGCATATTCAAAATCTATTATTGTAATATTATGAATATAATTCCATGCAAATGTACCCCAATGATTATTATTTCTGTAATACATTTATTATTTCTTTCAATGATTTTATTTCATCTTTTAATTCATTAATAGTTTTATTATTTTCTTTTAATGCTTCAATCATTATTGGTATTAATCTTTCATATGAAATTGTTAAATAATCTTTTCCTGATTTTGATTTAATTTCTCCATTTTCTTCTATTGTTGTATCAAATGGTGCCTTATTTACTATTTCAGGTAATACTTTTTGAACTTCTTGAGCACTTAAACCAACTTGAACTTTATTTTTCATTCCATATGATAAACCTTTTTCATTTGGTGAATAATAAAATCCATTAAGATTATTTATAATATCAAAAGGATTTTTAATATTTGAATGAACATTTTTAAGACGAATATCTGAATAATAACCTATTAAATCACCAGTTGCTGCAATATCACCAACAACATGTAAAGCAAATGCTGGATTAGTAATACCAATACCAACATTACCACTTGAATTATTAAGATATATATATAGACTATTATTTTTAGCAGATAAACGTAAATCACCTGCATCATTTCTTAAAGTTGCTGTATTAATACCTCCATCATTACTTCTGGTTGATGAATTTAAGAACATTACAAAACCAACACCTGCTGAATTATAAGTTCCAATTAATGTATGAGCACTTGCACCTGATGAATTATTTCTTATTCCAAAAGTAACACCACCATCAGTAGTATTAGTAATTAGATTAGTTTGACCACCACCCGTAATATTACCAGAAACATTAAATGTTCCTAAAACATCTAATGTTGAACTAGGAGTACTATTTCTAATACCAACATTACCGGTATCACCGCGACATGACAATATTGTACCTAAACTACTCTTATCACTCCAAATTTGCCAATAACAACCAGTATATGTATTTTGATTTCCTAAATCAAAAGACCACTCTTGATTATTAGCAGATGCTGATAATAAATAATTTGCACCTTGTGCCCATGTCCAATTACCTGAATTAGTTATACTTGAACAACTAATA
>Ga0172373_10006719_pt1 | contig 15221 bp, 4 predicted proteins | sample Lak10m_2_FD_114546 | JGI IMG/M metagenome (GOLD analysis project Ga0172373, IMG submission 114546) | Freshwater microbial communities from Kabuno Bay, South-Kivu, Congo - kab_092012_10m | ecosystem: Environmental > Aquatic > Freshwater > Lake | place: Democratic Republic of the Congo: South-Kivu...
AGATATTGATATTTGAACTACTTTAAATTCATCCGGCGTATAAAAATCTATGCCTGAATTCAGCGGATCTGAAAATGAATAAAGATTTATATCCATGTTATCTCTCCGTTAAAGTCAGCGAAATGTCATAATAAGAACACTGAGTTGTATAATCTCTTCTTATTAAATCTTCACTATACGAATCTATATAGCAATCAAATGTCTCATACTCTCCCGGCGATAATTCAATAAGAACAGTCGCTACCGCTGAGCCGTTTGCCAAAGAATAGAGAAAATCTCTTCCGACACGCCCATCAGCAGTTTTTGATTGCTGGCTTGGTAAATACGACCAGTTTAGTGAAAATTGTTTTTTATTTCGTGAATAATACCTGCGTCTATGCCCGGATGCTAAATCAATATCATTGCCAGCAATTTGCTCAGCAACAGATATCTTTCTATTATGCTCTGTTATTTCTGTTGAGTTTATAGATAGAAGTTTATGTATTGACATCATCCACCTCTATTCAAACCGTTATATGTTCTTATGACTCTATTTTCAAGACCAGCCGCTTTTTGATTTCTTGGCAAAACTTTTGTATTATATTCTTTCATCATTGAATTAAACCACTCTGGTTCACCAACAAATGTGTCAACATAAATATTTACATTTTGAGTAGACGATCCAGCCGGTGCTTGAGCCATTGTTGAATTATCAATTCTCAGATTTGGCATTGTTACATTTGGAATAGTTGGCATATTTGGATATCTTGGCTTAGACAACTTCATATTGTTTAATGCATCGAGAGTATCAGTGCCAATTCTCTTGACTGCTTTATGATTAATTACATATTCACCACCATGCAATATTGCTGGAACCGGTTGTTGCGCAAATCCATTAGTCATACCGCCATAGCCGTAAGCCATGCCGCCCTTCATGTAAGAGCCAACTTTTCCGCCATTGTAGAGTGTTGGGAGATATGGAAGTCTAATAAAATCAGAAACTTTCTTACCACCGATAAACGGAATAGGGATACCCGCTATATCTTTTGGAAATGCAAAATCACCAAGAAAACCGACCACTCTGTTAAACAAACCTGCTATGCTATTTAAAATTGTCTTAAATACAGATGGAATTGCACTTATTGCTGCAGAAATAAAGTCAATTGCACCGCCAATTACCTTTTTAATAAAACTGCCAATGTCTTCAATGATGGGCTTTATGAAATCAAATACTTCTTTGAAAGCTGTCTTTAGTCTATTCCAGATACCTATAACTGCATCAATAGCAACACCAATTCCATCTTTTATGAATTCAGCCATCTTCTTCAATATTGGGAACACATTTTCCCACATTGATTTAATTTTGTCCCAAACTTTTTGCACTGCTGTAACAAGAGCATCCCAGCCAAGTTTTATTTTATCCCAAATCCAACTTGCAAAATCATTAAGAACAGTACCAGCCCATGACCAAAAAGCTTTAAATTTATCCCAAAGGAATTGTATTACTTCAACAATCTTGTCCCAGCCAGCCTTTATTTTATCCCAGATCAAGTCTACAAATTCTTTAAGAATTGGACCAAGCCAACCCCATACCTTCTTAAAAAGCTCCCAGTAAAAACTTAAAGCTTCAGTAATTTTTTCCCAGACCCATTTAATCCCGTCCCATAGCCAATCCCAAAGTTGACTTAATACAGGCTCTAGCCATCTCCACCAATTTTGACTTTTATCCCATAATTCTCCTACAGCAATTTTTATTCCTTCCCACGCAATTTTAAGACCGTTCCACAAGAGATCCCAGAACTTTTCTAATACAGGACCGACCACATCCCAGAGCGCAACAATAAGATCCCAGACATACTTTATTGGTAGTGATAGCAAATCCCATGCATCATTCAACTTGTCTGATACATAATCAATAAATACATCAAGAATTGGACCGACAAGATCCCATCCATAAGTAATAATATCCCAGAATTTCTGCACCGCTGGTTTTATAAGATCCCACACCTCACCCAATGCTTCCCATATAGTATTACCAATGAACTTAAAAAATCTCAAAGCAGTTCCGGCTACAAGTTTTACACCTTCCCAATAGGCATTTGCGGCTTTCTTAATAAATTCCCAAACTTCCCCAAGTGTCTCCCAGAGATTAAATTGTTTAAAGAAATCCAAAACGCTCTTCGCAACACTCTTCAATCCTTCCCAGAATGCTTTAGCAATTCCACCTATCCTTTCCCAGATCCAACCAAGACCATCCCAAATGCCATCACCGACTTTTTTAAGGAATTCCCAAACAGTTCCGGCAATATTCTTCAGACCTTCCCAAAATCTTTTTGCAATAACCCCAATCCTATCCCATATCCACCCAAGACCATCCCAGATCTTTTCACCAATACCTTTCAATACATTCCAAACAAACTCTGCGGCGGTTTTCAACCCTTCCCAGAATGCTTTGGCAATGACTCCAATTCTTTCCCATATCCAACCAAGCCCGTCCCAAATTTTTTCGCCAATACCTTTCAAAATATTCCATACAAATTCAGCAGCAGTTTTTAATCCATCCCAAAATGCTTGAGCTAACGGTTTAATTACATTCCATATTCCACCCAGCGCATCTAGTATTAAATTCCTAACAAATTTAAGTACATGTTTATATTGTTCAAAAAGAAATAGCAATACGTCAAAGAATTGTTCAGCAACTATTTTTAGCACACCCCAAACTTTGCCCAACCCTTCCCAAATATTCTGAGCTACTTCAACGACTACTGAAATAATTTTTTTCATCTTTTCAACAAAAAGATCAAAAAATCTTGCTGCTGCTTCCTTTATAACATCCCAAACTTTAGCAAGTTTTTCTGAAAGGAATGCCCACACCCTTTTAACCAATTCATATGCAATAACAAAACCTACTACTAATAGTAACCACAGCGACCCGACATTCTCATGCCACCAATCAACAAATTTCTTAACTGCCATATAAATTTTGCCCCATGCACCAATAAGTAAATCTTTCATAAATGTAAATGCTTTCACAACAACATTGTAAATAAAGCCCGCTAAAGCTGATAAACTCTCGTAAAGTTTTTTAACTATCCACAAAACTGATTCAATACCAAATTTAACACCCCATGTAGCAATAATTGCTGCAACCAAACCTAACATAGCAGCCAATCTTAAGAACCAATTAACAACTGGATTTTGAACAATTTTCTTAATTACTTCATAAAACAGTTTAAAAGGCGCTAGCAGAAGTGTAAGAATAAACGATCCTACTTTGGAAATAACATCAAGTATTTTTTCAAATACGCCAACAACAGGCTCAACAATCTTTCCGACATTATCTTTAATCCAATTAAATGGAAATTTAATAACATCAAGAATTTTACCAAATATTGTTTTTGCTACATTAAATACAAACCCAAGTACACTTACTAAAATACCAAATGCTGTTTTAAGAACATCAAATACTGGAAGCATAATTGGCTTAACTGTTTCTCCAAATTTCTTAAATTGATCAAGTACAAATGTAAATACATTTTGAAACACACCTACTAAAATACCAAATGCTGTTTTAAGAATATCAAATATTGGAAGCATAATTGGACCAAGTATTGGAACAATATTTTTACCGCCAGTCAATATAACATCCCATATTGCCTCTATAATGGCTGATATAAAATTAAATAAACCAGCGATAGCATCAAATAATATATCAAATGGCATTGTAAATGCTTTAATTAATATTCTAATTATTGGATTTACAATATCTAATATTACTTTTACCGCTTTCCAAATTGGCTCTTTAAATTTATCTAGATAGAAAATAATTATTTCAATAGCTTTCAAAAAGCCAACAGTAATGATTCCAAGTGCAGCAAAAATAATTTCAATTGCTGGACCAAAAATGGCTTTAAAGATTCCAATAATTGAACCTATAACTCTAGCAATACCTCCAAATATACTCCCCAGTGGTTTCATTACTAATGCAACTAATAATGTTACAAACTCCCATATTGCACCGCCAGCAATTTCAAAGCCAGCCACAAGGAAATCAAATGTTCTCTTTAATGATGGATATATTGCATTCCACATATTAACAAATGCATCCTTAATGGATATTGAAAGATCTTTGACATAATTAAATGCCCCAACAAGACCATCCCAAATTGCTATTGCAATACCATTTACAACATCTCTTACAGATTTAAATCTTATATATAGATAAATAAGAACCCCAACAATAGTTCCAATTATTAAAGGAATCGGTGCAATTGCAGTACCAATTGCCATAGCCAACGCTTTTATAGCCATCCATACTGGCACTGCTGTTGCGGCTCCGGCAACTACGCCAACAAATCCAAGAATTGCTGTCTTAACTGGACCTAGATAATCCACTATCCCAACTATAATATCTTTTAATTTTCCAAAGAACCCTTTCTTTGGATCTTCTTTTGGCTCAAATCCAGAATATAAATTGTCATATTTTTCATTAAGTTTTAATAATTTTCCACCATCTAATGGCATATTATATTTTTTATCCATATCTTCTTTTTCGCCAGGAGTCAATCCACCTTTAGGCTTAGCCTTCTCATCTCCACCACCACTGTCTTCTTTAGACCTAGCTGTTTCAATTGTTACAATTCTCTTCTTAAGATCTTCTGCGGCAGGGAATAGACTCTTAAAATACTCTGCAAGTGATTCTAGATCAGCGAACGCATTTTCTACACCAAATATTTTTTTCCAATCCTCATCGGTCATCTTGCCAAACAATTCTTTAAAATAATCATAAAGCGTTCCCTTAAGAGCAACCAGCTTTCTCTTCATTTCATTCACCATTTCCATTATTGCCAATGCAGCTGACTTAACCCATAGATCTGCTGGAACTGTCTTCTCAAGCTGCCCTTTAACTTCTGTTGTAAATGGCGTAACAAATTGAGGCACAATCCCTGAACTAAACGCCTGTTTAAATGCATCCGGCATACCTTTTGCTAAGAAATAGGCAGCTCCAAGAATAGAATCAGCATTTGTTGAACCGATGCCGGCTCCAAAAGATCTTTTCGCCTCAAGAACAAGTTTATCCATTGTCATACTAAACATTCCAACTGACGGATCTGTATGCTCTCTTATTGCAGCTGGGAGACTCAGCATTGATTTTTCAAATGTTGTAGCCAAAGAGTCAGAGAAGCCAGATGCAGCCTTTTGTAAATTACTAAACATCGCTTTAAATTCTTCTTCATTAGAGAAGCCGCGTGCCTTTATAATCTCAATCTTCTCATCAAAATCTTTAAACATCTTTTCGTATTCTTTAACAAGTTTTTCTTTTTCTCTATTAATTACTTTTATAGCATCTGATCTATTTTCAGCCTGCAGTGTCTTGACTCTATCCAGATCCATATCTTTAAGTTCTTTATCAGAATCACGTCTAGTTTTTCTAAATGAAAGGTCTAATGAACGAACATCTTCAGACCTACCTTCATATGCAGCGACCTTTCTTTCACGCAAATAATTTTCTTTGTCTAGTGCTCGAGTTCTAATTAATTCCCGGCGCTTTTCTTCATATTCAATTTTAGCCGTAAGTCTTTCTTCAGCTTCAGCCAGTGCCTCTATTGCTTCAATTTGATTATCAAATGCCTCCAAAGCCTTATCCCTTTGTTTCTCCAAGCCCTCTTTCAATTTATCAACAAACTTATCAACCTCAGCATCAGCTTTACCAAAGAATTTATCTGTAAATTCTTCTTTAAGATCTTGTAGACCTTTCTTAATACCTTTTGCAATTTCACTACCGAGTGCTTTACCAGCAGCATTTGCATCATCTGCTGATCTTAATTTCATTTTATCTGTAGCTTTCAGAACACCTTCTTGCATTGCTATGCCTAAAGCTTCATTTATTTCTTTACCAACTGTATCTTTATATTTTTTGCCAATAAATCCTTTAAATTTATCTAACCCATTAGCTGCACCTCTAACCCCTCCTGCAATTCCATTTGCAAGGAAACCGCCAACACCTTCACTTGTTGTTTTTGCAGACTGTTCAAATTCTGCCAGTTTTTTATCCAAGAGCAACAAACCGCCGCCGCCTGCAGCAATTGCCGCTCCGCCTATTGCTATCCCAATTTGACCAGAAATCGCTCCAACAACAGCAATAACAGTTCCAACCAACATCATGACTTCTCTTACAAATTTCATAATTGTTCTAAATGCACTTATCGATGCAGCAACTATTGCATTTATTATTTTTGCCAATGATGGAGCAAAGTATTCTAAAGCTTCCGCCGCTAAACTAACAAATTTACCAAAAAATGCAACTACTTCGTAAAGTAATGAATATAAAAAGCCTCTAAATTTCTTACCAGCACTTTCACCCTTACCACCCAATGCATCTTTAATAGCGCCGCCGAGAAGTATAAATCTATTAATTAACCTTGTAAGAATCGGCACAACAACAGATGTCATATATTTCTGTCCGTCGCCTTTTGCAAATCTTGCAAAAGCTTCTGCTGCTGATCTAATAGCCTTAGAAATTGCTAAGAAAATTCCACCAGTTCTTTTAATTGAATCATTTTGTTTTGTAAAACCCAGGAATGCACCAATCATATCTTCTAATGGCTTAGCTAACGCAAATATCGCATCTTTAAACGCTGCCCAAGCCGCCTTTAGGTTGTCTGTTGCCGGTGTAAGACCGGATATGCCTCTTTTAACTTTTGCAATCATCGTAAATACTAGAATAAATATTGGTGCAATCATCAACATGGCAGCATTTAGTTTTATAGCCAGCGCTACAAAGCTTAGTGCTGTTCTAAGGACTGTTTGATATAGAGTTGCAAATCCTTGAATAATTGAAGAGAACTTTAATGTAAATATAAATCTTGCAGCTGCTATTGTTAATGCCCCAAATGCTTTAATTAAAGGTTTCATTCCAGTAAACAACAAGAATCCCCACATCTTTAATACTCTGCTTCTGGCAAGTGATGCAGTAAATGTTGCAATTTCCCCTCTAGTTGTTGCTAACAATGCCCTGCCAAATGCTAATGTGGCATTTGTTGCAACTCTTAAAACTGCTGCTGTAGCCTTGGCTACAATATTAAGCCCACCTTTTGCCACAGTAAGAATCTTTGTCGCCCCCGCAGCCAATCTGGAACTAACAGCAGCTTTACCCATAGAAACAATGTACATATCAACAAGCGCCGTACTCATTTTAAAGAATTCAGCAGCTGACTTACCTATTATTCCAAATGCACCCTTAGCAGCACCGATAGCCATTTTCTTTCCTAGTATTGCCGCTCCGGCAGCGCCGGCTTTCATATATGACATTATGAAGTTCTTAATTTTTGGCAAACCAATAACCGGAGCTGGTACAGCCGGACCCATTATTGGTCTTGTATCTGGACCACCAGCTGATCTAATTCTTGCTTTAGCTCGTTCAGATTTTTCTGCGAGGTCAGCAAGTTTTTTTCTTTTTGCTTCATCAGAAAGATCACTAAACTTTTTCTTTGTATCTTTAAATTTAACATTTGGCGCTACCGTCAATGGACCGGCAAAATAATTTGGTCCCTGGAAGAAGTTTGGTCCCTTAAAGAAATTGGCAAGCGATCTATCAAACTCTACAATTACATCATCAAGTTTTTCAACAATTGCACTGCTAGTTACAACAGCAGCTGTTGTTGCCGGTGTTGGAATTTTGGGAACCTTTGACGCTGCGCCTGTTGCAGCTGTACCTGCTGCTGTACCTGCTGCTGTGCCTGTTGCTGTGCCTGTTGGTGCTGTACCTGTTGTTGAGCCTGTTCCTGCTGCAGATGCCGGTGTTGCTAATTTTGCTAATGCACTATCAACATTTTTTTGAAGTGTATTAAGTTCTTCATTTACTTTAATTAATCTCTTTGTTTTTTTATTAAATACTTCTTTGGCTTTTGCCAATGCTTTTTCATTTAAGCCTTTCAGCCTTCCTGAAGAAGAAGCTACGGCTTTTTCTAATCCGGTTACACTTTTTGCTACCTCTGAGATTTCTTTTGAAAGAGCCGCAGATTCTTTTCTTAAAGCAGATATTTTATCAATTGCATCTTTTCTTGTAATTCTGCCAATTTTTTCAACATCATCAGGTATTGCCGATCTAATATCTTTTATTGGAGTTGTTCTTACATCAATAACCGGAGGTCCAGTTGCAGGCGCTCCAGGAATCACTGGTGATTTCGGAGTTCCTGTAGATGGAGGAATGGTTGGCATGGCTCCATCAATCTTCTCGTCAATATCTTTCCTAATTGCATCCACTGTACTGTCAACTGTTTTACCCACTTCATCAGCAATTTCACCAGCCGCCTCGACTGGTGCTTTAAGAGTTGCATCAACTGCATCCTTTATATCTTCAGCAGCAGCCGTCACACCCCCTCTCCTTGCAGTACCAACTCCACGCATTAAGTCATCCATTGCATCTTCGCCTGCCAAGAATGCCTGCTCCACTGCAACAAATGCCTCATCAAATGATTTAAATTTTTCAGCAGTTACAAGTTTATTTGCAAAATTTTTCATCTTATCTTTTATTTTCTTTGCTTTCTTTACTGCATCATCATCAACCAATGCAGGCAATCCAGCTAGTTCTGTAGCAGACGCTGTAGCCATTCTTTCAGCAGCAGTTGTTGCCGCCGCTGCTGCACCGCCCTTTGCGCCAGACCCAGCAGCTTTTACTGATCTACCAACTCTTGTGTCATGAAGCTCGTCTAGCAAACTTCCCTCAGTTCCTGCCTTTGTCGTTCCAATTATGTCAACTTTATCCGGGGTAATATCTTTAAACTTAAGCGTCCCTGCATCCAGCGATTTTTTTATTGTACTTTCAGCACTCTCAAGTGCAAATCCAGCAGCAGCAAGTGCTTCAAATACCGCCGCTTCAATTCCTGTTCTAAGCATTGCTACATCACCAACTATTTTTGACATAGCAAGTGTTTTAAATTTATTAAACCCTGCCCTCGCATTCCTCTTTGCAGTTTGTATAAATCCATCACTTGCTGACATCCCGCCAGCAGAAATTGCTGTTGCTATCTGCGGAGCTAAATCATTAATAACTCTAGCAATATCTGGACCCAGAGTACCAAGCACTGTATCCATAAATTTCCTAGCTACTGGAGTTAGAGCACTTTTTGCTGCAATTGGAGATCTTGCCAATACATCACTGACTACAGTTCTTAAAACCTTTGCTTTTGCCGGATCAAATCCTGCCGGGATTGCTGCGACCAAAACATCATCAAGCAATCTGGTTATTTCAGTACCTACTGTTTTTGTAGCCCCCACTACAGTAGAAGTTACTGCTTTACCTACATCTGAGAAAAATACTCTAGACACACCGCCACCGGCTCCCTTTATTACACCAGCACCTGCCGATGTAACTACTGGCGCTGCAACTGATGCAGCGACATTTGAAGCGGCTGCGGCGACATTTGAAGCAGCCTGCCTTGCCTTCCTTCCAGCTTTCCTGGCAGTCTTTCTAACATTTGTAGCAGCAGATTTTGCTGCTGACATTTCTTTATCTGCAGCTATATCTCTAATTCTTTCCAGTTCTTTTTCAGCATGTTCTAATGTTCCAAATCTTTTTAGCAAAGCAGCCCTTGACCTCTTAAATTGCTGAACAGCTTTTTCTCTAGCAGACCGTGCTTTTGCAGAATGATCCTCTGCCGCCGCCTCTGCTGCTTTTCGCATTGCAACTGATTCCCTAATAGCTCTCTGCTGTTTTTTAAGAATTTCGTCTTGTTTATATGGCGCTTTATCACTATGATATCGATTTATTAATACATCATCATCATGAATTTGCATTCTTGCTTTTTCAATTCTTTTAGCAACCCCTGGCTTAAAGACTCTTTCGCCAGCTTTGGGATTATACTCTGGCGACTGAGGATCAAACTCTGCTAAACTTACTCTGCCCTTTGCAAGTCTCCTAACAATCCTGCGATTTTCAGCTTCAGCAACACTTCTACTTGTTTTACTAGTAATTTTTTCTAACTCATCTTTTGTTTTATACCCTTCTCTTCTTAAAAGATCTGTTAAATTCTTATCACCATTTTTAATTGCATTTTCTACAACATCAGTTTGTTCCAGCAATAAAGCTTCATATGCAGTTTTAATACCAACGGTTTGAGGCGTAAACTCAGCTGCCCTAACTGCATCAACTAAACTTTTTTGAATATCTTTTTCTAAGTTAGTACCAGTCTTAATCCTGCCTAAAACTTCTTCTGGCAAACCTGCTGGCAATCCGCCTCTGGGTGTTAAATTTCTTTGTGGTGATAATAGGTTTTTTACTGATCTTCTCGAGACCTGTTCTTCTTTAAACTCTTGCAATTGCCTAGAAAGTTGTGATGCTGGCAAAAATTCTGTTGTTGTTGTTCTTGGAACAATATCTGCCCCCTTGGTTTTTTCAAGCATTCTAACTCGAGCCTCCGCCGCATCAGCCCTTCTTTTCATCTCCACAACTCTTTGTTGTGACGCATGTTCATCAAGATCTGTAAATTCGTTCCAAGCCTTTGTTGCTTCAATGTTTGCCTTCTGAAGCTCGCTCATTCCAACTGTTTCTTTTGGAACTGCCATAACCCCAGCTTTAGCTTGTGCCTCAGATATTGTAAGCCCTTTAAACTGCGTCTCTAGCAATTCACTTTCTATCGTGCCTTGAATTTTTCTTCTAGAGGCATTTATTTCTTCCGCAGCTCTTACCGCTGCTTTTTGTTCTCCAGGAGACATACCCGTAACGGCTTTCATAGCTCCTTTTTCTATCGCCCTTGCTTTTGCAGCATTTAAATCATTAATTGCAGTTGTAATAACTTTTTTATCAGCAGCTGTTAACCCACCTTGCTCTAATCTTTCAGCCAATATTTTTTTAGTTAATTCAATTTGCTGCGCTTCTGCGGTTTGAAAATCTACCTTAACATCTTCAGCAATATAGCGCAGACTTCTAATGCTCTTTACTTTTCCTGTTGCTTTATCTGTAACCGGTTTGCCAACACCTTCAATCGTTGTCCTAAGACTACCTTCAGATCCCCTTGTCCCTATTGTTCCAAGCGGACCTGATAAATCAGATAACTCTCTACCCGCCGCTTTTTCTGCTTCAGCATAATTTCTTACTCTTTTTAATATCGCTTCCCTTTGTGATTTCGTAACTTCAACATGTTCTTGTGAATTTCTTAAAAATTGATAGCTGTCTGGAAGAGCTACGCCTACCTTGTCAAGCTCCTGTGCTATTTCAGAACCATATAATTTAATTTTTTCCGCAGCTTTTCTTGTCCTTGTACCAGTGCTACCAACATTTTTAACTTTTTCTGCTACTTCACCCGTAGTTGCAATTACATTATCAACAACATTATCAACTGTGCTTGTTATTGCAGCACCTGTGTCAACGACGACTGCGCCCGCACTAGCAGCAGCGCCAGCAACGGCAGCACCTGCATTTCTTACAGTTTGTTTTACTACTGCACCAGCATTTGCAACAGCATCAGTAGTAGATGCAGCAGTATCAACCAGCACCTCTCCAGCAGCTGCAACTGGCGCAGCTGCTGCTCTCGCTGCATCATCAAGTATTTTTCTAAGAGCAGGAGCATCTAGCCTCTCACCAGACACAGGTAAATTTTTAGCTTCCTTTAATCTTTCCTCAAGACCTTTAAGATCAAGTCTTGGACCAGATGTATCAATTTTTGGAACAGTTGGAATAGTAGGAGTTTTAAATACGTCAGCTATATCAGGTGGCGAAACTGGCGCAACTGGTGGAACTGGTGGAATTTTTGGACCATAAATAGGTCTTGCGTCTGGTGGTATTGCAGGACCAAATACTGGTCTTGCATCTGGCGGTGCTGCCGGACCAAATACTGGTCTTGCATCTGGCGGGAATTCTGGACCATAAATTGGTCCAGATTCTAGCGGTGGAACTGGCGGACCATAGACAGGTCTTGTCGGTACTCGCCTTACACCATCACCAGTTGGTCTTGTGCCACCACCTGTGCCTCCAGTACCACCACGACTGCCTGTTGGACCAGGACCACCAACAGATCCTCTACCGCCAAATGTATTGCCAAGGAATCTATTACTTACAAATGTAGTTCCTTTAAAACCAGTTTTAAAAGCATCAATTATTCCATCTTTTAATGCCCTAGTTGTTTCAGCAGTAGCTGCTGCAGCATCAGCCGCAGCATCTCCCATTGTTGCCGCAGCAGCTGACATTGTTAAAACTGATGAATCAAACCTCATCCCACCTCTTCCGCCTTTAATCATATTAAGAAGTGATTTCATTGTTGGCGTTGGTCCGGTTCCAGCCCTGGCTTCATTTAACGCAGGAGAGAGTCCAGCAGTATTTGCTATAGCCCCTCTTTGCCTACCAGTAAGCAAAATTCTGTCCGGGGCAAATTGGATTGCTTTACTGAACCCTTTAAGAGCTTTGTCACCACGCTCAATTAATTCTGTTGTTGTAATTATTTTTTGACCGGCTTTTCCAAAGCCCATAGCCAACCTTGCTATCCCGCCAAAAGCGCTTGCATAAAAGAATTTAAACGACATTGCCATCAATTTAATTGTCGGAATTAAAGCTAAAAGTATAACACCAAAGCTAAGAGTCTTTTTAGCCCCTTCACTTAAATTTTGTAAATAATCCCTAATAGGTGCAATTATTTTTGTAAATATTTTTATTAATGGATCAAATGCTGTAACTATTATTCTTCCAATAGCCAACATTTCTTCTTTAAGAATTCTAAATCTTGTTATTGCAGTATCAAGAGCAAGTTGCAATTCCAACTTTAACTGTTCTTGAGAAGTATCTTCCTGCCTAAAGGCAGTCATCATAATAATTTTTCCGTACTCTGTACCAATCTTTGATATAAAGTCTGAACCTTTAGCCCCAAATGCTGCAAATTCTTTATTTAGATTTTGAAACGCCTCAGCCTGTCCTTCTTGAATAATTTTTGCTCGATCACTAAGAACTCCATTTGTATTTTCAGTAGAAGCTCTATGTAGATTTGTAAGATCAAGTATTTCCTTAAGTTTAATCTGCTCTTCGCCTGCCGCTGCTAATCTTGCATTAATACTTCTCTGAAGCGAACTTGCTATTCTTTCTTCAGTTGTGCCGGCTTCTTTTAAATTTCTTTGAAAAATAGCAGCTTGACGAATCGATGTTTCCATTCTTGGTCCCTGACGAACACCAAACAATCTTGCAAACAATTCCAAAGCACCTTGATCGCCGTATGATTCTCTTAAAGTATTAAAACCATTGACTAATTTTTGAATATTTTCCATACTAACACCGGCTGCATAATCAAAATCTGGACCAAGTGCTTGATTTAGAGCACCAACAATTTGGGTGTTTTGCTTTGTCATTGCAACCATTCTTTGCAACGAAACCTTAATAGAGTTAGCAGACGCACCGACCTGGAAGCCTGCGGCAATCATTGGCGCAAGCAGAGCCGCAGATTCATTCATAGATATTCCGAATGTCGTTGCCGCTGCCGACATTTCTGGGAATGCGTCGGCAATATCTTTTAGAGAAAGAGTTGTTTTATTTTCAATATAGTTAAAGTCTGCTAGTTGCCCAGTAAGCTCTTCAAGAATAAGACTAAACTGTTGTGGATCCGTTAAATCTATCGACAATCCTTTATCAGCAGCTTGTTCTCTTTTAACTCTTAAAATATTTTGCAACATTGTTTCAACAAATTTTTGAGATTGCGTTATATCAACATTACCAAGTTTTTCAACCATTGTTGTTAGTTCAACAAGACCAGCTAATGCTTCATTATTAGAAATACCTAATTCCGCAAAATCACCAGCAATGCTTTGCACTAAGACCCTACTTGTCCCATACTTTCTAGTTATTTTATCTAATTCTACAGAGAGTTCTTTCACAGAAGCTTTTGCCTCTGCAATCGCCTCCTCTCCAGTTCCAAAATTGTCAACCAACAGCTTTGTAACTCTTACAGTTTGTTGCTCAAGATCTGCCAAACTAAAAAATGCAGTCCTTAGCCCTCTGGTAAAAGCGAATGTCTGAGCGGTGGTTCTAAGAATACTTTGATTTGTCATTGTCAAAGCTTTTCTTGAAGTATTCGCCCACTGCTGCATTCCAGATAAAGTCAATGCTCTATTTAAAGCCCCAGCGTTAGCGGTTATGGCTTGAAACTGAGCAGACTGGGCAGACAGTGCCGCTGTCATTTTTGCACTGGAGCCCCCGACTTTAACCATCATTACATCGAGTGTTGCTAAGTTTGTATTAGCATTTGCAATAACTTTATTTGTTAAATTCTGAGCAACCCCGTAAGCCTGTACAAAACCAGTTAATGTTTTTGTTTGAGTAGTTGCTACTTGAGTTATTCTATTTAAAGAACCATACACATCAGCAGCCTTATTAGCTGATTGCGAAAAACTATTTATCTGACTTGTCAACTGAGCAAGCGATCTATTTAAAACTTCTGTAGCAGTGGTTGCAGCACTAGTATCAACACTAGTAGTTATGCGAATATCACCAACATCAGACATAGTTCAGCCATATTAATTATTACACATTAGGTGAATAAAATCAACTATTTTGCAGGAGTTTGTTCATATCCAAGACCAATTCCCATCTGCATAATATCAAGTCCTTGGATAATTCTCTTTGGCGCTGGGTTATACCAGTCTTCATCAAAGTCAACATCTGCACCTTGTGCTGCAGCAGCTATCTTCATTGCCGTACTTGTTTCATTAACAGCCGCACGATATAGAAGGAACAGCTCGTTGAGAGTTAGGCATGACTCTAACTCTCCGATGCTGTTCCAAGCTCCAGTTTTTATAAATATTTCAGATTCATATTTGAGAAGAGGAATGTCCTCCCAACTTGTGTCGGAGGATACTTCACTCTCCTCGCCTAGAAGGAAGGGTCGGACCCCATTGCGGCGGTCATCAAAGCACCGAACGACCTAAGATCAAGCACATCTTCGAGCTTTTCTTTATCATTCGCCAACTCTGGGTCAACAACACCCAAGGCAACTGCGGCGGCTTCAACCATCACATCAATATCCGCATCTTCCAGCGTTTCCTCATTCTTAAGATTCTTCACAATCTTCATGAACTTACGAAGATTACGAATTGTCAAAGGCTTGACCACTCTCTTCTTTCCATCTGCGAAAAGAATTTCGGTTCCTGCCAAGATATCCTTATTATCACTCATTTTAAAAGCACCTCGCTTTGTTGTTAAAATAAAGAAGCTCTCGCTCCTTACCTATCAAGTTTATCACAAGATAGGCAGTTGCGAGAGCAAC
>Ga0172373_10006721_pt1 | contig 15217 bp, 10 predicted proteins | sample Lak10m_2_FD_114546 | JGI IMG/M metagenome (GOLD analysis project Ga0172373, IMG submission 114546) | Freshwater microbial communities from Kabuno Bay, South-Kivu, Congo - kab_092012_10m | ecosystem: Environmental > Aquatic > Freshwater > Lake | place: Democratic Republic of the Congo...
ACCAAACTTCGCAGACAACACCGTCGTGATCGCCGCCGTTAACGTCGTCTTGCCATGGTCAACGTGACCAATCGTCCCTACGTTTACGTGCGGTTTCGTACGCTCAAACTTACCCTTGGCCATGATTTTCTTCCTTCATCAATCAAAAATTATTAAAAAGGTGCCTACTTGTTTCGATTCAATCACTCACAATTACTTGCCGCGACTAGTCACAACTGCCTCGGCAACATTCTTTGGCGCTTCGCTGTAATGCTTGAATTCCATCGTGTATGTCGCCCGGCCTTGCGTCAGTGATCGCAAGGTGGTCGCATAGCCGAACATCTCGGATAGCGGCACCTCGGCTTTGATCGCTTTACCACCTCCAACCATGTCATCCATTCCCTGGACCATGCCGCGCCGAGAGGATAGATCGCCCATTACAGTGCCCGCATAGTCTTCTGGCGTTTCCACTTCGACCGACATCATCGGCTCAAGAAGCACGGGGCTAGCCTTGCGGCAACCATCTTTGAATGCCATAGAACCCGCCAACTCAAACGCAATCTGCGAAGAGTCGACATCATGGTAGGAACCGTCAAAGAGTGTGACCTTGATATCGACGACCGGGTAACCCGCCATGACGCCACTGTTCATCGTATCTTTACAGCCCTTGTCGACTGATGGAATAAATTCCCTAGGCACGACGCCACCCTTGATCGCATCAACAAACTCGTAGCCCTTACCCTCGGGCTGAGGCTCGATTTTTAACCAGACATGGCCATACTGTCCCTTACCGCCAGACTGCTTAACGTATTTGCCTTCAATCTCGACAGGCTTGCGAATGGTCTCGCGATAGGCGACCTGTGGCTTACCCACCGTCGCCTCTACGCCAAACTCTCGTTTCATCCGGTCGACAATGATCTCGAGATGCAACTCGCCCATCCCCGAAATAATTGTCTGGCCTGACTCCTCGTCCGAACGTACACGAAAGGATGGGTCTTCACGGGCGAGACGGCCCAAGGCGATACCCATCTTCTCTTGATCTGCTTTGGTTTTGGGTTCTACTGCCTGGGAGATCACGGGCTCAGGAAACACCATCCGCTCTAGAATGATTTCGGAATCTGGGTCACAAAGGGTTTCACCAGTTGTTACCTCTTTCAGGCCAACGCAGGCAGCAATGTCTCCCGCCAAGACCTCAGTAATTTCCTCTCGGTTATTGGCATGCATCTGCAACACCCGCCCGATGCGCTCTTTCTTGCCCTTAATTGGATTAAAGACAGTGTCGCCCGACTTTAAGACGCCAGAATAGACCCGGATAAACGTGAGCTGGCCGACAAACGGATCGGTCATGAGTTTGAACGCCAGGGCTGAAAACTTTTCTTTGTCATCTGCTTTGCGACTTGCAGGCTGCTCACGGTCGTCGAGACCCTCGACGTCCGGGATATCGACGGGCGAAGGCAGGAAATCAATCACGGCATCAAGCATTCGCTGGACGCCTTTGTTTTTAAAGGCCGTACCGCACAACATTGGTTGAATCTCGGCGGCGATCGTTCGAGTCCGAATACCGAGCTTGATGTCGTCATCGCTCAGATCGCCGGACTCAAGGTACTTGTTCATCAACTCTTCCGAGGCCTCCGCAGCCGCCTCGAGCATTTTCTCCCGCCACTCCTTAGCGGATTCAACTAGGTCTTGGGGGATCTCCTGGAACTCGAACTTCATCCCTTGAGAGGCCTCATCCCAGATAATTGCTTTCATCTTGATGAGGTCGACAACGCCAGTGAAGTTTTCCTCAGCGCCAATGGGAATCACAATCGGTACCGGATTGGCACGCAGACGAGCCCGCATTTGGTCGACAACTTTGAAAAAATTAGCGCCAGTCCGGTCCATCTTGTTAACGAAAGCAAGCCGAGGGACTTTGTATTTATTCGCTTGGCGCCAGACAGTCTCAGATTGCGGCTGCACACCGCCCACAGCGCAGTAGACCATGCAGGCCCCATCAAGAACACGCATCGAGCGCTCAACCTCAATGGTGAAATCAACGTGTCCCGGAGTATCAATAATATTGAATCGGTGTTCTGGGTAGGACATGTCCATACCCTTCCAAAAGCAGGTCGTCGCCGCTGAGGTGATCGTAATTCCACGCTCTTGCTCTTGCTCCATCCAGTCCATGGTCGCCGCGCCATCATGAACTTCGCCGATCTTGTGATTAACGCCGGTGTAGAAAAGAATTCGCTCCGTAGTCGTCGTTTTGCCTGCGTCAATGTGAGCACTGATGCCGATATTCCGATAACGCTCAATCGGTGTCTTACGAGCCATAAAAAATCCTGCTGTTAAAAGTAGAGGTTAGAAACGGAAATGCGAGAAGGCCTTGTTGGCTTCTGCCATACGATGGACTTCATCACGTTTTTTTACTGCACCGCCACGGCCCTCAGCGGCCTCCAGGAGTTCTCCGGCGAGGCGCAAATTCATTGATTTCTCACCGCGTTTTTTTGCGGCCTCCCGAAGCCACCGCATTGCAAGCGCAGAGCGCCTTGATGGCCGTACTTCGACCGGCACCTGATAGTTCGCACCGCCGACCCGGCGACTCTTCACCTCAACCGCTGGCTTGGCATTGGTCAGAGCCTGGTGAAAAATCTCGATTGGATTTTTGTTGGCCTTCTTTTCGATGAACTCGAAAGCGCCATAAACGATTCGCTCCGCAACCGCTTTCTTGCCATGGAGCATGACGACGTTTATAAATTTTGAGACATCTTCGCTGCCAAACTTAGGGTCAGCAAGAACAAGACGTTTTGGTACTTCGCGACGACGGGGCATCTTTTAATTTCCTTATTCAGTTGTGCCACCCTACAGCAGATGTTGCAGGGTGGCTCGACTCAGCACTTACTTCTCTTGTCTGAGTCCTTACATAGCCAAGTGGATCAGAGACTTCACTCTCTGGACCACATGACTGGACCGTTTGCCGAAATGATTACAGGGATTCCGGCGGTTTAAAGCTCAAAACAAATTAGGCCGCCTTCGGACGCTTCGATCCGTACTTGGATCTCGACTGCTTACGATCCTTCACACCTTGGAGATCAAGAGATCCTCGAACGATGTGATAACGCACCCCCGGAAGGTCTTTTACACGACCACCACGAATCAGCACGACAGAGTGCTCTTGCAGGTTGTGGCCTTCGCCACCAATGTAGCTAATGACCTCGAACCCATTCGTGAGGCGGACTTTCGCCACTTTCCGCAATGCGGAGTTCGGCTTTTTGGGGGTTGTCGTGTAGACACGAGTGCAGACGCCGCGACGTTGGGGGCTGGAGTTCAACGCTGGGCTCTTACTTTTAACAACTTCAGAGGTTCGGGGTTTCCGAACCAACTGGTTAATGGTGGGCATGGTTCTTAATCTCTTGAAAAAATTTTCTAAATCGCCTGCTTCGCCAAATTGCGAAAAGCCTTCGATTCTCAGGGTTATACGCACACACTGTCAAGCGAAACACCCCTGCAAGTCGTTTACCTGTCAAATTAGGGACGGATAAAAAGTCGCAGGGGCTTATCGTCAGGAAGCTGAAGTCTCCTGGGCTGAATCGGTTGCCGACGGATCTCCTGAGGAGCTCGCGGACGTTTCTTCTGTCCCCGATTCCTCGGGGTCTCCCCCTGAGAACAGCGCCTCTGCATCAATCGCCGCCTGTTGCGCAGCAGTCTGAGCCTCGGCCGCCTCAATTGCCTCGCGTTCTTTTCGAGCCTTGTGGTACGCCAATCCAGTACCGGCAGGAATCAGTCGGCCAACGATCACGTTCTCTTTTAGGCCACGTAACTCGTCTCGCTTGCCCATAATTGCAGCCTCGGTCAAGACCCGAGTGGTCTCTTGGAACGACGCCGCAGAGATGAAGGAGTCAGTCGACAAGGACGCTTTGGTAATCCCCAGGAGCTTGTTTTCGTAAACCGCTGGCCGTTTGTCCTCTGCTGTCGCACGATCATTCTCGTCAAGCAACTCCGATCTCTCGACTTCCTCGCCATTAATGAATCGCGTATCTCCTGCATCCGTAACTCTTACGCGCCGCAGCATCTGACGGACGATCACCTCGATGTGCTTGTCATTAATTTTCACACCCTGGAGTCGATAGACATCCTGGACCTCATCGACGATGTAGCGCGCGAGAGCCTCAACACCGAGCAGCCGAAGAATATCCTGAGGGTCCGCCGGACCATCGACAATCAGTTCGCCCTTATTCACGATCTGACCATCATGGACCAACACACTCTTCTCTTTGGAGATTAAGGACTCATGTGCCACGCCGTCCATATCGGTGATGACCAGACGCTGCTTGCCCTTGGTGTCCTTGCCGAATGACACCGTACCCGTCACCTCTGCAAGCATTCCGGCGTCTTTCGGCGATCGGGCTTCAAACAACTCAGCAACCCTTGGTAAGCCCCCTGTAATGTCTCGAGTCTTCTGCGATTCCTGAGGAATACGTGCAAGGACTTCTCCCACCGCGACATCCTGTCCATCCCGAACCGTGATCAATGCGCCAACTGGAAACGAGATATTCACACTGTGATCCGTGCCAGCGATTTTTGCCTCATCACCTTTCGCATCGATGAGCTTCACCTGGGGACGCACGCCTTTGACTTGAGCGCCACCACGACGCTTCGCATCAATGACCACCAGGGTTGACAATCCGGTAATGTCATCAATTTGCTTGGCAACGGTCACGCCCTCTTCCACGTTCTCGAACTTCACGCGGCCCGCATACTCTGTGATGATCGGACGTGTCAACGGATCCCAGGTTGCAAGCAACGCACCCGCTTTCACCGACCTGCCATCCATCGATAACAGAGTTGCACCGTAAGGCACCTTATGACGCTCTCTCTCACGGCCGTTGTCATCTGTGATCAAAACCTCTCCGGATCGAGAAATTACAACAGGTTCGCCTTTTGCATTCGTCACATACCGCATCGTTGGCGTGAATCGAATTAAGCCGTTTGATTTTGCCTCGACACCACTCGAGGCTGCAGTACGCGAGGCAGCACCACCGATGTGGAAAGTACGCATCGTTAACTGGGTTCCTGGCTCTCCAATCGACTGGGCAGCAATAACACCGACCGCCTCACCCACGTTCACCATATGGCCACGACCAAGATCACGGCCGTAACATTTCCCACACAAGCCAAACCGTGTATCGCATGTTAACGGTGTGCGAACCCGGACTTCGTCAATACCGAGCCGTTCAATTTCCTCTACCGCATCCTCATCAAGCAGCTTTCCCGCCTCATAAAGCGTTTCCTGAGTCTCCGGGTTTACCACTTCGGCCGCGGTTACTCGGCCAAGAATTCGATCACGGAGGGCCTCGATGACCTCCCCACCCTCAACCAAGGCTTTCATGTTGATGCCGTTCAGCGTGCCGCAATCATCTTCGATCACCACGAGGTCTTGTGTGACGTCTACGAGACGTCGGGTGAGATAACCCGAATTCGCGGTTTTCAGCGCGGTATCCGCAAGACCTTTACGAGCGCCATGAGTCGAGATGAAGTATTGCAAAACATTGAGCCCCTCTCGGAAATTCGCCGTGATGGGAGTCTCGATAATTGAGCCGTCAGGCTTTGCCATCAGTCCGCGCATTCCGGCGAGCTGACGGATCTGAGCGGCCGAACCGCGAGCCCCGGAATCCGCCATCATATAAATCGAGTTAAATGACTCCTGACGGACATCCTTGCCTTGACGATCTTTAACAGGCTCACTGGCGAGCTGAGACATCATGGCTTTGCCGACGTCATCACCTGCCCGACCCCAGATGTCCACGACCTTGTTGTACCGCTCACCCTGAGTCACAAGACCCGACGCGTACTGCTGTTCAATTTCCTTAACCTCTTTCTCAGCCTTCGCCAGGATGTCGACCTTCTGCGGTGGCACGAGCATGTCATCCACACAGATCGAAATGCCCGCACGTGTTGCTAATGCAAAACCCGACTGCAGTAATTTGTCTGCAAGGATCACCGTATCGCGTAAACCACAACGACGGAAAGAGACGTTAATCAGCCGTGAGATTTCCTTTTTCTTTAAGGCCTTGTTCATATGAACAAATGACAAACCAGGCGGCAGAATCTTGGAAAGTATTGCACGCCCAACCGTCGTCTCGTAACGGGTTACCTTCGGCGTCTTCGCTTTTGTTGTGGGGTCAATATCAACTTCGGAGATGCGCACAAAAATCTTGGTGCCCAACTCCACCTGACGATTGCCATAGGCGCGCTCCACCTCGGCGACATCTGCGAAGAACATCCCCTCGCCTTTGCCGTTAACCCGCTCACGGGTGGTGTAGTAGAGGCCCAAAACGATGTCCTGCGAGGGAACAATCGACGGCTCGCCGTTAGAGGGGAACAGCACGTTGTTCGAGGCCAGCATCAGGGTGCGCGCTTCCATCTGCGCTTCGATCGACAAGGGTACATGGACCGCCATCTGGTCGCCGTCGAAGTCTGCGTTAAATGCAGCACAGACGAGGGGGTGCAGCTGAATCGCCTTGCCCTCAATTAGAACCGGCTCAAAGGCTTGAATTCCTAAGCGATGTAGCGTCGGCGCCCGGTTGAGAAGGACCGGATGCTCGCGGATCACCTCTTCCAAAATATCCCAGACCTCGGGTACCTGCTGCTCAACAAGCTTCTTCGCTGCCTTGATGGTGGTTGCCATCCCCCGTAATTCAAGCTTATTGAAGATGAAAGGCTTAAACAGTTCAAGAGCCATCAGCTTAGGAAGGCCGCACTGATGCAGCTTGAGTGTTGGTCCCACCACAATAACGGAACGGCCCGAGTAGTCCACGCGTTTGCCCAGAAGGTTCTGACGGAAACGCCCGCCTTTGCCTTTGATCATGTCCGCGAGCGACTTCAATGGCCGCTTGTTCGCGCCCGTCATCGCCTTTCCGCGACGACCGTTATCCAGCAAGGAGTCAACAGCCTCCTGAAGCATCCGTTTTTCATTGCGCACAATAATGTCAGGCGCCTTGAGCTCTAACAGTCGACGCAGTCGATTGTTGCGGTTAATCACGCGACGGTAGAGATCATTCAGATCAGAGGTCGCAAAACGACCGCCATCAAGGGGTACGAGAGGACGAAGTTCAGGCGGCAGAACCGGCAACACCTCGAGGATCATCCAGTCGGGTTTGACACCAGACTTATCAAAACCTTCAAGAACTTTCAGGCGCTTAGCGATTTTCTTAATCTTTGCCTCCGAGGAGGTCTCAGCCAATTCAGTCCGAAGCTTCTCGATCTCATTTTTAAGATCGATTTCCCGCAATAACTCCCGAATGCCTTCAGCGCCCATCATGGCGACGAAACCGTCCCCATACTGCTCTTGCTTTGCGAGGTAGTCATCCTCGGTCATGATCTGGCCACGCTTCAGCGGCGTAACATCCGGATGAATCACAACAAAGGCTTCGAAGTAGAGAACCCGCTCAATATCACGCAGCGTCATGTCGAGGACCATACCAAGACGCGACGGCAGGGACTTCAGAAACCAGATGTGCGCGACGGGACTCGCTAAATCAATGTGGCCCATCCGTTCCCGACGGACTTTCGTGAGAGTGACCTCAACGCCGCACTTCTCGCAGATCACACCGCGATGCTTTAATCGCTTGTACTTCCCGCACAGGCACTCATAGTCTTTTACGGGGCCAAAAATCTTGGCACAAAACAAGCCATCCCGTTCAGGTTTAAAAGTCCTGTAATTGATGGTCTCGGGTTTTTTGACCTCACCATACGACCAAGAGCGGATCTTCTCGGGCGATGCCAAACCAATTTTTATTTTGTCAAAAATCTGGTCTTGCTGAACCTGTTTAAATAAGTCGAGTAGCGCTTTCATTGAACACCCTCACAGAAAAATTTTTGGATCGCGAGGGGCCTCACGACCCCCCGCAATGACTGCAATACACGCTGTTGGTTTAACCGCGTTCAAGATCAATATCGATACCGAGAGATCGAATCTCTTTCACCAGTACGTTAAAGGACTCCGGCATTCCCGCATCAATCGTGTGCTCACCCTTAACAAGGTTTTCATAGACCTTTGTTCGGCCGCTCACATCATCTGACTTCACGGTCAGCATTTCCTGCAGCACATACGACGCGCCGTAGGCCTCTAGAGCCCAGACCTCCATCTCGCCAAACCGCTGCCCACCAAACTGTGCCTTGCCACCCAACGGCTGCTGGGTAACCAGAGAATAGGGTCCGGTAGAGCGCGCATGCATCTTGTCGTCAACGAGATGGTGCAGTTTGAGCATGTGCATGTAGCCAACCGTCACGGTGCGGTCAAAGGCCTCACCATTACGTCCGTCGAATAGCTGTACCTGAGTCCGTGTCGCGGTTAGACCAATTCGCGCCGCGACGTCATCCGGATAGGCCAGCTCCAACATATGTCGGATCTCTTGCTCGGAAGCCCCATCAAAAACCGGAGTTGCAAATGGCGTTCCGTCTTTTAGATTAGATGCCAGATCGATCACCTCTTTATCAGAGAGTGACTTGAGATCCTCTGGATGGCCACTTGAGTTGTAGACTTTATCAAGATACTTTCGCACCTCATTGGCTGAGGATTGGGCCTCAAGCATGTCCCCGATTCTCTGACCAATTCCTTTTGCTGCCCAGCCCAGATGCGTCTCAAGAATCTGGCCCACGTTCATCCGGGAAGGAACACCAAGCGGATTTAAGACAATATCAACCGGAGTACCATCGGCCATGTAGGGCATGTCTTCGACAGGGACAATCCGGGAGACAACTCCTTTGTTGCCGTGACGGCCGGCCATCTTGTCACCAGGCTGCAGACGGCGCTTCACAGCAAGATACACCTTCACCATCTTTAGGACACCCGGCAAAAGCTCATCGCCTTGGGTCAATTTCTTATGCTTTTCCTCAAAGGCAAGATCAAATTGATGGCGCTTGGCCTCGATCGACTCCTTTAGGCTCTCGAGCTGCTGTGCGGCCGATTCGTCCGATAGCCGAATGTCAAACCATTGGTAGCGATCGATATCCGCAAGGTAGGCCGCATCGATCGCCGTTCCTTTGGCAATTTTCTTCGGCCCGCCGTTGGCAGATTTCCCAATCAGATGCTTCTCAATTCGTTGAAAGGTATCGGTCTCGACAATACGCAACTGATCATTCAAATCCAGACGAAATCGACGCAGTTCATCATCGATGATTTGCTGGGCACGTTTATCGCGCACAATTCCTTCTCGCGTAAAGACCTGAACATCAATCACCGTTCCGCTCATGCCGGAAGGAACACGCAACGACGTGTCTTTTACATCAGACGCTTTCTCACCAAAAATCGCCCGCAATAATTTCTCCTCGGGCGTCAACTGCGTCTCACCTTTTGGCGTCACTTTCCCGACCAGTACATCACCCGCCTGGACCTCTGCGCCAACGTAGACGATGCCCGACTCGTCGAGCCGACCCAGCTGGCCCTCAGAGAGGTTCGAGATATCTCGGGTAATCTCTTCGGGGCCGAGCTTCGTATCACGTGCCAATATCGAGAGCTCCTCAATGTGAACCGACGTGTATCGGTCATCGGAGACCACCCGCTCAGAGATCAGAATCGAATCCTCGAAGTTATAACCATTCCAAGGCATGAATGCGACCAGCATGTTCTGGCCTAGAGCAAGCTCGCCTAAATCCGTCGAAGCGCCATCGGCAATGACATCGCCGCGGCCTACAACATCGCCACGTCTAACAATTGGCCGCTGATTGATATTGGTATTTTGGTTAGAGCGGCTGTACTTATTCATGTTGTAAATATCAACACCCGACTCGCCTGGCGATGTCTCGTTGTCGTTTACACGAATCACAACGCGACGGGAGTCTACATAATCGACAAAGCCACCTCGGCGGGCCTGCACAACCGTACCCGAATCCACTGCGCAAGTCCGCTCAATACCCGTTCCGACCAGTGGCTTCTGCGGGCGCAGACAGGGCACCGCCTGTCGTTGCATATTGGACCCCATCAAAGCCCGGTTTGCATCGTCGTGCTCAAGAAAAGGAATCAGCGATGCCGCAACCGACACAATCTGTGATGGCGCAACGTCCATGTACTCAACTTTATCAATGGTTGAAAGAGTCGTCTCACCATTTACACGGACCGAAATTAGATCTCCCGTGAGCTTCCCTTTCGCATCAATCTCCGCATTTGCCTGCGCAATGATGTAGCGACCTTCCTCGATTGCCGAGAGATATTCGATCTTATCGGTCACTTTACCGTCATCAACTCTGCGGTAAGGCGTCTCCAAGAACCCGTATTCGTTGAGTCGCGCATATAACGCTAGTGAGTTAATCAGACCAATGTTTGGTCCCTCGGGCGTCTCGATCGGGCAGACCCGTCCGTAATGCGTCGGATGAACGTCTCGGACCTCGAACCCGGCGCGTTCCCGGGTCAATCCGCCTGGCCCCAGCGCTGAGACTCGACGCTTGTGGGTGATTTCCGATAAAGGGTTGGTCTGATCCATAAACTGCGACAACTGCGAGGAGCCGAAGAATTCACGAATGGCCGCGGTGATTGGCTTGCTATTAATCAGATCGTAGGGCTGAAGGTTGTCGGCTTCGGCCTGGCCAAGTCGCTCGCGAACCGCACGCTCTACACGGACCAGCCCCGAACGAAACTGGTTTTCCGCCAATTCGCCAACACAGCGTACACGACGATTCCCAAGGTGATCGATATCATCAATTTCCCCGCGGCCGTTGCGCAACGATACAAGTAGCTTGATCGTATCCAGAATATCTTCGTTGGTAAGGGTCATCGGCCCCGTCACTTCTTCACGTGTTAATCGCCGATTGAACTTCATCCGTCCGACAGCCGATAAATCGTAAGAGTCCGGATTAAAGAACAGGCGCTCAAAGAGCATCTGAACCGCATCTTCTGTGGGTGGCTCTCCGGGGCGCATCATGCGATAAATGGCGACGCGAGCGGAAATCTGGTCGGGAGTTTCATCCACCCGCAGAGTCGACGACATATACGGGCCTTGATCAAGGTCGTTCGTGTAGAGCGTCTTGATTTCCCGAACCTTAGCCTCGCGCAATTTTGCAAGAAGCTCCTCGGTGAGCTCTTCATTGGCCTTCGCGACAATCTCGCCAGTCTCAGCATCGATAATGGCGTGGGCCAATACGCGGCCCAGTAGGTAATCATCAGGAACGCTAATTCGCTTTAGGCCAGATTTCTCGATGTCGCGGATGTGCTTCGCGTTAATCCGCTTGTCACGGCCCACAATCACATTGCCGCCTTTGTCCACAATATCAAAACGAGACTGCTCACCACGCAGCCGATCCGCTACGAGATCCATCTGGGCCCCATCGGGCATGAGTTGAAAGTGGTCAAAATCAAAGAAGTGGGCAAGGATCTGCTCCACGGTCAGCCCAATCGCCTTCAGCAGGATAGTCACCGGCATCTTGCGACGACGGTCAACTCGAAAATAAAGAATATCTTTGGGATCAAATTCAAAATCTAACCAGGAGCCACGGTAAGGAATCACACGGGCTGAGAACAGCAACTTCCCAGAGCTGTGGGTCTTGCCACGATCATGCTCAAAAAATACGCCCGGTGAACGATGAAGCTGACTGACGATCACCCGTTCAGTCCCGTTGATCACAAAGGAGCCGTTGTCAGTCATCAGGGGAATGTTGCCCATGAAAACTTCTTTCTCGCGAATTTCCTTTACGGTTGGCTTAGCAGCCTCTCGGTCATAAATCTTCAGGCGGACCTGCGCACGGATCGGCGCTTCAAACGTCTGGCCGCGGAGTTGGCACTCCCGCACATCGAATGCAGGCGTTCCCAGAGTGAAATGCAGGAAATCGAGCTCAGCCATTCCGTTGTGGCTTTTGATCGGAAAAATCGACTGAAATGCAGCCTCCAGCCCCTGGAGTTTGCGCTCTGTTGGGGCGACCTCTTGTTGCAAGAATGCGCGATAAGAGGCGAGCTGAGTGGCCAGAAGATAAGGGATTTCTAGAACGGGTTTACGTTTTGCAAAACTCTTACGAATACGTTTCTTTTCGGTGAAGTTGTACGCCATCACGGCTCCTTTTGGGAAAACCTCAGTTGTTTGATAAGACCTCTACAAGCCCACTGCGCTGCTTACCATTCCGAGCTATGCGATATCGACGCAGGTTCATGACTGCATCAACATGGCATAGCTCGTCTCCCGCGGGCGGCCGGGAAAATTGGTAGCCCGCGAGAGACGATGCAGGTTCGCCGAATTACTTCACTTCGACTTTGGCGCCTGCCTCTTGCAGTTGCTTGACCAATGCATCAGCGTCGGCCTTGCTAACGCCTTCTTTGACTGGCTTTGGAGCTCCGTCAACCAGATCTTTCGCTTCTTTCAAGCCCAGGCCTGTTGCAGCGCGGACAACTTTAATGACTTCCACCTTTTTGTCGCCAGCAGATGCCAAGATGACGGAGAACTCTGTCTTCTCTTCTGCGGGCGCCGCGCCGCCACCCGCTGCAGGGCCGGCCGCGACTGCGACCGTTGCGGCAGCGGCCGAGACGCCAAACTTCTCTTCCATGGCTTTGATGAGTTCCGATAATTCGAGAACAGACATCGCGCCGATTGCATCTAACAATTGATCTTTATTCATTTAAAAAACTCCAGATTGCGGTTCATAAAAATAGTCTTGACTAGGCAGATTGCGACTCACGTTGCGTCTTTAAGGCAGCCACCGTCCGAACAAATTTAGACGGCACCTCGTTGAGGGTCCGAACAAACTTGGCAACCGGTGCCTGCATCGTGCCGAGCAACTTGCTGAGCAACTCATCCCGTGACGGCATTGAGGCGAGTGCCTTAACACCAGCAGCATCCATGAGATAACTCGGCATTGCGCCCGCTTTGATGACGAAGACTTCATTAGCCTTTGCAAAATCATTCATGACTTTTGCCGCGGCTACAGGGTCTTTGGAGATTCCGTAGATCAGAGGGCCGACCATCTTGTCAGCCAACATCTCAAACGGTGTTCCAGCAACTGAGCGTCTAACCAACGTGTTTTTCAACACACGAAGATAAACGCCGGCGTCGCGCGCCTTCTTACGGAGCTCGGTGATATTGGCCACGTCAAGACCACGGTACTCTGCGAGGATCACCGACTGGGCCTGCGCCAACTGCGCGCTGACATCGTCGATTACCACAGCTTTCGCTTCGCGGTTTAATGCCACATTTCACTCCTTCTCAGTGTTTCTTCCCCAGGGGGGTTGAAACTGTTGAAACCGGCGAGACCTAAAAGTTTTCGATGAATCAACACGTTCTACCCATCGCTTTCTGTCGGGATCGCCATCTGCGTTGGGCAGGGAATCAACAACTCCCTGATTAAGTTCGGTCTGAATGCACCAAACCCCAACGGTCTTTGACAACCTGCAGACCGTCACGGGGTGACCGTCTGCAGCCCAAAGTCTTTACTACGTAGTCGCCAAGATTGATGTCTGGTCGATTCGAATTCCGGGACCCATCGTTGTCGAAATCGCCACCTTACGGAGATAAACTCCCTTCGATGACTGCGGCTTCGCACGATTCAACGCCTCAATCAAAGCCACTAGATTCGTTTTCAGCGCCTCTGCCTCGAACGATGCCTGACCAATTGTGCAGTGGACGATTCCAGCCTTGTCAGTCCGGTACTGGACCTGACCCGCCTTGGCATTCTTCACGGCCTGCGCAACATCTGCAGAGACTGTTCCTACTTTCGGGTTTGGCATGAGGCCGCGCGGACCGAGAATCTGCCCAAGGGTTCCGACAATTCGCATCGTGTCAGGCGAGGCAATCAGAATGTCAAAATCAATCTGGCCCGCCTTGATTCGTTCGGCTAAATCATCCATTCCGACAATGTCAGCGCCCGCCGCCTTTGCAGCCTCTGCTTTTTCACCCTGTGCAAAAACGGCCACGCGCGTCGTCTTGCCTGTACCCGCCGGCAAGACGATTGAGCCCCGGACCAGCTGATCAGACTTCTTTGCATCAATGCCCAACTGAACAGCCACATCGACCGATTCTTTGAACTTTGCCGTGGCACAGGCCTTTGCCAACGCAATGGCTTCCTGGGCGGGATATAACTTAGCCCGATCCACTTTGGACACAACCGCTGCGAAACGCTTTGAAATTTTTGCCATGATCAAACTCCCTCTACGGTGACGCCCATACTCCGGGCACTACCCGCAATCGTTCGTACGGCAGCATCTAAATCAGCAGCCGTGAGATCGGGCATTTTGGTCTTCGCGATTTCTTCAGCCTGCGCCCGGGTGATCTTGCCAACCTTATCGGTATGAGGCTTTGGCGAACCTTTGTCGAGCTTAGCCGCCTTCTTGATCAACACCGTGGCGGGCGGCGTCTTCATGATGAAGGTGAAGGTCTTGTCTGCGAAGGCGGTAATGACCACCGGGATCGGCAGGCCAGGCTCCATCCCCTGCGTCTGGGCATTGAATGCCTTGCAGAACTCCATGATGTTCAGTCCGCGCTGACCAAGAGCGGGGCCAATCGGAGGGGATGGATTGGCCTTACCTGCAGGAACCTGCAGTTTGATATAACCGACAATCTTCTTTGCCATTTGGGCTCCTTAGCGAGTTCAAACGCAGGCCGATTAAACGGCCCACTCCTCAGTTCACTTCACTTATTTAACTTCTATTACAGCTTTTCTACCTGTCCAAACTCGAGTTCTACTGGCGTCGCACGGCCAAAGATCGTCACCGATACGCGCAGGCGATTCTTCTCGTAATTCACCTCTTCAACACTGCCATTGAAATCCGTAAATGGGCCCTCTTTTACACGCACAACCTCACCCACTTCGAACAATACTTTTGGTCTGGGCTTCTCAACACCCTCTTGCATTTGGGCCATGATCTTATCGACCTCAGCTTGAGAAATCGGCGTGGGCTTGCTGCCCGATCCGCCAACGAACCCCGTGACCTTATTCGTGTTCTTAACGAGGTGCCAGGTCTCATCGTTCATTTCCATCTCAACGAGTACGTAGCCCGGAAAGAATCGGCGCTCCGAAATAGCCTTTTGACCCGCACGAATTTCAACAACCTCTTCGACCGGGACCAGAATTTTTCCAAAGTGTTCCTGCATATCAGCACGATCGACACGCTCTTGGATTGCTTTGGCAACACTCTTCTCCATGCCCGAAAAGGCATGAACAACATACCAACGTTTTGCCGACATTAGCGCTTCCATCCAAGAATCAAGTCGTAAAGAGCCCACTCTAGAACTTTGTCAGCAAGCCACAAAAAGATCGCCATTACCAACACGAAGGCAAACAC